>Ga0315315_10007012_pt1 | contig 10429 bp, 8 predicted proteins | sample M140m3416metaG_FD_203699 | JGI IMG/M metagenome (GOLD analysis project Ga0315315, IMG submission 203699) | Ammonia-oxidizing marine archaeal communities from Monterey Bay, California, United States - M1 40m 3416 | ecosystem: Environmental > Aquatic > Marine > Intertidal zone | place: USA... | reverse complement strand
CATGTGGCGGCCTCAACCCTGATGGCGGTTGCGACCGACCGGGAAAAGGTCTTTTCCTTCGTCATGGTGTTGTAATAGAAAATCCTCCCATTTTTGTTGCGCTCCTCCCATCCCTCCGCCAGCTCGGTCTTTTCTTCGGAACTCCGGTGCGCTGCGGCGATAAGGTCGGCAAAGGCTTTGATGTACCTATCGCAATCCGGGTCGTATTTTTGTTTTCTGATTCGGTCAAGCGCGGCCCTTACGCCCGGAATTGCCGCAAAAACTTGAATGGTGGAGTTGAAGTAACACGAGCCGCCAAAGTTTTTGATCCCACGTGGTAAACTGACTTCAGCGCGGTCTGTGTAAGTTCCACCTCCTAGCTTTTCCTTTTCTTCCAGGCAGGTGTTAAGAGCCTCTTGCAATTGACTGATTACGTCCTCCTGATCCCTTAATTTTTGTCTCAAGTCTTCTTCCCTACTTTTTTCTTCAGTCGGCCTCTTTTTTTTTGGCCCTTCCCTTTTTTCTTTGTATGCTCGCCTTTGTTTCTTTGTCGGATTTTGTGTCAATTCTTTAATCTGAGGATCGGCCGAAATTTTACCTGTTTCACGTTCACTGTAAAATTTATTCGCTCTTCCTTGATGTTCTTTTTTTAACCACTCCTTCATTCTTTTTTCCCTCATAAATTTTATTTTATTTTCCGCATTTTTAAGAAAGAATTTGTGCCACTGAGAGGAAAATATCTTTTGAATTTTTTTGTCATCATCATATTCTTTCCCTTCAAGGGGGTAGACGTACCTGCGGAAGAGAGGGGGTCAATAAAATCTCTAAAAGGTAATCCAATAAATGGCCAAAAACTTGCTTTATCCAATCGCCCTTTGCTACTGTGTCGCTCTCGAAATCCTTCACGAAATTATCCCGTAAAAGTTTCAACTGTGTTAAATCTTGTTTGAGAAGTACTCGAAAAAGATCGTTTTCTTTCGGATCTACGTTTAATCCCATTTTTGGTTTAATGGACAAAATATCAAAGTCTTTATATTATAACAGTCAGGCCGTTCCCACGGAAAAAGTATGGCCATGCATTCTTGCTACTCTGTGCCGTAAATGCGCTCGTAATCTTTTTGTGCCGTAACCTTGATACCCTCGGGAAAAGTGCGGTCATAGAGTCCAGGCACGAATTGTTTTTCAAATAAAGTTTCCTTGTGTTTTTTGGCCGCATACGTTGAAGTTTTTCGCGGACCTCCCTTCTTCACAGCAAGTGCTTTCGATACAGCCTCGTCCATAGTTGTTTGGGGGACCACTCGTCGTTTCATCTCGGGCGTAGGCACCGTCCTGTCGGTGTACTTTGCCTCTCCCTTGGTCCCCGCCGTGGGCCGCGTCTGCCCATCCTCTGGGTAAAATTCGAGCGAAACAGTTTTGATGGGCCGGCTTTCCGTGATTCCAAAACGTTGGCGAGCCAAAATTTGGTCTTCCTTGGCAACCATAAGGTTGGTGCGCTTGCCGTCGAGGCTACCGTCGATCAGAGAGCCCGTGAAGACAACCGCGCCCCGTTTTCCGCCTCGGCCCACTTTGTACGCCGTAAATGGCAGGGCCAGCGCATAATTGGTAAACCCGAGAAGGCCACTGAAACGGCGTTTCGCCTGGTACGTCCGCGCCTCGTCGTAACTCAGGCCATATGCCATGAGATAGACAAACCAGGTGCTCCACGTCTGGCACATGGTGTCCTGATTCTCCTGGAAACGGCCGGGGCACGGGATGCCGACCATTTCGATTCCAAGCAGCGCGGACAAATCCCCAACGACGACGCCGTATGGAAGATAATCTGGATTGAGGGCTTTACGATAATCGTAGACGTTGTGCGGTTCAAAGTAGTATCCGGTGGCCACGTTCGTCTCGGGGTCTACGGCAACAAAACACGCGTTGTAATGTCCTGGAAGCTGGCACATGAAGAAGAATGGCTGCCTCGTTTTTTTCTGCCGCAAGGCATCAATGTGCTCGAGCAACGGGCCAATGCGCTCGCGTCCCCGATCGAAGTAATTCTCCTTGACGTGCTTACTGCCTTCTTCCAATGAGGTCATGGCAGCGTGCTCGTCATCGCGCGAAAGCTCGCTACCGATAATACCGCCCTCCCAACGTTTTGTTCCAGGATTGTACTTTCCACTGTATTCCAGTTTATTAAAGTACGCCGGGACGGGGGCGCCGCCGCGAGTGGCGGCATCGGAAACCATGGCCTTGAAAAAGGGACCCACAAGCTCAGTGCGCGGAATGTAGATTTGCTCATTGATAAAAGCCCCGAAAAAGTAGAGGTTTTTCTTTTCGGCAGCCGTCAGGTTCCGCGGAACTTTGGTGGCTCGCGACATTGTTGGCCTTGCCTTTCCAGTCATCTCAAACTTATAATGGCGGCGGAGGTCAAAATATTTTTTTTTCTATAAACTTGTGTCGTTTTTACTTTACAACCGAGGCCATATGAAAGTTACGTGGAAAGCAATTTCTATTTTCGTGTGTGCAGTGTGCGTCGTCTACCTCCTTCACATGTACACGTTGTGCATAGATGTTGCATTCTACCCCATACCGCCGAGCGACTGTAGGACGATGAGAACGGTTAAGCTGAGCCCAATCCCGGTTGAAACCCCAGTGTCGTGTCCAGATGGACACCCGCCCGTGCCGCGAAACATCTTTGCTGTGGACAAGGATGCCAAGTTCTCGGACCCCCTATTGAATCTGGCGAGGGCCAATCCCGCATACACCTTTCGTGGTTTCAGCGACGCTGGCGCTAGGGCCTTTGTAAAGGAGGATTGCGGGGACAGGGCTGCCAGAGCATACGACTGTTTCATGCCTCCCGCCTACAGGGCCGATCTCTTCCGCTTCTGCGCGTTGTGGTCGCTCGGCGGCATCTACTTTGACAGCGACCTGATTCCGGCGGTTGGCATAGAGCAGCTCTACAACCCGTGCGAAAACGTCACTGCCGGTGCAGATATGTATGATGGCATACAAATTAAGGTTATTTCTGCTCGTCCGCGCGATACCGGAATTGAATGCGCGCTGAACACAATACTTGTGCATGTGGCAAACCGTTATTACGGGTCAAATCCTCTAGAGGTGTCCGGTCCAATTATGTTTTCAAAATGTGTTGGATCTCCCCTGTCAACAAGAGTGTCCCTTTTGTACACTGATAACCACGCCGCAATATTCCCATACTACGGACTTCGAAACCGGAATACCGTCATTGCATATGAAACCCCATCAAAAAAACACTTCTCCAAATCCAAATTGGACTACGGCGTTACGTGGAAAACGGGGACCGTGTATACAAAATTGTGTTCTATTTGAATAGTATGTCAAAACTACAACAGTGGCATTGGTTACTCCATCGACTCTTAAAAAACGCCGTCGAACAGAAAGGGTGCTTACCTTTCAGTAAAAATGCGACAAAACACAATAAAAGGAACGCACAGACAATATTTTGCCAATGTGACTCAAAAAGCCGTCCAATAATTTTAGTCGGGGGTTCCGATTGTACATAGAAGGTATCGTCAAATTTGTTATAATACCACTTCATACCTTCGTCCGACTTCTTATTCTTTTGAAGCGCCATAGCATCCAGCGAAAGAAACACTTTCAGGTAAGGAGTTGACCAAAACTCAATGCAGGGTGATCTAAAACTATATCCCCTTGGGTCAAGCACGCCCCTGTATTTCAAGAGTGTGTGCATAAGTGTTGAATTCCTTACCATGTACGCGTGACAACCCCCAACTGTTCCTTCTAATTGAACTGTATGAGTTTTGACTTTTCTTATTTTCCACCCATTTTTTCTCTGTGCAACCCTGTATTGGATTGGGTTGAAGCCAAGAAGCAGCAAACTCCAATCTTCGTTTTTCAAATCTTTTGTGGCTTCTTCTATTTTCTCTGTAATTGAGCCATCCCATACAACGTCCGATTCAAATATGACACAGGGATTCCATGAATTTTTGACGCAAACTTCTAGAGCATCAATATGATTTTGGTGCTGCTCAAAAATTTTTGCTTTAATTGGCAAGGATTTTTTACAATTTTTGTAAACAGTCGCGATATTCAAGTTGCCATTTTCCAAAGTTATCAGACTTTTGAATGTCTTTATGTTTTCGGTTTCATGGTCACATGTGATGTACACGCCGTTAATTGTTGTAGTTGCTACGGCTTTGATCAGAGACACGGCAATCAACAGCATTCATGTATGTTTTACTGTAATTATTAAAGAAGATATATTTAAGTTGTATATTTGGCAATCACGAAGGACATTTGTCGTAAAAAATTGGCGTTGGATACCACAGATATGCGGTATAGTTGTGTTAGCCTATGCATTTATGCCTGATACAATTTTACAAATTTAACTCCATTTGGTCAACAATTGAGCGGAGCAGCTCTTTGTATTCGGCAGGCGGCAGATTCCACGTATTCGGGTTCCTGAGCGGTCCTGCGACGTTTCCAAACGCACCCAAATCAAGATTGCTCGGGTTCGCGTCGTCACTGTATCGAAAACTGGCATTTCGAAAGCGCGACCACAAATTGCCAAAAGCCGGATCGTCGGCGGCTGAGGAAGATGACATTGGCACCACCAAATGGCCAAACCAAAATGCCTCTGTCGTGTGCAGGTGGTTGTTAAAAAGCTCTGAATCGGAGTCGTCAAACCAGGTGCTGTAATTGTTGTTGTCGTAGTCGTCATTTTCCACAAAATTGTTCATGTCAGCGGGATGGTCGTGGAACCCCGGACCAGAAGAACCGACATATTCGACGTCCGAATCACTGTCGCCTACCACGACAACGCTTTCGTCATCCGAGGATATCATGACAGCCGGCCGCTTCCTTTTGGAAATTTTTCACCTTATATTATTCGGGAAATCTGCCAACTATGATAATTTTAAACCATAGTTGTCAGCCACTTGCTTTAAAACAAGACCCTTTCCACCCGCGTGTCCGTGTAGCGACTTGCTCCCTGGAGTAAACGCCGCGCATTTATACAATGACACCGGCCTTCCGATATAAACAATTTTTAGGACATGGATAAAGACGAGGACATTCCACAATGCCGGGTTACCGCGACCTCACCAGACCGGAGCTCGTGGCTCTTTTGAAGGAGCGGAATATTTACCGCGGGGCGTCGAGATTTAACAAATCAGAGCTCGTTGGCCGACTTGAAGAGAACGACCGGCTCAGTGCCCCATCCCCCTCGCCAGAGCCCGAGCCCGAGCCAGACGGCGACGCCGACGCCGACCCCGAGAGAATCCCGTACGCGACCCTTCCTAATGGGGACAGCTACATTCTGCCTCTTGAGGCTTCTGGGACCACCAACAGCGCCATCGATATATTCTCACAAGTGGAATTTGAGCCCGGCGACAAGATCAAAAAGCTTTTTTTTCCCGACGGAAGAGAGGGCCCGTCATACATTGACCACGGCATATTCGAATTTATGCAACACCAACCGTACAACACGATTTCCATGGGCCCGACGGGCGAGGACATGTCCTCTGTTTCGTGGTCTTCAGACTGGGACGTCCCCGGTGACAAGTGCGGCGATGTTGTCATCCGCTACTCGGATGCGACTTTCCAAAAAGTCAAGCTTGTGAATGACAAAATTCCTGCGCCGTGGGCAAAACCGCAGGCGATTGCCGTCTACATTCTGACGACGACCGTTCCCGCCAACCTTTTGAACGAAAATTGGTGCCATAACATCGAAGTGGTATCGCTTCCGCACAATGTGGAATCAATTGGCAATAATGCCTTTATGAGTTGCAAATTCAAGTCTCTCCGGCTGCCCCACGGCAACATTACTTTAGGCAAGCGCCGAATCTTCCCGGCGTCTCTCGAGAGCATTTACGTTGGCGACGGGCGAAAATTTAATCTATCCTTTTTGAATGACATTACTTTGAGCAATTTATTTTGGGGCAGTGGCTTTTACTATTGGTACAATCGCGCGGCACCCGTTCCAGACGAAGATTCTGCATACATAATTTCCTTGTTCCTTTTTTGTGCCGAACGCGTCAGCGATGCCACGATTGACACGCTGGCAAAACTCGTTGTCGATATGCGCGTTGACGTAAACGTCAAATTTCACGGTCAAGTTTTCGGGGTCCATTTTTTAAATGCCGTGTATAACTTGGACGGGGACACAACGTTTTTGGAGCAATTGATATGGACCAAGGGCGTTGGTTTAGGGCCAAGGGTAAACGGCGGCGAAGCCCGCACCGACCTTTTTAAGGCGGTGCTCGCGCTTATTCGCATTGGGGCCACCTATTTCGGGGCCTTATTTTTTGCTTCCAAGTACGGCAACGCTAGTATGGTCGAGATGCTGCTTGATAAGGGGGCCGACGTGAACGAGGCGACGACAAGCAATGGCATGACCCCGCTGTTCGTTGCTTCTCAGGAAGGCCACGCCGAGGTGGCCGAGATGCTTCTCGGTGCCGGGGCCGACGTCAACAAGGCGACGACGGACGATGGCTCGACCCCCCTGTTGTATGCTTCTCAGGAAGGCTACCCCGAGGTGGTCAGGCTGCTTCTCGGTGCCGGGGCCGACGTCAACAAGGCGACGACGGACAATGGCGCGACCCCGGTGAATATTGCCTGTGTCCAAGGCAACCTTGGGGTGCTCAAGATGCTGCTTGATGCCGGGGCAGACGCGAACAAGGCGCGGACGGACAATGGCGCGACCCCGTTGTACATTGCCTCTCAAAGTGGCCACGCCGACTGTGTCGAGGTGCTGCTCGGTGCCGGGGCTGACATGAACAAGGCGACGACGGTTGGAGGTGTGACCCCGTTGTACATTGCTTCTCAGAATAACCGCACCGACTGTGTCGAGATGCTTCTCGGCGCCTCGGCCGACTTTAACAAGGCGAGGACGGACAATGGCCAGACCCCGTTGTACATTGCTTCTTTTAGTGGCCGCATCAAGGTGGTCAAGATGCTGCTTGATTACGGGGCCGACGTGAACAAGGCGCGGACGGGCGATGGCCAGACCCCGCTGTACACTGCCTCTTGGAGTGGCCACGCTGTGTGCGTCAAGATGCTGCTCGGTGCCGGGGCCGACGCGAACAAGGCGAAGACGGACTATGGTGTGACCCCGCTGTACGTTGCTTCTCAGAAGAACCATGCAGAGGTGGTCAAGCTGCTGCTCGGTGCCGGGGCCGACGTGAACAAGGCGACGACGGACAATGGCGAGACCCCGCTGTTCATTGCTTCATTCAGTGGCCACTTTGAGACGGTCAGGATGCTGCTCGGTGCCGGGGCCGACGCGAACAAGGCAACGACGGACACTGGCGAGACCCCGTTGTACATTGCTTCTTTTAATGGCCACTTTGAGACGGTCGGGATTCTACTCGGTGCCGGGGCCGACGTGAACAAGGCGCGGACGGAAAATGGCGCGACCCCGTTGTACATTGCCTCTCGGAGTGGCCACGCCGACTGTGTCGACGTGCTGCTCGGTGCCGGGGCTGACGCGAACAAGGCGACGACGGACGATGGCCAGACCCCGCTGTACACTGCTTCGTGGAAAGGCCACACCAAGGTGGTTGAGATGCTGCTCGGTGCCGGGGCCGACGTGAACAAGGCGAAGACGCGCAGTAATTTGACCCCGCTGTACACTGCTTCGTACAATGGCCGCGCTGAAATTGTCGAGATGCTGCTCGGTGCCGGAGCCGACGTGAACAAGGCGACGACGGGCACTGGCGAGACCCCGTTGTACAGTGCTTCGTGGAAAGGCTACGCCAAGGTGGTCGAGATGCTGCTCGGTGCCGGGGCCGACGTGAACAAGGCGACGACGGACACTGGCGCGACCCCGTTGTACATTGCTTTACGGGGTAACCACAGAGATGTGGCCGAACTCCTCGAGGCTGCCGGCGCCGAAAGCCGTATCAACCCTGGTTTCAACTAAAGGCCAAAAGTGCCCATGAAATATTTGACTTCGTATAAGGCAAGGGGGAGGGGGCAAAAGTGAAGAACGGCGTTAAAATAACAGATGTTTATTTTTTAAAAAAAATAAACGTTGACAGGGGCAATTGCGGCGTTTTTATTTTGTGAGCCATTTCATGTCTTTTTCAATGATATCTGCAGATTGTTTTGGAAAGGCCTTTTGCGGGTTTAAGACGTAGATTTGTTGTTCATTTGACTCTGGTCTTTGTTTTGTTTTGCAAGCACCCGATTGACCTTTTCCGAGGAACACGATAGCGCCTGGTTGGATGTTTGCCTGTACAATTGCGTCGAGTGGGCTCCATTCTGTGCACACGACAAACTTATTTCTGAATTCTTCCTGAGTCATTTTATTGTAGGGACTTTTGAAGAGCCACCAGTTTCCCATTTTTGAATATGGGTTACTTTTGTTGTAAACTCTGTAAAGTTTGAGCTTGTTCTTCACTTTCCATGCCTTTCCGTCGACGAGAGCGCCGTCACCCGGATTTCCTACTGCGAGTCTTTTCACAATATCGTGGGCTGAGACGACCTCATCAAAAAACGACGAGAGATTTTGTGGTGGCACCAACTTCAGAGTTTGGTCTGTGAATGGCATTTATGTTTTTTTTACGGGCTGTATATACGGACCGGACGATTGGGTGGGAGGCAATGGAACTTCTTTAAGACATTACAAAACAACGCCATATCCTCCCAAACTTTCAGATACGATTTTACTGAACATGAAGCCGTTGGCCAGTGATTGAAGGGTGAGGACCGCCAGGGCGTAGGCAAACCCTTGGCCATCCGAACCCCGCAGAAGGGAGCTCTGTAAGAGCGTGGCGACCAGACCGGTGCACACAACAAACTGGCTGTACAGGGGCTTCTTCCCCTGAAGCGCTTCGATTTTGGCTTCGAAAAAGACGAGGACTATACAAATAAAATGGTAGACCGCAACCGAAATCACGATCGATTCGTCGTAGTTTTCGGCGAAACCGAGAACACCAGGAAGTTGTAAAATTACAAGAACCGAAACCGCAAGGGCGAGCAAGATACCTGCAAAAAAAGGCTAAGCCGTTAAAAATGTATTTTTTTAAAAAACATTTTGTTGGTTTTACAACCACACAAAAACAAAACCCCTTTTGCCTTCAACAAAAAAGAAAATAAAAAAACTTTTTCCCTTTTTTGTAACAGGAAAAAACAAAAACTTTCTCCCTTTTACAAAAAAGAAAATAAAAAAACGTTGTTGCGTTTTTACAACAAGGAAAAAAACAAAAAGGAGGTGAAAAGGCAATTTGTAATTCAAAAAAAAAAAATCAAAACATTTTTGCTGTTTTAATTTACCCCAAGTGTTGTGGGTCGGGTTCTCCAGGTCGACCATCTCCCCCGCTACAGTGACACTGGCCATTTGGTTTATAGGTAGGTATCCTAGCTACACGAGCTTGGCGCGCTTCGCGTCGTTCCCGGCCAGGGGCTCTGTCGAGCCGTCGTCAAAGGCGACAACACTGTCAAAGTTGACGTTCCGCTTCTTCTGCCCTCCGTCGTCGTCGGGCGCCACCACCGGCGGCGGGGGCGGGGGGGTTGCGCCGTGGGCGGCCACCAGGCCACGCACGTAGGCCTGCAGCGCATCGGGGCCTCCCATGGCGTGCGTGTTGGCCTCGGCCACGAACGAGTTGACATCCGAGTCGTGGCGGGAGACGATCGCGGCCTCGATCGCGCCGTCGTCAAAGGCCTGGCAGAACGCGGTAAAGGTGCTCTCGATCCACGGGTTGACCGCGGCGAGCGCCGGGCTCGGCAGCTTGCCGCCCGACATCTCCTGCATCGGCAGAGCGGCTTTCTCGGCCTCGGTGAGCACCGCAAACGAGAACATCTCGCCTGCAATGTCGCTCAGGTCCTTCGGCGTGGGGCGCTTCCCGCGTCCAACCATGTTGAATATGCAGACCCGGCCGCCAAGGCGGTCGTCGGCGAGCAGCACCCGGAAAAACGCGCTCTTGGGGTTGATCCGGAGACAGATGGCGAGGCGGTCGCCGAGCTTCGGCTCCTTTGCTCCTGCGGCGGCGCCGGCCCCGTCGAGGGCGACCATGTCGTCGAGCAGGTTGAAATCGAGAGGCGCGGCCACAGCCGTGGCCGCATCATCGGACAAAGCCTCCGGAGCGGTCGGCGGCGGCCCGAAGATCGGAGCGTCCACGGTGGTGGTGTCGTTCATCATGGTGCGGATGGCGCCCAGCGTTGCGGCGTGATCGTCGGCCTTCTTGCGAGCGTCGCCGAGCTCGATCTTGACCTCGAGGTTCTCGGCGGTGAGCTCTGCAATCTCCCGCCTCGCGTCATCGAGCTCCTTGTCCTTCTCCGCAAGCGCCCCCGCAAGGAGCATCACGGTGTCGGAAATGATGCTGCTCGTCTTTGCCCTGCGTGCCACGTGTCACCGCGCCGGGGCGGGCGGGGCGGGCGGCGGGGGCGGGCGGCGGGGGCGGCGGCACGAGGAAAGTGGGGCGGGGAAGGGGGGGGGGAGGTAGGGGGGGTGAGCGGGACCCCCCCCCCC
>Ga0315315_10007011_pt1 | contig 10429 bp, 11 predicted proteins | sample M140m3416metaG_FD_203699 | JGI IMG/M metagenome (GOLD analysis project Ga0315315, IMG submission 203699) | Ammonia-oxidizing marine archaeal communities from Monterey Bay, California, United States - M1 40m 3416 | ecosystem: Environmental > Aquatic > Marine > Intertidal zone | place: USA... | reverse complement strand
CGAATTGTACATCATATCCTTGTTCTTTAAGTGTTGGTGCATCTGGTGCATCAGAAACTCTTTCAGGTGCAGTAATACCAATAATTCTTACTTGGTCTCTTGCTCCCATAAGTTCACCTAAACCTGTTGAAATAATTTGTGTTTCTCCAGATAAAAGTCCAGCTAATGCTTTTCCACCTGCATCATAAGGAATGTAAGCTACATCATTTGGATTTGCTCCAGCTGCTTGAAATGCTAAAGCACCAATTAAATGGTCCATACTACCTCTTACAGAACCACCAGCCATTTTGATTGAGCTAGGGTTTGCTTTGTATGCTTTCACAACATCTTCAAAGTTTTTGTAAGGTGAGTTTTTTGCAACTGCAATTGCACCATAATCACCAATTACTCCGGCGATTGGCACAACATCTTTATAAGATAAAGTTCCATTACCACTTACATAACCTTTATGTCTTGTAATTGATCTTAAAACTAATGGTGTTGATTGTACTAGAACTGTATTTTCCGGTTTAGTATTAATCATGTAAGCAAGTGCTTTACCGCCACCACCACCTGACATATTTTCAAATGATGCACTTTTTAAGAATCCAGCTTTTGTTAAAGCCTCTCCAGTACCTCTAGCAGTTCCATCCCAACCACCACCAGCACCACCACCAATTACAAAATGAATTTTATCAATTGCAATTGAACTGGTTGTAGTAGCAGAAAGTAATAGAGCTGCTGAAAATAAAACTGAAAAAAAAGATTTAATTAGTTTCATTATTTCCTCTCGTTGTTATATTTAAGAATTAGATTAAACATTTTTTAAGTAATCTAGTCAACAACCAAAAATAGAATGCATGTTAAAAGCGATTCACTTTGACCGAGAAAATTTAAATCAATTATTTACAAGAAAATTCTTAATCGTAATTTTAATTTCTATTCCAAGTGCAATTATTGCTGATATTTTTAATATTCCTCTTGCTTGGATGATCGGTCCAATGATTGCAACATCTTTGATTGCTTTAAATGGTTTTCAAGTTTTAATGCCAAAAATAGCTCTAAGCTCAATATTGATTATATTAGGTCTTCATATTGGAAATTACATTGACCAAAACCTTTTTGGTCAAATGGTTAATTGGGTTTGGACGACAGTTATTATGTTTTTTTATATTATCGTAAGTATTTTAATTGTTTCAAAATACTTACAAAAATTTTCAGGATATAAAGAAAAAACATCGATATTTTCTGCAGCTCCTGGTGCCCTAGGTCCTTTAATGATTTTAGCGGAATATGAAAAATCAGATTTGTCTCAAGTAGCAACAGCACACTTAATTAGATTAATAATAATAATAACTTTATTTCCTTTTATTATTGTTAGCCTTTATCCAGCTGAAGCTTTAGAATTAGAAAAATTTGATTTTATGTCCCAAAATCATTGGGAATTATTTCTATTAATCATAGTATCATTAATATTCATATTTTTTTTTGACAAGTTAAAAGTTCCAGCAGCACTCCTTTCTGGAACATTAGTTGCAAGTGGGGTTTTACAAATATTTGATGTTGCATCATATAAATTACCAGATGCCTCTATTAATTTTTGTTTATTAATTTTAGGAGCATCTGTTGGATGCAGATTTGCAAATAAAACATTTAAAGAAGTTGCTAATAATTCTTTTCATGGATTAGTTGCAACTATACTCTTAGTTTTATTAGGATTTATAGCTGCGTATATTGCAACATTTTTTGTTGATAATAATTTTTTTAGTTTAATATTGTCTTTTTGTCCTGGCGGAATTTATGAAGTAGCTGTTATAGCAATTGCTTTTGATTTAGAACCTGATTTTGTTGCCTTTCATCATATTGTTAGATTATTATTTATATTATTTATTGTACCTGTAATTTTAAGATTATTAGAAAAAACTAAGACAAAGAATTAGATAACCTCTCAAAGACTTTTTCAGCACTTAAATTATTAAGATCACTTACTTCAATTGCTTTGAAATTTTCTCTTTGAATACTTACTTTATAAGCAGTTGTATGTTTACCAAATAATGTAAGGCCTTTGGCCCCTACATGAGCTGTTATATGAGCAGGACCAGTGTCATTAGCTACAACAAATGAACTATCTTTAATTAAAGATGTTAATTGAGAAATATTTAATGCACTTCCATTATCTAGTAAAGCTAATGCATTTATATCTTTTGAATCATTAATTTCTGAGGGTCCTGGCGCTGTTACAATTTTATACTCATCACCATATTTATTTAAAACTAACTCAATAAGTTTATTGTAATGCGGCCATTTTTTTATTGTTAGATGTGGAGAACAAAAAGGAAATAATAAAATATATTTATTAAACTTATAAAAATTTCTAATTTCACTGATATCCGTAGATGCCCAAATAAAGTTTGGCTTTAAGGTGTTTAAAGTTTTTAAACCAGACTCTTTTAATTGGTGATCAAATCTTTCAAGAACTGAAATTTTATCAAATTCTTCTTTATTTTTATCTAACGGTAATGTTGTGATTGAGCTCGACCAAATTATTTTATCAGCTTTTGGGAAAAGAATATTTTTATAAAAAGAAGTTCTAGATGAGTTTTGAAGATCAAAAACCTTAGAGAAGTTATGTTTCTTTAGTTCTCTCATTAAAAAATATAGATATATTAGATTATATCTAGGTAATCTCTTGTCTAAAATCACTTCATGAATAAAAGGATTTTTTTTAAATAAATCAAAGTAAGGTTTGGTTGTAAGTAGAAATATTTGATCATTTTTATGATTTTCAAATATATCTTGAATTGCACCACTAGCTTGAGCTATATCTCCTAATGATCCATGTTTAATAATTAAAATATTAGACATATTTATAACAAGATAGCACAGTATTTAAATTTATGAATAAAATTATAGTTGAAGTTTCTGTTGGAGAGCTTTTGGATAAGATTTCAATTTTAGAGATCAAACAGGTGAAAATTAAAGATCCTGATAAATTAAGATTTATATCTAATGAACATTCAATTTTAAAAAATCAATTAGATAATAATGTAAAATCTGATGATAAATTAAATGACCTTTTTAAGTCTTTAAAAGAGATTAATGCTAAGCTATGGTTGATTGAAGATGATAAAAGACAATGTGAAAAAGATAAAGATTTTGGAGAAAAATTTATTAAGCTTTCAAGAGATATTCATTTTTTAAATGATGATCGAGCAAAAATTAAATTAGAAATTAATAATTATACTGGATCTGTTATTAAAGAAATAAAAGAATATACAAGTTATTAAATTTATTAATGGCACTTCATTTTTCAAAAGAAGAATTTTTAAAAAGAAAAACTGACACTCTCAAATCAATGAAAGAACAAAAACTTGACGCTCTATTAATGTTCAGACAAGAGTCTATGTACTGGCTTACTGGATTCGACACTTTTGGCTATGTTTTTTTTCAGACTTTAGTTTTAGATAAAGATGGTAATACAATTCTTTTAACAAGAGCTCCTGATTTGAGACAGGCACAAAATACCTCTAATATTCAAGATATAAGAATTTGGATTGATAAAGATGGATCAAATCCTACTGACGATCTTAAAATAATTTTAGATGAACTTTCTTTAAAAGGAAAGAAAATTGGAATTGAATATGAAGCTTATGGAATGACTGGTCGCAATGCTTTACGATTAAACAAGTCTTTAGAAAATTATTGTGAAGTAATGGACCAATCAGAATTAGTTACAAAATTGAGAGTAATTAAATCTAATGAAGAAATTGTTTATGTAAAAAAAGCAGCAGAGTTAGCAGACAAAGCATTAAATGAAGCCTGGAAGCATACAAAGGCTGGCGCAAGTGAAGCTAAAATATTAGCTGAAATGCAAAAAGTAGTTTTAGAAGGTGGAGGAGATTACCCAGCAAATGAATATATTATTGGCTCAGGACATAACGCACTATTATGCAGATACCAAGCTGAGAAAAGAAATTTATCAAATCAAGATCAATTAAGTATTGAATGGGCAGGTACGTATAGACATTATCACTCAGCAATGTTCAGAACTATTCTTATTGGTAAAGCTGATCCAAAACATATTAAAATGCATGAAGCGTGTGTAAACGCTCTAAAAAATTGCGAAGAAAAATTAAAACCTGGAAATAAAGTTGGAGATGTTTTTGATATTCATTCAAAAACTTTTGATGATCTTGGGTATAAAAAAGCTAGAATGAATGCATGTGGTTATTCGCTAGGGTCAACTTTTTCACCAAACTGGATGGATTGGCCAATGTTATACACTGGAAATCCTTATAAGATTAAACCTGGTAATATTTTTTTTATGCATATGATATTAATGGACTCTGACAACCAATTAGCTATGAACTTAGGTGAAACCTACTTGGTAACTGATGTAGGTAATGAAAGACTGGGTAAGCAAAAACTAGATTTGGTAATTCTTTAATTAAAACTATATTTTTTTTCTAAAAATTTAATCACGTTGTGGATAATAAAGGTCATAAATAAATATATACTTCCAGCAACGATAAAAACTTCAATGGGTTTAAACGTTGTTGAGATAATATACTTCGCAACACCAGTTAGATCCATGATTGTTACTGTGCTAGCCAAAGAAGTACCTTTCATCATCAAAATAATTTCGTTACCATAGGCTGGTAAAGATTGTCTAATAGCAATAGGTATTTGAATTTTATAAAAGATTATTTTACTTGAAATTCCTAAACTTTTTCCAGCTTCAATTATACCTGGTTTAATTGTTTGAAAAGCAGACCTTAAAATTTCTGATGTATAAGCACCAGTATTTAAAGCAAAAGCAATAATAGCACACCAGTATGGTTCTTTTAAGATTATCCATAAAAAGGTTGATCTTAGATATTCAATTTGGCCTAAACCAAAATAAATAATGAATATCTGAACTAATAATGGCGTTCCTCTAAAAACATATGAGTAACCATAAGCAAATCTATTAATAAAAATATTTTTATTTAATCTCAAAATTGCAAATAATAAACCAATAAATAATCCAATAATTAATGAAACTGATAAAAGTTTTAATGTAATTAAAGATGCGCTTAATAATTTGGGTAGGCTGTTAATCATGAGTTCGAGATCCATTAATACCCCCTACTATATTTAAGTTCTAATTTATTTATTATTTTCATACTTAAAAATGTTAACAATAAATACAAAACAGCAGCGAAAGAATAGAAGAACAAAGGATCTCTAGTAGAACCAGCGGCAATATAAGATTGTCTCATAATTTCGACAAGACCAGTTACTGAGATTAAAGAAGTATCTTTAAGTGTTATTTGCCAAACATTACTTAAATTTGGGATAGCTAATCTTAAAGTTTGAGGAAGAATAATTTTAAAAAATTTACCAAACTTGCTTAATCCTAAAACATTAGCAGCTTCAAATTGACCTTTATCAATAGATTGTATTGCTCCTCTAAACACTTCTGTTGAATAAGCTCCAGAAATAATTCCGATTGCAAATGCTCCTGTGATGAATGCATTTATTTCAATATATTCATTATAACCAAAAATTGATGCTACATACATCACAGCACCGGTTCCTCCAAAAAAGAAAAGGTAAATTACTAATAATTCTGGAACACCTCTAATGACAGTAGTGTATGAATTTCCAATAAAATTGAAAAATTTATTTTTTGATAATTTGAATGGAGTAAATATTAAAGCAAAAAAAAAACCAATAATCATAGCTGTAATAGAAACAGCTATAGTCATTAAAGTGGCAATGAAAAGTTCATCACCCCAACCAGTTTTTCCAAATGCTAGAAGTTCCATAAAGATCGGCGACTATATATTATAGTCGCCAAATCTAAAATTAATTACATAGAAGCGTCGAAACCGAACCATTTAGTAGCTATTCTACTAATGTCTCCGTTCTTTCTTGCTTTATCAATAGCTCTATTAAATGCTTTTAAAAGTTCAGTATCATCTTGTCTAATACCAACTCCAACACCATTACCAAATGCTCCACCAGAAAATGTTGGACCAACTAGTACAACTGGTTTTCCTGATTTTTCAGCATAGTCACTAAAAGCAACTGCAGCAGCTAATGCAACATCACATCTTCCAGAAGCTAGATCTAAGTTTACCTCATCTTGAGTTTTGTAAGTTCTTAGATTTACTTTTCCTACATCACCTGATTCTAAAAAGTTTTGGTGAATAGTTCCTGTTTGTGTACAAACAGTTTTTCCAGCAAGTGCTGCTGTAATAGTTTTTAAAGCTTTTTTAGCATCACTATTGGGACTTGAAAGACTTATACCAGCTGGAGTTTTCATTCCCTCTAGATCAGAACCTTTCATTACTGCTAGTGAAGCAACTTCATCTGCATAACCTTGAGAAAAACTAATTGCCTTTTTTCTTTCGTCAGTAATTGACATTCCAGCCATAATAGCATCGAATTTTCTCATTATAAGCGCTGGTATCATTCCATCCCAGTCTTGTTCAACGATTACACATTGCTTACCAATATATCTGCAAAGTGTATAAGCTAACTCAACTTCAAATCCAATTAAATTACCTGAGGCATCTTTTGAATTCCATGGAGGATAAGCACCTTCAGTCCCGATTTTGATTTTATCAGAGGAATAAACATTTCCGATAATTAACAAAGAAGCAAGAACTGAAAAAATAGTTTTTTTTAGTATATTCATTATTTTCTCCTTTAATAATTTATGAGTAAGTATTTCACAAATAATAGAATTAAAAAAGAAAAAATTAATGGTTTATTGAAGAGGAAAAATTCCAAGAACAGTCAAAACTAGGTATATAAACTCTAGCTAAATTGGTATTACCAAAATGATGGTTAAAAACATTGAGCCAATTTTCAACTTGAAGAGGTTTTTTATCTTGGCTTCCTACTTGAGCTGTTATCACTCCTTTTGGTTTCAAAATTCTAACCAATGAATCCATATTTTTAGCTGCTAAATCGATACAAAATTGATCATCATTTAAGTCCACAAATATGTGGTCATAACTGTCATCATTGACTGATTTTATACTTTCAAATGCATCTCCCCATACACATTTCACCGAGTTTTTTTCAGTAGATTTTTTGCTGATATCTCCTAAATGTTTGTTACAAACTTCAACAACTTCTGGATCTAGTTCATACCAATCAACAAAATTAAAATTTTTTGAAATACATTCTCTTGCAACTCCACCGTCACCACCGCCAATTATTGCTGCTCTTTCATTATCTTTATTTAATTTTAAACCTGAGCCAACAAAAGTTGAACTATATAAGTGTTCATCAGAAGCAGCTACTTGTATCTCTCCATCAATAAATAATGATTTTCCAAACTGTTCTAGATCTAAAATTTCAATATGTTGTCCAACTTTAGATTTAAAATCTTCTAAAATGTCATTTACTACATACGATTTTTGTAATCCGGGAGAACTATAAATGTCGTGATATAAAGACTTGGTGTCTCTATTAAATTCTTTTTTAACAATTCTTTTATGTTTAAATTCCTTTTTGACTATTTCAATCGCAATTGAAGGACTAATCTTTCCACACGTAAAAAAATCAAAACTTATAATCCCTTTTTCAGGAAAAGTGTGAAAGCTAATATGGCTTTCTGCTAGTAAGGCCAAAATTGTAAAACCCTGAGGTTCAAATTTATATTTGGATATATTTAATATGGTTACTTTTGCTGCTTTTGCAATTTCATGAATTACTTTTTCAAATAAAGAAGGATCATATTCCTTAGTAGTTCCAATGATATCTAAAGTGATATGCTCCCCAACTTTTGTCATAAAAATTATCCACTTTTATAATTTTTTACTTTTTCCAAAATTTTTTTCATTTCTGCAAATGAAAGATTCTTTGGATCTCCCATCTTTAATGCAATAATATATTGATGGCAAATATTTTCTACCTCTTGTGCAAGTTCAAAAGCTATAGATAAATTTTCACCAAATGCAACCTGACCGTGGTTTGACATTAAACATGCTTTTCTATCTTTTAAGGCTTTAACAATATTCATTGAAAGTTCATGTGTTCCAAAGGTTGCATATTCGGCACATCTAATATCTTCGCCTCCTGCTAGAGCAATCATGTAATGAAATGGTGGTATAGACTTACCATGAGTCGAAACAGCAGAAGCATGCGGAGAATGCGCATGAACAATAGCCTTAGCTTCCCATTTATTCTTATATATATCTTGATGGAATCTCCATTCAGATGATGGATTTTTTCCTGAATTAAACCATGAAAGAAAGTCCTTTTCTTCATTTAAAGATAAAAAAACTATATCTTCAGGTTTTAAACTTTCATATTTCTTTCCTGAAGGGGTTATAAAAAAGCCCTCAATACCCTCTTCTACTCCTCTGACTGAAATATTTCCCGATCTTAAAGGAGATAAATTTGTTGTATTTAGTTTAATTGAGTAATCAATTACTTCTTCTCTTTCTTTAAGGTTTTTCATTTAAATAATTTTTTTAATCCTTCTGTTGATGCATCGCAGACACCCTTTTCAGTAATCAAACCTGTTACATATTTTGCTGGTGTTACATCAAATGCTAAATTCATTGACTTGCTTTTTTTGGGATAAATTTGTATTTTTTTAATATTTCCATTTACATCAAAGCCTTCTATATGAGATAATTCCTCTGAATTTCTTTGTTCAATTGGTATTTCTTTATGATCTTTAATATTCCAATCTATTGTTGAGCTTGGAAGAGCTACATAAAAAGGAATGTTATTATCATGAGCAGCTAATGCTTTAAGATAAGTTCCCACTTTATTACAAACATCTCCATTAGCTAAAGTTCTATCTGTACCGACAATGCACATATCAACTTCACCCCTTTGCATTAAAATTCCTCCTGTATTATCTGCAATGATTGTATTTTTAATCCCCTCCTCATTTAACTCATATGAGGTTAAATTTGCTCCTTGATTTCTGGGCCTTGTTTCATCAGCCCAAACATGAACTGGTATACCTTTTTTATATGCGTGATAAATTGGAGATGTGGCCGTCCCCCAGTTTATTGTTGCAAGCCATCCCGCATTGCAATGTGTTAAAATATTAACTGTATCTTTTTTTTTATTATAAATTTCCTCTATAATTTTTAGTCCATTTAACCCTATATTTTCACAAAATTTAATATCCTCTTCACAAATATTTTTTGCTTCACCAAGAGCTATTTCTAAAATTTTATCACTATTAACTCCTGATAATTTTTTCATCATTCTATCAACTGCCCATTTTAGATTTATTGCTGTAGGTCTTGAAGCAATTAAATCTTCTGCTGATTTTTTTAAAAAAGATTGATCATTATTCTCTAAAATAGCCAAGACTAATCCGTAAGCAGCTGTGGCTCCTATTAGTGGAGCACCTCTTACTTCCATTACTTTTATAGCATTTATTGAATCTTCCACTGTTTTTAAATCTTTAATGATAAATTGATGGGGAAGTTTTGTTTGATCAATAATTTTTACAACATTATTTTCAAACCAAATAGTACGATATTCTTTTCCTTCTATTCTCATTTAATTAAAACTCTACCTGCAATAGTTTTAAGTTTTTCTATTGTTTTTTTTGTTCTTTTTTCAGGTGCAGTAATAATAGCTACATCTAAACAATTATTAGTTGGATCTTTAGGATCAATATAATTTTCAAAATTTTCTATTAAATTTTTAATCATATTTTTTGCTTTAGCTGCGTTTCCTAATAAAACTTTCACTACTTGTTGAACATCCACATTTTCATGATCAGGATGCCAACAATCAAAGTCTGTAACCATTGAAACAGATGCATATCTTATCTCCGCTTCTCTTGCTAATTTTGCTTCAGGCATATTTGTCATTCCGATAACATCTGCTTTCCAAGATCTATATAAATTTGACTCTGCTAGTGTTGAAAATTGAGGACCCTCCATCACAACGTATGTTCCATTTCTTTGATATTCTATTTTTTCTTTTTTAATTGCATCTTCGCAAGCATTCATCAAACCATTAGATGTTGGGTGTGCCATGGAAACATGTGCTACAATTTCATCGTTAAAAAATGTTTTTTCTCTCGCAAATGTACGGTCTATAAACTGATCAACAATTACAAATTTTCCTGGGGGCAAATCCTCTTTTAAAGAGCCAACTGCAGAAACTGATACAATATCCGTTACCCCTAATTGCTTGAGTGCATCTATATTTGCCTTAAAGTTTATTTTTGATGGAGAAACAAAATGACCTCTTCCGTGTCTTGGTAAAAAATAAACCTCTTTTCCATGATAATTGGTTTTTAAAATTTTATCTGAGGGTTTTCCCCATGGAGTGATTAAATCCAATAATTCCCTATTTTTGAACTCCTCAACATCATAAAGACCACTACCACCTATTATAGCTAATTTATTTATTGTCATGTTTAAAAATTAATTTATTTATAGTTTTATAAATTAATATTATGAATTTAAAA
>Ga0315315_10007010_pt1 | contig 10430 bp, 7 predicted proteins | sample M140m3416metaG_FD_203699 | JGI IMG/M metagenome (GOLD analysis project Ga0315315, IMG submission 203699) | Ammonia-oxidizing marine archaeal communities from Monterey Bay, California, United States - M1 40m 3416 | ecosystem: Environmental > Aquatic > Marine > Intertidal zone | place: USA... | reverse complement strand
GCTTCATTTTTCGTTTTATGTTGTTTACTATCTTTACACCAGCAAACAGTTTCTTTGCATTATTAATTATGTTTTCCTTGACAAGAATGGGTATTTGCCTTATATACTGTGGAACTGCTTCGGCACGAACATAAAATTTAACTTCACGTGAATGCAGGAATTTTTGCTCATTTTCATTCAATGTATTCTTTTCCATGGTTAGATGCTTTTGAAGTGCTGCTGCAGGGTTTGCGGATGGATCTTTCATTTTGAAGAACTCAGTTTTGCTCTTTCTTATGACCCCGGTTCTTATATTTTCGTTATTCTTTTCCAAAACCCACCTCGCTTTAAACACTGAATTGGCATTATTATAATTCCTGATACGTGGTGTGAATAATAAGTTGAAAATTTGTTCTTGACTATCTTTTGACAGAGACAGTCTCTGTATATTTGGAACATCACTTGTAGACACAAATGTTCCGTAATCCATTGAAAGTGTCTTCTTTCTAGGAGACTTCTTAAAAGTTACATATTCTGCGTTTTTCATAAGGTCTGACTTTATTCTGCTAGGAGGTATTTTTGCATCTAAAGCCTTATTGGTAAAGTCTTCTATAACCTTCTTGCTAAGATCTTTAGATGATCCTGAAGCCTTTTCGACATTTTTCAACCAATGTTCATACAACCCAGTTCGCATCAATTGCACAGCAAATTTATATCTCATTAGTTTGCTCCCCCTGGTGTTTTGAGGGGTATTTTGAGGGGTATTTTGAGGGGTATTTTTTCCCTTTTCCTTTATCGTATTGTGTTCCGTGACCGTTGTACTTTCTCCTCTGATGTAGTTCTTAAACATATCAGCATTTGCTGCTTTTGTCCTCATGTTTTCAAATATGAGGTTTTGCTCCGTTGACTTCATACCCCTGTGAGATTTGAGTTTATCCACTTCTGAATTCGAATCATAAATATTTAGTCTTCTATCACGATCGCAATGAAGCAGCTCACGCACATTTTCTGTCATAACTTTACTTTGACCGAGCAAGACACCGGTAGTGTTCGCGTTGCACACTTTGCTGGCGAATGTGTACAACTGTTCTGTGAGATCACAATTGCTTCCACACTGAAACAAAGCAGCATCATATCCCATGTATGTGGAAAAGTGCCGTAAGGGCGCGGTATCACCTGCTTTTCCAACTCTGATTCCAAATGTTTCCACTCCCTTCGGTATAGTTTTTGCTGGACTTCTAACAGCAATGTCGCTCGTCAATGCCTTTCGTGTGCGCGTTGACATCACGACAGCTGGTAAATTCAAATTAGTTTTGTTGTTGTTAGCCTCGTTGACCGTGCTGGTTTTACTTCTGTTTGCGCTGGGGGATTTAGAATTCACACTAGGTGAAGTGTTTGCCGATTCTTCGTTACCCTTAGACAAAGATGGAGAATCATTCGAAGGTTGTCTCGCTGGTGAGAGTGAGTTTGATGCTTCAATAAACACGTTTTCATCACCAAAGAATGAGGAATTTGTTGTTTTCAAATCAATCCGTTTGATCATGTTTTGAGGCTTCAGGTACATAGAACAATTTCTTGCATTTCTTCCGTATATCTGCTTCCTTTGAGCATTACTTATGGGCTGTCTCTTTTGCTGTTTGTGATAAAGAACCATATAAGGTGTATTGAACATTGAACCTCCATGCGTCATTTCAGAGATTACAGCATTACACAAATCTCCTGTATTATTCTCTGGTATGTTGTATATTTTATCTAATATAGATTTGCTGGGTTTATTCAACAAATGCACAAAGTTCATCTTACCTGATGTTACAGACTTCTGTTTGGACACATAATACCTGAAAAACACAGGAGTTTTTAGTTTTTTGTCAATGTGTCCTCTTACCGATCTTATTTTTCTAAACAAGTCTTGTCTTATCAAATTAATACTATTTCTTGTGCTTTCTATTTTTTTCTGAATAGAAACTTCATACGTTTCGTTTCCATTAAGTTGTTGCCAATCCAGCTTTCCCATGCTCAGTGACAGTTCACTCTCGACATGTGATATTGCTTCTTCAGAAGAAATATGCTGAAACACACTGTAAAGTAAACTCATCAAGGGGTTGTGGTATGCAAGCGTATCTTTATCATGCTGATAGTTAGAACTCTTCTTTTTTCTAGTTGTGTATCCGTATGCGCTAATGCCAATGCTTTTGAGACCAACATCTTTATTAAGTAGAGACTCAACATTTTTATCGACACCAAGATGCCCTGGGGGTCCAAACGTATCCTTTATCAAATTGTTGATATCATTGATATACGAGTCCATAGCATCTTTCCATTGTTTCAAATTAGGAAGGCTTTTGCCGCTCTTGGTATCATACAACTTTCCAACATTGAATTCGAAAATAGGTCCGTCAATTTTCTTGTGCATGATCTTGCGAATCGATGATAATGGAGACGTAGATGACGGAGTCGTGACCTCTTTGCCGATGACTTTGCCAACGCCTGTCACTGCAAACACACTTGACGTATCTTCATGAAGTCCAGATTCAAGTTGGATACAGGACGCCTGGTTGATCAGTGAATGACATAACTCATTTCCTTCGGAACGCGCAGCAGAGTCTACGTAAACCATCACATTTCCTTTTGATTTGTCCTCCGGAAGCGTCACCCTGACAGAGCCCTGTCGTTTCACATCGGGGGAAGTGGATTTGTTCACTTGATTACTTGTTGAACGTATGATGTTTGCCAGCATCAAATTGGCTGTACTGAACAGAGAGAACATGGGAAGCAAATTCCCGGGGCGACGGAAAAATACAGGGTTGAATTCGTCTGTTCCATATATAGACAGTGGTTGACCAACTAGTTCGGGTGCTTTCTTCCCGTTCACAGATACGGTGGCGGAAAGCCCTGCCATAGACAGTGCAGTAATGCCTGTTTCCATTTTCCACAAGTCATTTCTTATTTTTACAAATTTCTTTCTGCTTTCTTGTCTAATCTTTGCGTCTATCAATCTTACATTGTTTGCTTTCTTGAATATTCCATCAAGTCTGTTCAAAAAAGAAATTCCAGTTTTCACTAGTTCCTCGGAATACAATTTTTCCAGATCGTGTTTTTGATCTTCTGTGCCCTTTGCATTTTCTAATTCTTTACTGTAAAACTCAATCTGCCCCCTTACATTCAGTTTTTTGTTCAATAATTCCCTGGTTATATCAAAAGAAGTAGCTGGTGTGGCTTCAAGTTTTTTAATTTCTGCTATTGTTTTGTTTCTCATTTGAAGTTGCTTTGCAGAGTCCTTTTCCAACTGTGCTCTCGTTTTTTTGGTCAAAGTTGCCTTGGAAATACTCTGGAATTTTGCGGGTGCTTTCTTTTTTCTTCCAGTGGTCGTAATTGATTTTCTGGATTTTGAAACTGCCTTTGAAGCGCCAGGGGTAAGTTTTTTAGCGTCTTCTGTGTCAGCAATGTTTTTTTGCAACTGAATGAGCTCTCGTTTTTTAGCGTCAATCGTTTGCTTCCTGATCTTTGCCAGCTTTTGTGCCTGTTGCGGAGTCTCTAACTTTGTCAATTTGAACACTGTCGGCTTCTCTGGTGCTTCATTTAGGATTATGTCTTTGTATGATTGGAGAGAGGTTGGAACTACAGAAATGGAGGAGGATCCCCTTTTGACCCATTCTTTTGTCATACTTCCTTTTTTTGGAATCTTCAACTCGACTTTATCTAGATGATTCAGCACATCCATTACAATCGTTTTCACTACGTTTGCTTTCATTTTATCTGAATGGTTCTTTCCAGATTTAGAAAAGCATTTGAACTTGCTATCATTGGTATTAGCGCTCGAGGTAGACATGTCTGACTCACATCATTTCGAAATCATTGTTTGTTGTCGGCCCTGCAAGAGACCAAGAAGTCGCTGTTCCTGGTTCAAGGTCCCATTGTTGGTGTTGGGGTCTTCCTTAGTAACGATATCATGAACCTTCTTTATATTTGTGAGCGCTCTCCTCCTTGGTTGTAACATCATGTTGTGGATTGGCGCAAACGGAACTTCTAGTGGATATACACAAGGTTTGTCGAAGTCAAATTTTCGTGTAGTGTTTGTAGGAATACTACATGTTGAAAGAGACGCCTTAGGATAAAGGGATGCATCTTTCGCGGTGCTCCAGTGGCTTATGAACCCACTGACACCATGTGTGGCATCCGTCACAATAAGTTTACCTGACTTTTCATAAATACTGTTAAAATAGTCGATACAATCTACCGTAAGTTCTGCAAACGTTACTGCGTATTTATTATTTTTATCACCTTTCATTTTACCATTATTTCCTGTAGATTCTAGGAAGTTTGTGTTTTTTGTGGTATTTTTGATTTTTTCACCAATCATTTCTGAAAATACTTTTAGAGAGAACTTTGAAGGAACCGGTTCCGATCTTATTATACTTGATGCAACTGGTGGTGATTTTCTCAAACTTTGTTTGTTCAAAAACATCTTTGCAAAGTTTTCATTGGATATTCCACCGACATTATTAACTTGTCCATCATCATCTTCATTGTTTTCGTTGTAATTTTCATCATTATCTTCCTCATTTTCGTTCAACTTGGTCAGAACTATTTTTTCATTCTTTTCATCTACTTTCTTGTTCGGGAAGCGGACAGGGGTCTTCATAATACTTTTTCTAGGACGAGGATAAAGAGTATAAACTAAAGCACCAACACCACCCACACCGGTTACGTGCAATGCTGTTGCCGTCATCAATACTATTTTGCAACTGTCATGCGCAAACATCAGCATGCCCAGCAACGCAAGAGAATTGACGTATTTGTAATTACCGTCTTTCTGTTTTGTGGAATCGATACATTGGTGACACTCATCGACTACAATCAAAAAGTTTTTTGTATGTGCCCTTATTTGGTCTTTCAAAGTCTTAATTATCGGTGAGTTATTTTTATCCTTCACAGTTAATGTTGATTGAGCAAACGGATTACTTTTTCCAGGCCATTTATCCGAAAAATCATTCAAGGCACAAAATGATCGAAAAATGAAATCATGAGTGTCAATATAAAACATTCCATCCTTGTTTGTTCTTGACGCTCTGAATTTTTCCCATTGAGACCGGTAAATCCCCTTAAGTACGCGAGAATTTGAATGGTCAGAGGCATCAAGATTTTTAGGATGAAAATTCCACTTTGCATATAGAGGTGTACCTTCACCTCTATCTTTAAAAATTTCTCTTTGCCACACATTTAGATTGTCCCCATCCGGACATGCAACAACTGCATGTTTTCCGTTATTCAAATGATCATTTACGATTTGTATCGCCAATTCCGATTTCCCTGAACCTACTTCATGATCAACTAGGACACGTGGAATCAGATGGGTTTTATTCAAGTTGGACGGGAAAGATTTCTTGATTCTTTCTTTGACATATTTTTGCCCATCACTTAGCTGAAACTTTCGTTTACAAAACGAGTACGGAACGAAGTCCGCGCAACATTTTGTTTCAGTGCCGACAATCTTTCCTGTCTTCGTGGTTCGGAAATCTTGGACCGGTTTCACGTACCCATTTGGGCGTCTCTTCATTTAGTAAAATCAATCATTTTTTTTAATCAAATGACACTTTTCAAAGAATAATATCCATCCACATCTCGCCCTCCAACACCGCCACCTCCTTTGCCTCCCCCCACCGAAACTCGTAACCGCCCGTCTGCTTAATTCGCCCACGGCAACACTCACTTATGTGCCCTACATTCAACCCCAATTCCCGAGCCGCCTCCATACACGAAGCGTACGGCACCCATTCTTCCGCTTCGAGCTTGCGTCCCTCCATTGGTGACTTTCACCATTTTTGTGGGTGTGAAATCCTTTCTTTAAAATAAAAGGCTTTCATAAATGAACATAATTGGTACATTTCATGTTCTAATTTATTTGTTCATGATTTTAGGATTGTTTTCATCAAATTTGAGTATAATTTGGACACACATTATTTTTAGCAGTGCATTACTACTACATTGGCTCACAAACAACAACAAATGTATATTGACGGAGCTTGAATGTTACGTGATGCAAACGACAGATGACAAAACTCTTACGAGACAATTGCTAGAGCCGTTGGTGAATCAATCTTCCGAGTTGGTTGTGTTCGCAACACTATTTGGACTGATACTTTCATTGTTCAAACTGTATTGGTTTTGTGCTTGTCCCGTAGACAACATCCAATGATACCGGATGAAAAAATATACCCTTGCCGGTATAACAAAGTTGTCGAGCGTCACTTGCCCCCGCTGTGAAACTTGGAGATTCGGAAAAGACTTCTCATGTAGCATTTTCATGAAGTTGATCAAATTGATGTCTTCTGGTTTCTTGCTAGAGCGATTGTAGACACGTAGGTCTAATTTGTTTAAAAGGTGGCCTGCGTCACCACCACGTAGAGTTAGGCTGATGACTTGTGGGACAGACAACCCCGTGGTTGCAATCCACATGTCGGAATAGCGCTCATTGGATTGAGCGATCTTCTCATTTCTTTCGTCCCGTTGCTGCCTTTCGAAGTTCCGCTGGTCGTTCCGCATCTCTCTGGCTTCATTCCGTTCGTTTTGCCGCAGTTCTTTGGCCTCATCTCGTTGCTGTTGTCGCTCGACTTGATGCTTTCTCTCACGATCCATGCTCGCTTTTACGCGCGCAAGATATCTCTCATTCTCCTTTGCTATGCGAGACATATTGATACGAAATACAATGAAGTCTTTAAATAAAAATCGTTACTAATGAGAAGAGATGAGCACAACTGGATCCAACACGGGAAATAACACTCCCAAAGGAGGTACTTCAAGAACCGAGACAGAAGTGTGTAAGCGTGCATATGAGTCAACAAACCCACTGAAAAGGTATGATCCCGATGATGACCCTAAAAATCCTAAGAGTCCGTTGTACGATCTTGAACGCTATTGGTTGGATGAAGACAAAGATAAACGATTTGAAGTATTCTCAAAAAACGTTCTTCAGAAATACCTAAATTTTAGTGATCCTTTTCAGCTAAAGAAAATACCCAATATGAAATTGACAAAAACGAAGCTGGAACAAGCAATGAATTGCATCTGGAAAAAATACTATGCACAACTGGAACGTCTGCCTAATCAAAAGAGAATTGAGAAATTGAGAAAAAATGAACCGAATGATGCACAAAATTATGAAGGATATGTTGAAGGGTATGAACCTTTTGATGTAAGAAGAGGATATGTTGATCAATTGAGTCTAAAGTCCACTTTTGAAAAGTTCATTCAAAAAGTTTTGGAATCAACTAATTTAAACGTTACGAATGATTCTATTTCTGAAGAATGCTCCACATTCATGAACCCAACAGATGTATTTTCTCCGTGTAAGGAAAATTGTATTGATCTTAGAAGGTCAGGGGCAAACAAGAATTTGACCCAACCCCGATTGATGCAGATAGAACTCACTAAGTTTCAAAATACACTCACAGACATGCACACACATTTGATAAAAAAATTAGAAGAAACAAAGTCTGAATTGAAAAAAGAACTAGAAGAGAAAAAAGTGCACCCTAAGAGAATAAAGGACATTCTTGATAATAAATTTGGTGCAATAACAACTGTTCCAGACGTAAATGAGAAGTCTGATAGCAAAATTAAGCTAAACTATGCCAAGGCTATGAAAATGTCATTGAGTCCAGAAACACAAAAAGTACAAAACAAAAGAAACAAGGAAGCTGAAAAGAAAAGAAGACAAAAGCTTCAAAACAAGCTCATTGAAACAGTTATTGACGACAAAGGAAAACTGGCTTCGAAATATAATAACCTATTCACTCTCGAAACCCCGTTTGACCTCAGTGACAAAGGTAAAGTGATTTCAAAGGACACTGGTGTGCTAAAGACTAAATACGATAGAAGTAATAAACGAGTGGAACTACAGCTCAGATTCAAAGCAAACCAAGCGTTGAGCAACACACACGATGCGTTGAACAAAAAACTCAAAGAAGGGAAGATTAACAACGTATTATCTGAAAAGGATAAGTTGTTGATGGAACTAGCTAATAAACCCCATGCTGATAAACCCCTGAAGTTAGTAAGAATGGGCACGAAAACTACTGTTGCTAGAGGGGGTGATAAAGCGATGCGTAAACTCATTGCGTTATTTGGAATAAAAGAATTCAAAGACAAACAAAACGGTATGAAACAAAAATATGCACTCACCGAAAAGACTGAAAAAATACTTGATTATCCACCAGGAATTTTCAGTCTGAGAGTAAACGATCAGAATCATCCAACTATTGGAGATTTTAAATACTTTTTGTTCAAAGACTTAGAAAAAACGATAAGAAATATATTTTTGGATTATCTTTACGTAAAATTGAGAGGAATGAAAGAAAATGAAGTTTTGGACATTGGTCAGTTGAAAGAATATGAAAAAATAGACATACCTTTTGTCGATACTTACAAGCTAGATTACCCTGGTACTATTATTATGTTTACAAGAGGTGAAAGTGGTACATTAAAAATAAAGTCAAAACAATTCTCATCTGTAAATGAAAACTCATCATCGAAATCTCTCAAATACAAAATGAATGCAAAAGGTCCGTTCGAAAACTATGAAGAGGCCGTGAGACTAGCAAGAAAAATGGTAAGATCAAAACCAGACGCCTTATTACAAGATGACGCTATTGCACGCTTCTATTTGAGAAACGATGACAGATACCGTATGGAACCGATTGGAAACATATTGAAAGTAGTTAATCTTCACAAAAATGCTAAGGCGAAAGCGTCTTCCAAAGGGTCTCCCAAGCGCGTTTCGCCAAGTACATCCGTCAAAAAAATCACATATCGATCATCGACACCCTCTCCCAAAGGACGATCTCCAGCAATAACTATAGATAATCTTGCAAAGATGTTTGAGAACACATCACGCTCCGCATCAAATGTGAATAATATGAATACTACTATGAATAATATGAATACTATGCGCAACACAAACACAGCAAGAGAGGGCGTTCTCAGCACAATCGCCCGCCCACCCAAGCTCCGCGGTATCAACCCACAACACGTGCGACCACTACCTAAGTTCCCGCCCGCTATGTAAATTACCCGATAAGGAAGGGAAACCCCAATGTATATTCTTGTATTCTTCTTTGCAATCATGATATATGCCCTTTTTAATCATCATGTCACGAAAAGGATGAACTGAAGACCCCATATCATAATCTACTCTGATTTCTGTACCTGCAGGTATGAATTCACCTGCCATCAATACTACAGTGCACCTACCGCCTTTACGAGTGTCATCTACAAAGTATGCGTTAGCACACTGCTGATCACTGTAATTAGCGTAACCAGCAATGTTGAGATACTTGCGTGGGTCTCCGTCAATCACGATTCTTCGTCTGAGATCTTGTGGGTCACGCGCCGCCATCAAATACTCTGAAGTCGATGTGTTTTCTTCATCTTTTGTCAAAACTTTTCCAGTGTACTCGCATAACACAGACCCCTTGTTGGTGTCCCCCTTGGAAAACAAACCACCAACCCACTCCTTGCCCACTAATGTGTGACTTGCGTACACAACATTATTCTCATAAAGGCACACATCAAGATGCTCTGGTCTCTTCTTCATCTCACTGCAAGCAGTGAGCATCCCTTTAAACTCACATCTTGCTGAGCTCGCCATCCTCCTCACCCTCAGAGAAGGTGGGAGAGTGAACACGTTTGTAACGGTGAGGTTGGGACGACTCCTCCCGCTGGCGACGATTCATCGACTGAATATACGTACGGAGCTGGCGATTGTCGGTGTTGAGATGTTCGAGGAGGGCAAGGCTGCGATCCAGCTCGCGAACCTCTTGAATCAACCGGGTGCGTTTCTCATTCAAGACCCGCGTCACAACCTGGAGGTCCTCCCGCACAGTCGCCATGTAATCGGGTGCTTGGCGGGATTTTGGTCGAACGGGTTTGGTCGACCCAATTTGAGTTGGGTACACATGTGTACCCACCTCAAACATTTAGGTGCTCATCACACAGTGAATCTTGTCCAGCTGCTCCTTGTACCTCCTGCCACCATCTCCCCCCTCCACGCTCGCCTTCACCTTATCTTGGTGGTCCAGGAATTGCGACCCCACGCGAGTCTCCTCGTCCGCCTCCGCCTCCAAATGACCAGAATTGTCATCGTATAGCTGCTCCAACACATCCCCTTTCGCCTTGTTCTCCCACTCCTTCTCCTCACCCTCACCCGCTACCACCACCTGGTAGATCGCTCGCTTCTGATTGGGGACACGCACGTTCTGATTCACACCACCAGGCGCCCTCCGGTGCTTCAGCTTGATGAACTGCGGCACTGCATTGGCCGGATCAGCCAGTAACGCCTGAATTTGTTCGTGGGAAATGTGCTCGATAGACTCCTTCCCAAACACGTTTATTTTCTGTTCCACCACGTATTTGTTGGTGGTGTTATTGGTCGTACGGGGTTTTTTTGCCACTTG
>Ga0315315_10007009_pt1 | contig 10432 bp, 6 predicted proteins | sample M140m3416metaG_FD_203699 | JGI IMG/M metagenome (GOLD analysis project Ga0315315, IMG submission 203699) | Ammonia-oxidizing marine archaeal communities from Monterey Bay, California, United States - M1 40m 3416 | ecosystem: Environmental > Aquatic > Marine > Intertidal zone | place: USA... | reverse complement strand
TTTTTATATCTTTAAATTTTTTATTTTTACCATAACCAAAAAATTCACCACTTGGTTCAAAATCATAATTTTCATCTTCAAATCTATTTAAAGGTGGGCATCCATCACTATTTTTTTCACCCCACTTTAAAATTTCTTCTTGTTCAACAATATTATCTTCATACATTTCATGCAATAATTGTTTCAATACTTTAATAATTTTTTCTTTAATCAAATTATCTATTTCTTCAACACTCATGTTTAATAATTTATTAATTTTACTAAATAAAGTATAGATTACAGCAATACCGGCAGCTTGGGGACCTGTAATAGGTATTGTACCGCCTGTTTGATCTATATTTAACTCCATATCTATTTCTCCCGTTACTTGTTGCTTTGACATTATAATTAATATATCATTACATATTATTTTTTAACCATTTCCGAAACCCAATACTTTTTGTAATATGGAAGGATGTTTCCAAATGATCCTGTGCTATTTTCATAGCTTTACATTCTATCTCTTCCAATGATTCAATATATTTTATAATATTTGGTTTATCTTTTTCATTATATTGATCAATATTAATATCATATTTTGTAAGATTTGATTCTGTTTTTTCCATATGTATAAAATTCAATGTTGTTTTTATACATATTTTTCACTTCAATTTATGTTGTAGGTCTTTTAATCGCATAAAATAATAATGATCTATCTGTTTTATTTTTCAACATCATCTTTGTTAAATCATAATCCATAACATAACCCAAATTATTCAAAAGATTAATAACTTTTTCTATCTTATCTACTAAAACAAAATCGCGTGTATCTTGATCTATAAACGCATGCACACAATGACTTTCATCACGACAACAATCAAACGTTTTAAAAGGCGATAAAACACTTCTCGGCATTGTTTTTAAATGTTTTTTTAATTCTTGATCATTATTATCCGCTATTGCTATAACCACAATATTTTTATAACATTTTGTAAATGGATCAAGGTATGTTTGCTTGGAAACTTTATACATATAAGACATCTTAAGATTTTAAATTAATTCATTATTTTTATTCATTTTTGATTTTGAAAAATAAATTGATTTCATTAATTACTTAAAAAAATATAAAATATAAAAAAATATGTCTTCTAAAAAGATTTTTCGTTTTAAATTCAGTAATGAGTTTCTTCCAAGTTTGGTAGAATTTGCTAGAGTTCATCAATTTGATAAGACGCCGGAATTTAAAGAAGCATTTGAAACGTTTTGCGATACAAACAAGAAAATTATTCAACAGGAAACAACATATTTGGAATCTATTGGCTATGAAGGCAATATTATTGATAAAATGTACAAAAGTGTACGATATTACTTTAAAAACAAGAATTATACCCCCTCTGATCAAAAAGAACGACGAAAGTATATTCCCCAGGATAAGGAATTTATTATCTCTATTGATGATCATGTATCTTTATGCATAAGACAACATAAGAAACCTTCTATTTCATATACTGAATTTATTAGTGGAAAAGAATTTGAAGATATTGTTGAAAATGAAGAAACTCGTCTCAAAGAATTTCTAAAAAATCAAGATGATATTGCGTTGAAGATTAAGAAAACATACAAAAATCGCTATTTTATGCAACAAAAAAATATGACAGAAAATCGCGATTTTATTGACTGAAAATAACGCACTAAAAAAACATCACTTAACAAAAATTATTTTTAAAATCATTGAATGAAATCTTTTTTTCTTTCGTTGTTTCTATTTTTTTTAACCATTGAAATTCTGATATTTTTCCTGATCTTATGTATTTATTGGCTTCGGTTGCGGAAATTTTTTCCTTTTTTTTTATTTGTTTTTTTTGTTTTTCTTTAATACTAAGTTTATTTATTACAAACACCGAATCCTCTTTTTTGATTTCTTCAAATTCTTCATCTATTTTACCATTTGCCTCTTTTTCCTCTTTTTCCTTTGCTTCCTTTGCTTCTTTTTCCTTTGCTTCTTTTGCTTCTTTTTCTTTTTTAATCATTTCAATGATATCATCTTTTTGTTTTTGAATATTTTCTTTACGATCAACATACAAATCAGTGCAAAAATTCATTTTAACAAATTTTCGTGCAACAGTTTCTAGATATTTATATTTAATATTTTTATTATCACACCAGTATTCAAATCCTTCTTTATCATAATTATAAGACATAATAACAGATCCATCAGGTGTATGTTCAACAATAGTAACATTTGTGGGTTTATTACCTTTTAAATGATCGGATTTATCTAACGGATATTTATCTTCATATACTTCTTCTTTTTCTTGCTCTTCTTCTTCAAAGTTTTCTATGAATACTTCAGTGTCTAATAAATATTTTGAAACCAAACAACCACCAATTGTTAAACCGAAAGCATAAACCAATGTTACAATAATCATATTATTCATATTATCATAAAAATATTCAAAATTTGTCTTATTAAGCATTATATCATGAGATTCGCAGAAAATACTTTCCATTTTATATGTTATAATTAAAACATTTTTAAATATTTTATAAAATTATTCTATTAATTGAGTAACATTATCTAATATTAAATCAGCACCTGCTTCAATTAATTCTTCTTTAGTTTCAGCACCTGATAAAACACCAATAGATTTATAACAACGAGCATTGGCCCCCTCTAAAATATCATTAGTAGTATCCCCTACTTTAATAACTTGTGATGATGATTCAATTTTATGCATTTCCATTAATTTATATATCATAAATGGATATGGTCGTGAAAATTCTACATCTTCGCTGGAAATATAAGAATCAATAAATTCATTCATAGATAATTTTTCTATGATTGTTTCTTGAATATCTCGCGGATATCCCGTATTTAATGCAACTTTTATATTTCTACTTCTAATTTTATTTAATGTTTCGGGCAATGTGTCATCAATTAAGTTTATATTATTTTCATAAAAATATTCCATTTTTAAATTTCCTTCAAATGTTTTATATACGTCTAATTTTCTTTTTTGGTATTTATTTTTGCTACATGTTTTACAATAATCGCGTTTATTTATATATTTATCTAGTACATGATATTTATTTAATCCATGCCAAGATTTAATATCATCTTCATTAACATCATAATTAAAAGATTTCAATGTATTAAATAAGGTTTTGTAAATTATTCCTCCTTCATTTACAGTTGTACCAGCCATATCTAAAACAATCATCTTTACTTTGTTATTGTGCAATAAATTCATTTTAATTTATATAATAAATAAAATTTAAATAAATTTTCTACAATATTTAAAATGAATTCTTAAAAGATTTACAATTGTAATAAGAACACTCATTGTTAAATAAAATAAAAAAAAATATTGCATTAATGTCATAGTTTCCATTATTATAAATCTATATATTGTTTTTTAACATATTCTTTCTTAATTCAAATAAATCGGCAACTTCTTTTGACAGGTCAGCGCATTTAAATTTAATATAATTTCCATTTTTATTATTAGGATGTAAGCAAACTAAGTAAAGATCACCTACTTGAACACCATAGTTTTTTTCTAGAATGGCTTTATATGTGTTTAATTGGAGAGAATAATGCCAGAAATTAGAGTTTGGCAAATAATCAATGCATGCTGTGGTTGCAGATTCCCAACGATTAGCCTTTTTAATTTCTTTGCAACGTTTCCAATCATAAATATCAATAACACCATCTTCGCGTTGAAAAGACATATCAATAGAACCAGCAAACTGCAATTCTTTATCCCAAACCATCCATTCAGTGCGATACGGTTTTAAGTGTTCATGATCTTTTTGAAAATTTTTAAAATAAGAATACTCAATAGATTCGTTGTTGATTGTCATATTGTTGTAAAAACATTCAATATCATAATGCATTTTAGTGCCTGCTTCACTGGCAATGCGACCATTTTCATTCCATTGTGCTTTTATCTGATCAGCGGTCATTCCGAAATACTTGCTCTTTGGCCAATTGGGAGAAGACATCATTTTTTTTATAATTTTATCAGAATTAAAATGAGGAAAATGTGAATGATTCCATGTTGTTACGGACATAAATCCACTATCTCCATCAATAGTATAAATGTGTGGCCCCTCATCAAAAGAAATATGTGTATCGCGTTCATGTGGATGTAATTTTGCTAGATACGTAGGAGGCTCCATTATAATTTTTTATTATTATTAAAAATTATAATAAAAATCAATTTAATATTTCATTAAAATGTTAATTAAAATTAAAATAAAAATAACCTTTATCGTCACCGAGATCACGGCTGCTGTCTTTTGCAAATACAATAATGACGTCCATATTATTATCTATATCTATATAATACCATTCATTCGGCCCATCCGGCGCCACCCCCCCGTCGGGAGGTTTAGGGGGGAGCGTTGTCAAATCAAGTCCATTTGATATTATTGTTGATGGAAAAGGAGGCGGCGTGGTGTTGTTCATATCCAACATAACTTTTAATTTATTATCTCCATTTTGGCCTACATAAACGGATACATAATCATACCTAAATTCAGAACTTTGCTTTAAATAAAGAGTAATGTAACTATTAGTAGTAAATTTAATCATAGAAAATGCTGAATCATTCCCACCATCATTTGGCGGATCTCCTACTGTTGAACTATATATTACATTTGGGTATAAATTATCACCAATATTTGTATTATCTTCATGTTTTACCCATTTAAAACTGTCGAGCGCATCATTATCATCATTATAAAGGGTATTCTCGGTTTTATTATCTATCAAAAAATAACCTCCATTATTTGTAGGTGCTCCTTTACCGTTGGATGTAATTGCAATATAATCTAATCGTACATAAACATTAAATGGTGGTAAAAATAACTTTCTCTCATAATTATTATCTGTTGATGTTACTTTAATCCACTTATCAGAATACGTATTTTCTAAACCGGTATTGGGTAATGTATTAAACACTATAGTATTTAAACCTTCCGAAATATTTGTTGAACTAACACCTTCTGAAATATTTGTTGTAATAGTACCAGACATATTTGATTTAATTACCATATCTGGTGTTAAAGTATATGTAATATTTTTTATTGGTTCTATCATTTCAACGAGTAATTTATTTTCATCAATTTTTGCACCATAAATTTCTATATTATTATTAATTGAATATGTATTATTATATTTTTTATAAATTAATTTATAATAATTGTAACTTTTTGCAATATTAAATAAAAGTTTAATTTGTGTACTACCATCAGAATAACTTTCATCTCTATCGGAAAACGGAACTTTATATTTCCATTCATTGTCAATATAATATAATCTATTTCTATCTGTTGTGCTAAAATTTTTAATTATTTCCCATTTGTTAATAGGTGTATGCAATAACAGGGCCATTCTTGCCGATGGATAACTTGAATATCCAGTAGCAAAAAAACGGATACCTGTAGTATTTATGGGCGAAGCAAAATATATTATATTTCTCTCATGTTGTCCTGTATTTCCATCAAATTCATAACCGTTATCTACCCATTCCCAAGTGGTACCATCCGTTGAATATTGAAGTTTCCATTTTGTGACCCATTGGGCAGAGTTGCTCCTACCATAGGTTACAACACCATCAACCAATGTTTTATCAAGACCATCTGCACTATAATCTATTTGATACCAATGAGTTGTATTACCATTGTCAACAATTGATTGCCCATTAAAGCTCGCAGAGTCGGATACCCCAAACCAAGTACCATTTTGAATACTACCATCTGTACCATTACTCGAATCACCCTTCTGAGTATCCCAAGAGCCGTGCCAGGAATATTGTGAATGATGTGTATAAGGCGGGTCAAATATTGGGTTAAAAACTGTATTGACATTTTCATCATTGTATCCATAAACAATGATTTCATTTGCTTCTTTTGCAATATTGCTATCATTAATAATAATATTATTAACGAGTGTTTCATTATTAAAAATTGCGAATGTGGGGGGAGGGCCACGACCGCCACGCACAGAATCATATAAATATATGTTGTTAAATCCACCATTTTTTAAAACTGACTTTACATATAAAGGAAATATAGCATTATTTTCGGATGTATAATATACTTCATCATTTCTAAGATATTCAACTGTATACCCTATCACGCGAATTTCAAAAATATCGTTTATTGTAGCATCACTTATAAAATTGACGTTTCCAGTTTCAGGATTTGTTCTTGCTGTGGATGGGTTACTACTAGAAACGCCTAATTCCGGATTGCTTTCATAAACTCTTACAACAGTATCTTCAAAATATGAAGCAAAATGGATTGCATTATAATGATTTCTGTTACCTGTATGTGTTCCATTCCAATTTGTATCCACACCTAACCCAATAGCTTTATTTTTATTTATTTCATTTAACTTAAAACGTATACCTTGGTATTCATTTGGATTATAATGAATAACCTGATGTGATATTGTACGTGATTCCCAATAAGTAGAGGAGGGAATTATTGGCGCAATACTACTCCCATCGCTATTAAATTCAATATTATTACTATTACTAGTATCCCATGTTAAATCTGACATATTTCTTTGAGCGTCTCGTATTTTAAATATTTCCATGTTTTTAAAGCCTCCAATTCCACTATCTATATATGCTTTTAAATACAGTGGAAATGTTGCAGTTGTTGTATCAGTATAAAATATTTCATTATTTTTTAAATAATCTACTGTTGTATCAGTAATTCTTATTTCAAAAATATCATCTGGTGAATATGCATCAGTCTGATATGAGTTATTAATAGAAGATGTTGATTCACTCTCATATACACTTATTGATGGGTTATTATTGTTTCTAATATGTAAAATAAATTTCATATCTAATCTTTTATCACCAGTTCCCCATTCATTATCACCAAATCCTATAAATAAATGAACATTTGAATGTGTTACACTAAAACGCACACCTTGAATAAATTTTACATTATCATCATTATAAAAGACTTGATTAGAAATAGCATATGCATTATCATTATAACCACCAGTTATATTTTTAATAAACCCATCATTTTCATATTGTATACCCGAACTAAGTGAAGAATTCCAAGTTAATCTAGATAATGCAGATAATGCATTTGTAGGAGGATAATAACTTTTATTCCAATTTAATTCAGGTAATATATTCGTAGAATAATAACTTTTATGCAATTGAATATTTTTAATACCTTCGCCTGATGTAGATATTGCTGTTCTTACATAAAGTGGAAATCGCGCGTCTTCTCCTGATGTATAAAAAACAGTACCATTTTTCAAATATTCTACAGTTGTACCTTTCACTCTTATTTCAAAAATATCATCTAATGTTGTTTCTGGACTGGTTGTCCTCAAACGAACGTTAAATATACTTGATGATGAAGGTGAACGTACTCTTTCATATATTTCTAAAGAATAACCATGAATTTCTTCTCTTACTACAAGACCAAAATCAATATGACCATATCTATTCCACCCTCCATTCCAATCTTCATATGATGCATTACCAGTGTGATTTTGACTAAGACCAATAATAAAACCAGAACCCAATGTTTTTTTTTGAAATGTAATACCTTGATAATTATTTGGATCATAGTGTATCATTTCAGTTGACATTGCTATTGCCGCCCAATAATCTCTTCCCTGCGCATGAGTAATGTAGTTGGTCTGATTTGTTTCTATACTACCATCATCATAAAAATCCATATAATTTGATGAATTATTTTTATCCCACATAATATAAGTAAAGGGCTGAGGCGGCGCTGCAAATCTCTGCTCTGTCCTCCTCACATAAATATTTTTAAGACCTTCTCCAACACTGCTTTCATAACTAGTTGAAGAATCTGATTGCGTACTAGATCCCCAATGGAGCACACAAAATTCAAGAGGAAATGTTGGCGTAAGATCAGATTCCCAAATAATATCATCATTCATTAAATATTCAACATTGTTTCCTTTTATTCTTACTTGAAATATAGTATTTGTATCATAAAAATATTTTTCATTTGATTCTATTTTGGTAAAAAGTCTTTCATTTTCTCCATTTTCGCGTATTATTAAAATATTATTTGGTCTAGATCTTGGATTTATATATAATGCATAATTTACTTTATCGTCATTGTAATTGTAACCACTTATAAAATTATTTGTTGTTGATTTTAAACCAATTATAACCCATTGCCATTGATTTGTTGGACTACATTTTATAAATTGATAATTAATATCATCAAAATATATTTTTTCTGTAGATATCGTAAACGCAGTAAATTCCCATCCCCCATCTGTTCTTCTAATACTACCGTCAGACCTTATTTCCATATTTTCTGTATTATCTAAATCCCATATATCCCGTGGTGGTGCGGTGATAAAATTTTTTTTATATTCATGATTATTTATAATTGATGTATTTCTAATTGATTCGCCAATATTGATTTCATCTCTTATTAATAAACCCATTCTAGCAGCACAAATATTATCCCATTCCCATGGGATAAATATTATTTTTTTTGCAAATACTGGTTTACTAAACTCTATTTCTTTTGAAATATTCCACTCAGTAGGTTCAATAGAAAAAATATTTTCAATATCTGTTGTTCCACTATCTACATATTGCAATGCATCATTTGAGTCTAAATATTGAAATTTCCATTTTTTAACATATCCTCTTTTTGGCACATCGGTTGATTCTTCTCCAAAACCGCCTTTTACTACAACTCCGTAAATATTTCTAGCCGTTTCGTTTGTGGTTGTATTTATTTCATACCAAAATGTTCCTTGTCCGCCAGTTGTTGATGATTGTGTAGGTCCAAACGAATTTTCATTTGATGTAATGTTTGGAACCCATGAAGTGGCATATTTAACAGGCGCTGAAATATGATCATCTTCGCTAATACGACCTTTATCATATAACCCAAGAGAGTTTGATGTACTATTCAAATATATCATATTTGCACTGTTTGTATAATGATATTTATATTCAGGATCATAAATTTGCAATGAACCATCGCCAATTGCGTCTTTTGTTGCAATAAGACCCATCTTAGCTCGTGGTTCTGAACCATCCCAAACTATGGGTTGAAAGCGAAGAGCATTGCACGAGATAGGTTCTTCAAAAAATATATTATATTGATTTTTATCTGTTTCACCGTAAAAAAAATCTCTACTTTCATTTAGTGTCCAATCGCCATATAATTGAAAATCTTTCACACCAGTACCAATTTGATAAGACATTGAACATTCAATAAATAATGGGAAACTTTTTACAGGAGCAGTTGAACGATGAAAAACGTTACCATCATATAAATACTCTACTCGTGTTCCTTTTACACGTACTTCCAATTCTTTATCAGAAGTATATGCTTGGTTTGGTGTGACATTACCATCTATCTCATTACCACCAGTTTCATAAACATGTAAACCGTTTGTACCATATAAAAACATAGCATAATTAATAACTTTATAAGGAGAATCATCTGCTGATGTTGAATCTTTATTTGGCCATTCCCCACTACTAATGGGTCTCGCAGTTGAACGGTTTCCTAAACCACACATAACACCACCGTTACTACTAGCAGCTACACTATTTGCTTTAAATTTAAATCCTTGCCATTCATTGTCATTGCGATATATATGATTTTTTGATACAACAAATGTATTCCATGTATTTACACTTGTTGTTTTTTTTATTTCATCTAAACCCACATAAGTAGGATCTCCAATGTCAATATCTTTATTCCAAATAACATTTTTATAATCAGTATTATTAAATGGTTGTGTAAATGTTAATCTTTTATTTGGTATAGGTAAACACCAATCACCATATAATTCAAGATTAACTCCTTTATTTTCACCTCCACCTGCTGTAAAACCTAAATATAATGGAAATTTCGCTGGTTTACTAGATGTATAAACAGTTATACCATTTTTTAAATATGAAACAGTTCTATGGATAACTTTAACTTCAAAAATATCGGTTTCACTTGGTTGTACATTCGATTCAATATCTGTAGTCGTACTAAAATAATGATCTGTACCACCATCCCAATTATGATAACTTGCTGTTTTTGTTTCATATATGAAGGTATATGGATTTATTGCTCTTAAATAAAAACAATATTGGAAATATCTGTATGCATTATATATTCCTTGTGAACCTTTGTTAATTAATCCAACAATAACATCTGGATATACCGACGAAACATATGGATGTGTTAATGTAAATCTAAATCCCTGTACTTTATTTTTATTATAAAATAAACAACTTTTTGAAAAAAGAGCTTTATGCCTGTCATCAGAACTTGATTTATTAATTATTTGATTAGGATTATCTATTACTGGACCCATATTATGTGCAATGCCCCATTCTGGTATTTTATGATTTACACTATAGAATTTCCATTTTTTTACATTATTTTGAACATTTTTTATTGACACACC
>Ga0315315_10007008_pt1 | contig 10432 bp, 6 predicted proteins | sample M140m3416metaG_FD_203699 | JGI IMG/M metagenome (GOLD analysis project Ga0315315, IMG submission 203699) | Ammonia-oxidizing marine archaeal communities from Monterey Bay, California, United States - M1 40m 3416 | ecosystem: Environmental > Aquatic > Marine > Intertidal zone | place: USA... | reverse complement strand
AAAAGAAATCTTCGTGTAAGCAGAAGGAGCGGCAGGAAGTAATCTCCTAGCTCGTAAGTCCAATGCGGGACAAGTACAATAAAATCAATGTGCATAATACTAGTACTCGTAGAGTAATATGCATAGAATAGACTTCCCAATTGGCCAAGGGAAGATATGTACTACCCCGATCTTACTAGAGATATTTTTAGTCGTTCAAATGTACGTACGTACAGACGGACGGATTGGTCGCGCATATTTATCAATGTAATAAATCATATCCACTAGAATCAAACAAATTAATAAAAAAATAATGTAGTTTAATTAGTGGTACAAAAAATAGATTCTGGAGTTGAACTACGCACGCGCATGTTTTGAATGTATGCATACTACGAGAGTATGCATAGTACTAGTGGTACGGGCTCCGTAGTATGCATATTATGCATAATACTAGTAGTCTAGTAGTACAGTATGCATACTAAATTAGGAGTATGCATAGCACACGATCTGGTTGGTGTCGATATTGATATCCCCAACAGCCATCAAGCCAAATCGCATAATCGCGTCAAGCCATCAATCACAAGCCATTAAACTCTCGCCTAAGAAAGCGTTCCTTACATGGAGCAATAGTTATCAGACGGATCGGACACGGCCCCGCCTCTCGTCGATATGACCAACAAAAAGTCTGGGATCGCAGCTGCGGCGGCGGTCCTCCTCTCTTCGGCTATCGTGCCTGATGGGGCCAGCGCCTTTCTCCCCGCATCTTCCCCGTCCATATCTGCCTTCCACCGACGAAGCGCGCCCAAAAGGAGGTATCATGTTACATTTTCGACGTTTGGGTCGTATTTGGACACCCTTTCGAGTTCTACGCCTGATGACCCCCCTCCCGAGGAACCTCCGTCGAACCCCTCCGACGAGGACTCCGAATCTGGTCCCATCATGGGTCTTCCGACTTATCAAGTCAACGCATCTGAGGAGGAGGAGGCACTCGTTTCTCCCCTCATCGCCCCTCCCTCCGCACCAACGACGCCTTTGCCGGTGACCTCGATATGGGAGACGCTGTCCCAGGGGTCAACCGGAGACGGCCCATCAGACGACGCGATTATGGCCATCCACTCGTATTTTGAGGCGGTCTTCAACGGCTCGGCCATGCCGTCTCCAGACGAATTGTTCATTTTCACGCGATTCATGGGATCCATGTCGCCAGATGGTGTAATTACGGAGGAGGTCGGCATGGCCTTCATGTCGTACTTCGAGTCGCTCTCTGCCCAGGGACAGTTGCTTCCCCCGCTGGTTGCCGTGCGGTCCTACCTCAATCAGTTGTATTCTGGGTGGATCCCTTTGCCGGTGACCGAGGCGGATATTGCGGCGTTCTTCGAGGGCCGCTCAACTGACGTGTCCGTCCCTCAACAGACCATCAAACCCGGAGAAGGATACCTCGGAAGCCTGTACAAGCCCGTCAAGAAGCCACCCCGGGATCCCCCCCCTCCGCCTCCGACGTGGGCCGAGCTGAACGCGGCGAAAGATGCCGATGTGATAGACGACACGAGAAGGACGGCGTTGGGTGTTGGCCTAATTTTTGGCGGCCTCGCAGTCATCGCTTCCGCAAAGACGTTCTTCACTCAGATGAATTCGGCGGCTCCTGCCCCCGCTCCTGCCCCGCCCGCTCCCTTTCCTAAGGCGGTCCAGCCGGCAGTCCCTGTGTCCCCTCCCCCTCCACCGGCGCCTGTCTCAGCGCCCCCGCCCCCCTCACCGGAACCTAATCCCCCCCCCCCGCCCCCCAAGGCCGATCCAAAGCCCGACGTGAAAAAGCTCCCCGAGAGGGAGAAAGGAAGTCCCGAAAGAAGCTTCTCGGTTTACGAATTCCGTTGAGAGACGTACGGGGCCCTGCCGCCCTCTAGGAACTCCTTCGATGGCGTGGGCTCCATGTATGAAGTAGGAATGGCAAAAGTTGGTCTCGTCGGTGTTTGAATACAGCTAGGGAGAGCAACGTACCGGCAGCAAACTTGTAGGATACATACTGTACATTTTCTAAAAATGGACGATTAATATTTAATATTATTATGCACACATCTACGTATTAGAATATTACGAGTATATCAAGACGGACGCGTGAAGGGAACTCGGAGCTCGGAGCGCAGGGTGTGATGAGATGCGCTCCAAGCACACGTCCACATCAGCCCATCAGCCCATCAGCCCATTAGCCCATTAGCCCGTCATCCCGTCAGCCCGTCAGCCGCCAGTGCCATCAGCCATGGCGCCGGCGCCACGGGCGGTATGGAGCGCCCTCCTCCTCCTCCTGTCAGCGCTCGGACGGGCAGCGCCAGCCACCGCCCTCGCCGGCGGCGAGGGTTACGCCACCAGGTCGACGCACTCTCCCGACGAGGGGGGCTCCCACCCGTTCGCTGAGGGAAGCGGCGGGCGGCGGGCCCGGCTGGACTCCGCCCTTGGAGAGCTCGGCCTCGACCCGGCCGGGCTGGCCGCCGACCCGGAGCTCCGCGGGTCGGCCGCCCTGCGCATGTACTCCTCCTTCGTCCTGCCCAAGTCGGCAGGCGCGCTGGCGACGGCCGAGCTCCCCCAGAGGGCCGCCGTGGTCGCCAACGCGATGGCGTTCCAGCTGCGGGAGCTCCGGAGCCACAGGGAGGGGTGGCTGCGCAACCACGACCGGAGCCTGGCGGAGGCCGGTGAGTCCCTCGGGGAGAGGTTCCCCCTGACCCTCGTCCTCGACAACTGCCGGTCGGCCCATAACGTGGGCAACATACTGCGCCTCGCCGAGGCGGCGAGGGTGGCGGACGTGGTCCTGTGCGGCATGACGCCGGCCCCGCCCCATCCGAAGGTGCTCAAGACGGCGGTGGGCGCCGCCGAGTACGTGCCCTTCTCCAGGTCCGGGTCCACCCTGGAGGTGGTGAGGGAGCTGAAGGCGAGGGGGGTGGCCGTCTGGGGGGTTGAGACCACGTCGCGGTCCAGGACGGTGTGGAAGGTGGACGCGCCCGCGCCGCTTGCCCTCGTGTTCGGGAACGAGCTGGTGGGGGTGGACGCGCAGGTGCTGGAGGAGTGCGACGAGCTGGTCTGCCTGCCGACGCACGGGGTGAAGAACTCCCTCAACATCGCCACGGCGACCTCGGCGGTCGTTTGGGAGGTCCTCCGGCAGTGGGACGGGGATGATACGTGAAGGCGCGACAGAGCCTACGGAATTTCAAAGGTTGTACTTTTTTTACATGTTTAAGAACATCCGCCTGGCTAGATCTAGTAGTGTGCTATTCCATGCCGGGCACCGTGTAGCTGATGGTGTCCTCCCTGGCCGCCTCCAAGATGCTGGTCCGCGCCTCCTGAGGCATCTCGGCCGGATACCACACCCCTGGACCGACCGTCCCCCTCAGCGCCTCCACGGCGAAGGCCGCCGTGGCCAGACCGACGCACTCCTCCAGGTCCGGGTGGACGATCCTCGCCGTCACGACCCTCTTCCCGTCCTTCGTCCTGGCGTCCACCCGCATGGCGTTTGTCGCGCCGACGAGCCGGTCTACGAGGCGGATGATGGGCTCAGAGAACAGCGCGAAGGCCTGCATGGCGTTGCGGTTGTAGAGGAGGGAGCGGGGCAGGGCCTTCATGGCGCCAAAGAGGTAGTTCCAGGGGAGCGGGTCGGTGCCGAACCTGGACGACGCGTTGGCGACGCCCAGGGCCGAGGCCGTGGTGGGCACGTCCGGGTTGTCCAGCAGCCATATCGGCTTGACGCCGACGCCGGGGCCGAAGTCGACGTCGCGCCGCTCGGTCCAGGGCTCCATCTCCCGGGGCCGCCCCCCAGCGAACGTCAGGGCCGGCGTCGCCAGGAGGAGGAAGGTCGCCGAAACGATGGTCGGGCCGGCGTTGCCTGTTCCCGCGGTGAAGAAGCTGAAGTCGATCCCGTCGCACGCGCCTGCCCCCCCGGCCTCCGCCTCCAGCTGGCCCCTCGCCTCGGCCGCCATGAGGGCGCTGACGCCGGGCCAGATGCCCGCGCTCACCACCGCTGGCACCCCCCTCTCCACCGCCCTCCCCATGAGCTCCTTGGCCGCCTCCCCCAGCTCGTACTCGTCGCAGACGTCGACGTACGGCACCCCCCGCTCCACGCAGCAGCGCAGCAGGGCCGGATCCCTCCTCCCCTGGAACGGCCCCGCCGTGTGCACCACCAGGCCGCACCCCTCGACCGCGGCCAGCAGCCCGCCATCCCCGCCGTCCAGGTCGACCGGGACGTAGCCCACGGACCCGTCGTCCGGGACGACGCCCGCCCTCCGGGCCGCGTCGTACGACTCCCTGGTCCTGCAGCCCACGCTGACGGAGAGGCCGGCAAGGGCCGGCTCGCCGCGCGCCGCGTACTTCTGCAGCCACCTGACCGTGGAGCCTCCCACCCGGCCCGACCCGCCGACGACCAGGACGTTGAGGGCCCCGGCCGGGAGGATGAGGAAGAGGAGGGCCGCCGGCAGGAACGTCCGCCTTCGGCTCGTCATGGTCGGAGAAGGGCTCGTGGAGAAAAGGCTAAGGACGGTATGATACGATGATGGTTGAGGAAAATACGTAATAATAATGAAAACAGGCATAAATAAATAATGATTAAGACGACTTACGTACTCGCCTAAGAGGGTTCTTGTGAGCGCGAGCGCGCGCAGCGCGCCCACTTCGGCACCGACCGACACCAAAGCCGGGTCCCCCCCCCCCCCCCTCCATGCTCCATGTCCTTCTAATCATTTCTCTCTGGATCGTCGCATCTTCTAGTCCATGGCTACATAAAAAGTACGCAGAACCAACCAGCCGCCATCCATGAGCGCCGCCGTCGCAGACCAGCCGGCCGACCAGGCCTCCGAGTCCGGCATGGCCAACTACTACGCCTCCAAGATCGGCGACCTTAGCGTGGTGAGTGCCGCCCGGGGACTGGGGAGGGAGGGAGGGAGGGAGGGAGGGGGGCGCGCGGCCGGGATGGATGCCTTCGGGATCGGGATTGGGACGGTGGAGACGCATCATCAGGGGTGGCATATGTCACGGTGCCGCAGCCCGGCGCCGCTGAGCCGCTTCGTCCCCTTTCTGCCGCAGGGCATGCGGGGCCCGCGCTGGGGTGGGGTCGGGTTGAGGTGCCATGCTGCTGCTGCTGCTGCTGCTGCTGCTGCTGCTGCTGCTGCTGCTGCTGCTGCTGCTGCTAATGTCGGATCGATGAATTTGCCCTCTCACCCACCTTTTCCGTCCACCCTCCCAAACTCAACTCACGTCGTTTCCAAAAACCAACCTCAACCACAAAACCGCGCAGACGGTGCAGGAGCGCACGTCCGACCTCCAGCGGCTGAAGGCGCGGCGGAACGAGCTCAATGCCAAGGTGAGGATGCTGCGCGAGGAGCTGCAGCATCTGCAGGAGCCAGGATCGTACGTGGGGGAGGTCATCAAGCAGATGGGCCAGAAGAAGGTCCTGGTTAAGATCAACCCCGAGGGCAAGTACGTCGTTGACATCGACAAGGGGATCGACATCAACGAGCTTAAGCCCAACACCCGCGTCGCCATGAGGAACGACTCGTACACCCTGCACAAGATCCTCCCCACCAAGGTCGACCCGCTTGTCAGCCTGATGAAGGTGGAGGCCGTCCCGGACTCCACGTACGACATGATCGGGGGGCTGGAGAAGCAGGTCATGGAGATCAAGGAGGTCATCGAGCTCCCCATTAAGCACCCAGAGCTGTTCGACAGCCTGGGGGTGGCCCAGCCGAAGGGGGTCCTGCTGTACGGCCCCCCGGGCACTGGCAAGACCCTTCTGGCGCGCGCCGTCGCCCACCACACGGACTGCACCTTCATTCGGGTTTCGGGAGCCGAGCTCGTGCAGAAGTACATCGGAGAGGGCTCCCGCATGGTGCGGGAGCTGTTCATCATGGCCCGCGAGGCCAGCCCTAGCATCATCTTCATGGACGAGATCGACAGCATCGGCCAGGCAAGGGGGGGAGGGTCGGGCGACTCCGAGGTCCAGCGCACCATGCTCGAGCTCCTGAACCAGCTCGACGGCTTCGAGCCGGCCCAGAACATCAAGGTCGTCATGGCGACGAACCGGATAGACATCCTCGACGCGGCCCTGCTCCGGCCGGGGCGGATCGATCGCAAGATCGAGTTCCCCAACCCAAACGTCGAAAACCGCGTCTCCATCATGAACATTCACTCCCGGAAGATGAACCTGGTCAGGGGGATCGACCTCAAGATCATCGCCGAGAAGATGCTGAACGCGTCGGGGGCCGAGTGCAAGGCCGTCTGCACGGAGGCGGGTATGTTTGCGCTAAGGGAGCGACGAGTGCATGTAACGCAGGAGGACTTTGAGATGGCCGCCGCGAAGGTGATGAAGAAGGAGGGAGACTCGAACGTTTCCCTCCAGAGATTGTGGAAGTAGGTGGAAGGCGCGTAGATCTGAACCTTTCGCACCGCAGTCTTGCATGACAGCGACTTGACGGGAGAAGGTAAAATATATAGTAATATGGAGGCAGTATGAAAAGTGTAATCCTAGAAGGTTGCGTGCACAGGAGTCGGAATGACAACCATGCATGGTGGCGTGAAACCAGGATACTCGGTTCTCATAGAGATGCAAAAAGGCTTAAAAAGCGGCCGCATCTTCGACCTCGCTGGTGTTAAGGTTTTATACCCTCCCCTGGAAACATTATTCTTCCTCCACTACCGATCGAAGGCTCCGAGACAAAGCACCTGTGCCTCCCCTGGCGGCGGTGTCCTGAACGCCGAAGACCTCTGTGAAGGCCTGAAAGTTCATCTTGCGGCTGGGTTGTATGGCGAACACCACGGCATGAAATATGCCTCGGAAGTCCTCCTCGAGCAGCTTGCGGAAGATTTCGGCGACCATGTATGGGTCGTTCCCGTGGACGCCGCACCCGAAGGCCCCAAGCACGATCTCTGTGCAGCCGTTGTCAGCCATTATCGACAACGCGCGGTAGCATCGATCGGACATGTCCTCTTTCAGGACCCTCCTCCGTCTCTCATACTCCTCCTCTGGGCAGTCGTCCTCATCTGGCAACTTGCCGTGCGTGAAGGCGTTGGTAGCAGGGATGCTGACGAAGGAAACGAAGTGCGGCTCGTCGAGCAGGCAGGCCTCGACGTTGTCCTCTCTTACAATGGGTACGCGGGGACTGTAGATGGCGCACGTGCTGGACGTTACACCATTGTGAGGCGGGCTGAGGTTGATGTCGTAGTAGTGATCTCGCTGCCCGTAGTACTGGAAGAGGCAAGGGTGCAAGAGCGCCGAGCGGCATAGGCAGTCCTCGGCCGAAAGCGTCCCCTTGTCTATCCTACCTCCTGGATTCTTTGAACTGGCCGAATTGAGGATGGCGACATTGCCGCCTCCCACGTGCTGGAGCTTGGAGGCGATCCGGATGGGGGACCCATACGCGATGGTGAATTTGGTCGTGTACGAGCCCAGCCGGTCCACCGAGGGCGAAGCAAACTTGTGCGTGAAATGGAAGTGTTCCGAGTGGGACATGGCGTAGTCCAAATGTTCGGAGATGTCGACTGTCTCACCGCGGCCGTTGACATAGGACCCGGACTCGGCGATCTCCAGGGTGCTCTTGGAGATGTCGACGAGGTGATGTCGAGAATAGGTCAGCCGCGTCGAACGGGGACTATCTGGAGCTTGCATTAGGGAGGGGGATCGCACAGCGTTGAGCATATTGCAGATGCGATCTCGAACGGAATAGATGAGGGCGGCACGAGAGGGGGGAGGTCTTGCTGATCAGGAGGATGCTCAAGAGGAATCAGTAAGATACGCGTGTGCTGGCGCCGAAAATATGTCTTCCTGCATTTATTTTTTGTTCCCTGTCAGTCCCCTGTCTCATGATGATGCGTACGTGTGTCAAGTGTCACACCCCTCATGACTGACTTCAAGTTCGACAAATTTTATTGAGGAGTAACTACTATTTGTACGGAGAAGTTGTGAATGTAATTTCGAAGCTCCTTCGACTCGACTTCTTGCTCTCACCGGAATTCAATGTATCCGGGTATCTTTCAGTTTGTATTGATTAGCGGAGCCCCTGGAGCATTCGTGAAAATATTCATTTTGCCTCATGACTAGCATGTAACAGAGATGCAATGCCCTGCGCAACGCTGTTGCTCACCCCACTAGGTCGCAGTGGATATACAGCTCTGGTATGTAGCTGTGAGCTATTTGTATGTTAAATGGTCTATATTGCTGGGAATGTTTGTAAAACACGGTACTGTATCGACTGACTCATAGATGCAACGACCCGCCCATCATCATTCTCCGTTGCTGAATCTAGAGACCCAATCCTCCAAGCCATTCCTTCACTTCTCTAACCCTATTCCCGTCCACCTCAATGTTGCCTCCCGCTCTGATTCGGATCGCTTCGTCTCTCGGCGAAAGACCAAGGACTGCACGAAGCTCAGAAACAAATGCCTCCCTATCTCCTGTCACTTTGCGAATGATAGTGGTATGTTTCGTTCCATGGACTCGGTAGTCAGAATACACAGGAAGAAATCCAACGCCCCCATTGGGTTTGCCTGCCGTGCGAGTCACCGAGAAAGGGTACTTCGGAAGCTCGAATCCCTCCTCGGCCGATGGCGGAGACGACCATCCGTTGGGAAGAACGTGCCTGGGATCGTAGACTTTGGGGTATTTCCGTTCGGGTACCACTCCAGGCTTCTTAATCATATCATTGCGGGCAAATACTCTGCTGCGCGCGGGATGGTTCTTGAATAGTCGCTTCACCTGGGTCTTCGAATGGCGCGTCCGGATGGTCTGCATCTTATGTGGGAGTGGCTGTTGGCCGGTGGACTCTGTGCCAGAGATAGCTTGCGCCCTGAGACTCTCCGCAAATACTGGCCGACAACCGCCACCATTACGGCATACAAGTCGCCGAAGTTGTGGTGCTAGGTTGGAGAGCGCTCCGGTGGTCACAATGGATGTCATGCTCGAGGTACTTTGTGGGTTAGTCGCGTCCGTCGTAGCAGATCGACCGACCGAACCGAACGACAGACGCTGTCCGTCCGTCGTCAGTCACAGCTCCGCTCAGGTAATTGCGTCTGTCCATCGCAGGATCACACTCAAATCTTGATATCCAATGTTCTTCGCGCACTTTCACCTTTCACCCGTGTCTCTCGTTTCTTGACGCACATCGACCAAAGACACCCACAAGTATGCACATAATCCTTTCAAAAATAGAGAGGCATTCAGGCTTGAATGCAGGAATCAGCTGCTCTATGTGGTTAGGTGTATTTGGGTAAGTTTTCAAATAAGTGCGAGTTGTTGATGGTAGACTAACCTACTAGAAAGTTTTTGAGCAGCAAACTTAGGAGCTTATGTACTATGTTCCTAAAAGTTTCGGCTTTGGCAGCGGCACTAGATGTAGTAATTGCCGCGCCCGTAAACGCGGATGGTAGCTGGTGGCGCGTGGCGCGTCATTCGAGGTTTACGTGACTCCCCGACATTCTCATTGGCGCATCCAGAGGGTCGGAAGACTCTGACTCCACGATGGTGACAGACTTTGCTAAACCCATCCGCTTCAGCGAACGTGAGAGAGAGAGAGTGGATGTTGAGCGGGGGGCGCCTACTTTCCTGGTCTTGGCTGCGGGGAGCTGGGCTTTCTGGGCGTCGCGCCAGAGCTTTTTTTGCTGCCTGGTGGTACCCCTTCCCAAGGCCCGCAGTATGTTTCCCCGCACACCTTCCAGCGTCTCCTCCAGCGCAGACAGGTGCATCGTTTTGACCGTTTGACGCCTCTTTTTATTGGTAAGACGGACAATTTTCCGTGACAGCTCGATCTCGCTCCTCTGAATCTTCCAATCCTCCCGCAGGATCCGCTCTCTTTCAGACACCGGTACGTACATCTCGAGGCGCTTCTTAGGCGGGCCGTCTTTAAGTTCTTCGTATTCGTCGAGCGTCAGGGGGCGGCCTCTGACAGTGTTCACAGTATGGAATCGTTTGCCGATCGCCAGCGGCACTCCGAAGTAGACAGAGGGATTATCCCCTGCTATGCGCTCGTAGTACCTCATAGAAAGCCTGCCAAATTTTACGGTCAAGGGCTTTGCATTGCCCAGGGCTAAAGCGCGGTGACGAGATATAGAAAGCCCCCCTTTCGCCAGCGAGTCATCGAGTGTCTTGACCAGCATGTTGCTCCGCTTACTAAAGGAGGGGGGCTTGAAACCGGCTGGCAACTTGTACGTACCCTTCCGTTTGCTAGCGAGCACAATGGCACGGGACCTGGCGAGGCTGGTGGGCGACGTCTGGCCCGAGGGTGATACCTTCTTACCCTTCGCTGCACTCTTCCCCCCCTTCTTCTTCTTAGTACTGCTTTCGTCCTGCGCCACGCCACTCTTGCCTGGAAGCAAGGCGACGTCGCGCAGGTCGCCGCTCAGGTCGAGGGCCGCTTTCTTCTCCTCGGCCTCCTTGACCTTCGCCAGGAGGATTGCCTGCCGTGTTTCCTTCGCGACGACGGCGGCT
>Ga0315315_10007006_pt1 | contig 10433 bp, 11 predicted proteins | sample M140m3416metaG_FD_203699 | JGI IMG/M metagenome (GOLD analysis project Ga0315315, IMG submission 203699) | Ammonia-oxidizing marine archaeal communities from Monterey Bay, California, United States - M1 40m 3416 | ecosystem: Environmental > Aquatic > Marine > Intertidal zone | place: USA... | reverse complement strand
ATAGCCACAGGGCTGTGCTCGATGCTGAGCATCCCGAGAAGGGTGAGGTCTTGGAGTTCCGAATGGAGGGCGCCAAGGGCGTACCGGAAGAACTCGTGGCTGCGCTGATGAAGGATGGGATCGCCATAGAGCGCTTTGGAATCGAGCCCAATGGACACATCAACCTCGTGGGCCCAGAACGCTTGGGTCGTGCGCGTCTGTACTGGGAGAAGCCAGGAGTCGCCAAGTGGTGGGCCGTTCTTGCCAGCCAAGAGCATGTCGTCACGCTTGATCCCGATGCCCTACTTCAAGCGCTCGTGCCATCGCCTGTGGGCGTGGACTGGGGCGCCAAAGAAGTTTTGGGGGCGGGCCAAGATGGAACGCCGTGGGGTGAGGTTGATTCGCTCAACAATCCCAAGACTGGTGGCTGGGGAACCAAGACCAACCAGAGCCCTTGGGGTCAAGATGAAGGTGTGGTCGGCAACTGGGAATGCAGTGCGAAGCTGAGGGGCGTCAGCACTCGACTCCGCTTTTACTTTGAGAACAACGGCGAGCTTCGCATTCAGTCTGTGGCTGACGGCAAGGAGAGCGTTGTTGAGGGCAAGTGGGCAACACGCGACGGGTTGATGCGGATGGACATCGCAGAAGGTGGAGCAAATCTGCCGTATATGCTGACATCTCAGACGCTGTCTCTGCCCTATGCTGGCGCTCGACTGACTCTGTACAAGTAGAGACAGTGAGCATCTCAGAGGCGCGTCAGGCGCGCGTCACGACGATGTTGTCTCGCAGACTTGAGTCTGTAGTTGTGGTTCTCGAGGCCGTTCATCGGCGGCATAATGCAAGCGCTATTCTTCGGAGCTGCGAGTGCTTCGGCGTGCATGAGGTGCACCTGATTACCAAGGGCTTCAAGCCCTCGAAGGGTGCTGCTCGGGGCGCAGAACGTTGGCTCGATGTACGCTTCTGGGACAGCACGCAGGCTGCCATAGAGGCGCTCAAGGCCCGGGGCTTTAAGATCTTTGTGGCCGACCTCGTCGACGACGCTCACAGCCCAGACAGCCTTCCTATAGAAGGTCCTGTGGCCATCTTGATGGGTGCGGAGCTCACAGGGGTGACAGATGATGCACGTCAGCTCGCAGATGGCTCAATCTGTGTACCCATGCACGGCCTCACAGAGTCGCTGAACGTCTCTGTTGCTGCAGCGTGCATCATTCAGCGCGTCACTGAGAGAAAGCGTCAGCTCTCAGGTGGTGGTGATCTGAGCTCCGCGCGTCAAGAGACCTTCTTTAAGGAGTGGGAGGCGCGAGAGATCTTGTCCAGACAGGGCATGATCGCCAGATCGCGGACCTAAGCTGGGCTCATGATCTCAGGGAAGGTGTTCCCCAAGAGGCCGACCCGAGGGTCTCCCGGCTTGAGGTTGCTCGCGAGGTGCTCGACCTTACGCTGCAGGCTGGGATCACCCGAGTTCCGCGACTGAAGTAGATCGATATAAGCATCATCCCAGTTTGGCTTCTTGCGGTGTTGTCCGAGGTCCTTCAGGAGCTCAGCGACGCGGCCAGGCTCGATCCTGTCCTCGAGGTAGAGGATGATCAGCATGCGAACAGCTTCAAGGTCCAGGGGCTGCGATCCACACTTTCCGGGTGCTGAGCAGCATCTGTTGAGGCCATCCTCGAGCACAGCCATGGCGTTGATGCGCTGACCCCGTCGCTTCCGAATGCGGCTCAAGAGCTTGACCAGACTCATGTCTCGACTGGAGTCTTTGAGCAGTGCTGCTGTCTTTGTGTCTGCCTCCTCATCTCGGCCGAGAATAAAGAGCAGCTGAGCCTCGGCACTCCGCATCATGATCTGCTCATGGGGATTCTTGCTGGCGTCGAGCGCCTCGAGGATCTTGATGTGTGCCTCCTCGGCGCGTCCGAGACTGCTCAGTACCTGGACCATCATCATGGCCGTGTGATTGGCGCCTATTGCTTGGTGACCAACGGTTTCACCAAACTGCAGGAGTTCCGAGGCTGCGGCATGAAGCTCTCCTGCTGCTATGGCAGCCCGTGCGCGCTCGTAGCGGGCAACATCGTCTTGTCCTGCAAAGGGAGTCAGAGCCTTCATGGCACCTGCAGCATTACCAGTGTCAGTCAGCAGAGCAGCAGCTGCAAATTCTGGCCCCAGAGCCAGAAGCCGCTCCCTGAGCTGGTCAGGGTAGGCCTCCACCATCAGGGCATAGCGAAGTCGTGGATCGTCGGGGGGTAGCGACCAGATTGGATCGTCTCCTACAGGGCCAGTGTCTGCAGGAGTCTTCTTCGGTTTTGGCTTTGGCATCGCCTCGCGACCCAGTCTCCGGGCTCCCCGAAGCTGCTCTGCTGTGGCGCCGAAGTCTCGCGCTAGGCCCAGGTGTTCTTCGCCCCCCTCGCGATCGCCCGCGCTGTACCGTGCCCGGGCTTCTTCCAGGTTGGCTTCGATGAGACCGGTCTGAGCGCGCAGCATCAAGCCTGCGGCATCAGGGTGGTCGAGTCCGTCTAGCAGCCATCGCGCCTCGTGGTACTCCTCTTCAGCGATCAGTCGCTCGGCCTTCTTGGCCTTAGCGGCAGGATCAGTTCCAAACAGTTGTCCAAAGAAGCCCATCAGTCTTCATCCTCTTGTGTGGCGGCATCAGCATACCTCCGAAACTCATCAAGAAAGGCCAGAGATTTGGTGTCGGCCTTGTCGACATACAACACGCCATCGAGGTGATCGCATTCATGTTGCGCCACGACGGCCTCGAAGCCATCGAGGTGTCGAATAAAATGTTGGCCAGTATGATCGTAAGCTTCGACGCGTACACCGGTGGGTCTAGAAACGTCGCCTCGGAGATCGGGAACACTCAAGCACCCCTCCGTTGTGATCATTTCATCTTCGGTTGTTGGCGTCAGCACAGGATTGATCCAGGCCTCGAACCCTTCCTCAGGATCAAGGCACAGGATCACGAGACGCAGGCTTTGATGAACCTGTGGTGCGGCGAGGCCGACACCGTCGTATTCGACCACTGTATCCAGCATATCGGCGATTAAGTCGGCAACCTCAGGGGAGGTGATTTGCTCGACAGGAATAGGGTCTGCGACCCTGCGAAGGATAGGATTGCCCATGCGGGCTACTTTAAGGATGGCCATGTGAGGGCCTTATCCTGTTGCATAGGACTTGCGGGTTGGGTAAAAACAAGGCTGCAGCGATAGATGACCGAATCTAAAGGAGCTGAGCATGGCTGATGTAGCAGAGAAATGGGAAGACAACATCAACGGCGAGGCCACTATCAATGGCCAACGCGTATCGTTCTACGTCGATAAAGAGTGCATTCTCTGCTCGGTGTGTTCAGACGCTGCGCCGAATAACTTCCGCATGAGCGACGATGAAGATCACGACATCTGCTACAAGCAGCCGAGTGATGATGAAGAGCTCGCTCAGTGCTACGAGGCGCTCGAGAACTGCCCAGTAGAGGCCATCGGCGACGACGGATAGTCACCAGGGTGGCTGCCCTGCATTGACGGTTCGTCGAAAACGCTGGTAGCGTGCCTCCTCAGGAGAACGCGATGCGCATTCTTGTAGTTCTGACAGCACTGATGTGTTCGCTGCCCGTGTGGGCGCTGAATGCCCATGAGATGCCCGAGAGTGCGCACACTGTCGGCAAGGGCAATGCTCAGGCACATCTGGGTCTCGGCCAGTCGTCGTACGGCCTGACCGACAACATAGATCTGCGCAGTCGAGTGATGGCTCAGTTCTTCGGCTTCAACGCGCAGCTCAAGGTCGCTCTGATTCAAGAAGAAGACATGGCGCTCAGCATAGAGCCTCTGGTCTGGGCGGAGTGGCCGTGGGCGACCATGGGCTTCGGCTCTTACTCAGCGGGTGCGCATCTGCGTCACTCGATGCGGGTTGGGACGAAGGGGCGACTGAACCTCGGCGTCGGGGCCATCTACGACCGCCTCAAGGTTGCACTCCAGTTCTCTGATGGCTGGGGCGGGCCAGACAAGGGCTTTGGTGGAGACTGGTGGTACTCACTCACGCTGTACAGATCACCGCAGATGTATGGTCACAAGGCGACCGACATCTCTGAAGGCGAGCTGTACCAAGGGTGGGTCTTCGAGGGAGTGCGTGTCCCGATAAACGTGGGCTATGAGCACATGCTTTCGGATCGAAGCAGCTTCAACTCTGTGGTCCGCTTTCACCCCATGAACCTCATCAATGAGGGTGGCTGGTGGCTCGAGGTTCAGCCCACCTATGTCACTCGGATGGGTGAGCGTGCCCGTCTGGCATTGGGCGTGAATCTCATTGTTCCCGGCAATCCTATGCCCATCAGAGACGAGGGTGTCAGCGACTACGTGGACAACGCGAAGTCGAATCTTCATCCACGGTTCTGGGAGGCTCTGCTGCCGAATACTCCCGTCTTGCCGCTGCCCTATGTGGGCATCTACTGGGTGCTCTGAAGAAGCTCAGCGTCCAAACAGCTGTTTTTCGAGCTCCCTCAACTCACGCTGCGCTTGGGCTGCCAAGATCGCCTGATCTGCCTGATCGGGGACCGTGACGTCCATGTCTATCTTGCGATCGATGGCCCACGAGATGTCTCCTTTCTCTAAGCCTAAGCGAAGCTCACCCAGTCGCTGACCTTGATCGTGAGACCGAACCCACACAGCATCGCTGTGTCGGAATGGAGGATCAAAGCTGCGGTGATGGGCTGTGTCGATCACAAGATCGACCTCATGGGACTGCAGCAAGGACTTTGTCGCCGCTGTTGCCCCGTGATTGAAGAGCACGACCAGATCAACCTGGTCGCCCAGCGTGGTCAGTACATCGGCTGCACGCTTCTCTGGATCTCCTCGAGAGTAGCCAGGTGTCGCGATGCTGATGTGTCCTGGGTGGGACACACCCGTGATGCCTACCGTTAGGCCTCCTTGCACGATGATGGTGTGCGTGACGATCCCTGGACCCGACAGGTTCGCGCTCACCATGGGCAGATCGGGAGGTCCATCCTCCATTCGAGAGAGGCCGATGAGATCATCGAACCCGACATGAACAGCGTCCACACCGATCTGCTGTAGGCCTGCCACCATCCAGCGATTCTTGACGGACGCATCGGCCATCGGGCTGCCATCCAGCGTCCGGCCATCGTCGAGCCAGTAGCCACCGTTGAGGATGATGCCAGGCGATGATGCCTCGATGTAGGCTGCGGCCCTCGGCAGTCCGCCTCTTGGGTTGTCCGGACATCCACACGGGGCGAGATCGCCCTTTTGCTCAGCTGTGTAGTAGAGCACCAGGCTCGCATCATCAGGTGCGGCCAGCCGATCAGCGATGCTGCCCTCGGCTAACCACTCTGACCTCAGGCCATCATCGCCAGTGGCAATGCGCGGAAGCACAGGGCTCGGAGATTTGATGCATGCAAACAGGAGCCAGAACATGGGCACAGCCTACAGCGCGCGATAAATTTTCGCCTGCCCCTCATGATCTGTGGCTGGCATTCCGTAGACCTCACTGAGCCCAACGGAGAGAGGTCATGAGCTACGCCACCGTACCCCACATTGTTCGCCCGAAGCAGGTCGCAAGACATCTGAGTCGGGTAGCGACCGAGGGGTCAGCGGCATGCATGACGTCCAGCTATCTGCGGGTCCCAGGGACCTTCGATTGGAGTGCGGATGACGGGTCCCTGACCTTTGTCGGACGAGAGTCGACCCTCAGCCGTGTTGCCCGCATAGAGTCGGGTCAGAGTGTCCGCATTGACTACCGACACGACACCGACAACCTTGTCTTTTTTTCACGCATCACGGAGCATCTGGAGTCTGGGTTTTGGCGTCTGAGCCGCCCCAGGACAGTCCAGCGGCTCACGCGACGCGGTAACGATCGCCAACCGCTTCCGGAATCTGCCGGTGTGCGGTTGGCCATGATGACCAACCAAGGCTTCCAGTCCTATCCGGTCGCTGATCTGTCGAGCGGGGGCGCTGCAGTTCGGTACGACGCGCGGGAGATCGGCCTCTGGGTCGGTCGTCGCATCACGGTGTGGCTGGAGATTGGTTCGGTAAAGGGTGTGCCGATAACTGTAGAGATTCGGCATGTCTCTAGGCGGGGATGTAAGCCAGGACACAAGCTCGCAGGGGTGCGTTTTGTGGACCCAGGCTTGGATGCTCGTCGCGCCATCGACACCATGTTGTTCGACGGCTGATTTTGGGGCTGGTCCTGTCTTTTTCGGGGGCGTTTAAGACAAGGCCAGCACCCTCAATCGCGCTGCAGACTTGAGTCTACTTGATGGTCATCTGTGGTCATCACCTGCATACTGTGTAGAGCAGGCAACAGATGCAGAACCTCATCACTGATACCTCGGCCGATAGTCGGCGGACCGCGTCCAATGTAGGGCTGACGGTGTTGTTCGTGATGCTCTTGGGAGGCTGTCAGGCTGAGCTGCCAGACTGCTATGACGGGTTCATCAAGCAGGAAGATGGTCGCTGTGTTGCTGATGGCGAGCGCGGTCAGGCTGTGGATCTCGACCTCGACGATACGGGTGTAGAGCCCCAAGGAGACACCGCCTCACCTGATGTGATCTTGGGACCATGTGAGGCGCCCGTGGATCTGCCGACCGATCCCATTGCCGAGATTGGTGAGCTGTCTTTGATTGAAGATACCGTGGGCCCTCCCTCCATTATGATGGAGTTGGTGCAGGTCCGGCTGCAGCCGGAGCGCGAGATGCTCTGGGGCGTGGGGCATGGCGGACTCTTTGGGTTTGATATCTCGGACCCCGCCACACCTACTCTCGTGTTTCAGGCCCCCGAGAGTGGGCATGGTCGTTACTACAACCTCTGGCTGCCAGGAGCAGATGATCTGGAGCAAGAGGTCATCTACACGACTCACAGAGATCAAGGCTTGTGGGTCATCGATACGGCGTCCTTGGATGCGCCTGAAGAGCTCGCGTCCTGGGGCTACAGGGGTCTTGCTGGGATGGATGCAGTGGGTGACTTTCTGTACATTGCTCAGCACGGCGGCGAAGTGTTGACTCTGGACATCAGCGACAGGCGTGCACCTGTTGAGCAGTCTGTGGTCGAGGGAATGTCTGCTGGCTGGACCGTCAAGGGTCGACCGGGGGTGCTGTACGGTGCAGACAATGTGGACGGTGTCGTGGTTTTTGATCTCAGCGATCCGTCGGCGCCGCTGGCCGTCGGATCCGTTGACGTCGGTGGTGGTGTTCAGGCGCTCGCGCTGAGCGGCAATACGCTCTACGCAGCCGCAAGCTCAGCCGGTGTAGTGGCGCTCGATATCAGCGATCCTCTACATCCGGTTTGGTTGGATACCTGGGTGGCCGGAGAGTCGGTTCAGGACATTGCAGTGGACGGGAGCACCCTGTGGGCAGTGACGCAGCAGTCGGTGGTCGCCATCGACATCGCGGATCCAGGCAGGCTCAGCCCCATCTCCAGCCGCGAGACGCCGTTCTGGTCTATGGCGATTGATGCTGTTGACGGCGAGGCTTGGGTGGGCGACTGGGGTGCTGTTCGTGGCTATGAGCGGGTGCCGGATACGCTCGCTGCAGACCTCTCCATGGGTGCCTCAGAGCTGCTGCTGCCAGACTCTGGCCAGACTCTGGTTCCACTCAGAAATCGCGGCTCCGCTGAGCTCCACGTTATCGGACTCGAGGCGAGTGAGGATGCGCTGGATGTCTCGATCAGCCAGACGAGTCTGGCTCCAGGCGAGACGGTAATGCTCGATGTCCGCGCTACGGCTGAGGTCTCGGGTGCAACGGTCTGTGTCGCGACTAATGATCCGGATGCTCCGATACAGGAACTGACCATTCATGCTGGCAGCGGCAGCAGTACAGGAAGCATAGGGTCGATGGCGCCAGACTTTGTCTTGGTGGACTTAGGCGGCGAGTATCACAGCCTCTCAGACATGATCGGTCATCCTGTGGTCCTGGTGTACTTCGCGACCTGGTGACCTGTCTGTGCGTCTGAGGTCTCAGACATACAGAACAGCATCTACGCGGAGTATGAGGACCGGGGAGTCGTTGTGTGGGGAGTCGCGTCAGCGGATCCGCCGCGTGATCTGAATGACTACGCCGATACCCTAGGGCTCACTTTTCCCATCTTGCTCGACGAGGGCGGTGTGGTTCATGCGGACTATGCGATGGCCAGCGCATTTCCGTCTGCGGCCTATCCGCAAGACTGGGTGATTGGTCCAGATGGCAGGATCGCCTACGCCAACAATGCATTTGAGCCGGATGAGATTCGTCTCGTGCTCGATATGTTGCTGGAGTGAGCGGTCACCTCAGCAGTGCAGCGATGCGCTGGATCGGCCGAGCGGCCGCTGCAATGTGGGTGTCGAGGTAGCGCAGCGGATCGGTCTTTGCGAGCATCTCCATGCGTCCACGTGGCCGGCTGTTGACCTCGATGAGCCAGGGCTCCTCCTGTGTGTCGAGGACCAAGTCTATGCCGGCCTCGAGCATCCATTCAGCCTCGTCTAGACGATCCATGGCTGCTGTAATGGTGGTGGTCACTGCAGTGATTCGAGTAAGGGTGTTCTCGCTCAAGACACGCGGACCGGCTGCTACCTCTGCACCTCTGGCGGCATTGGCGACGGTGTCTACCCGGCTCTGCCTGACTACAGGTACACCCTGAACCCACTCTCCGGCGGGTGTCTTCTGGACCAGCACACGGACGGTTCGAGATGCCCACCCCGCTGGAGGCGCGATGGCGCGCTGGAGAATGCTGGGGTCTGGTCGATCTGGGACTACTCCGGGCAGGTATTCGGGCAAGTCACTCCCTGGACTGACCCGAGTGACCCCGAGCCCGAGTGCGCCAAAGCGTGGCTTCAAGAAAGCCGAGCCCCACTGCTCCAGTGTGTCGCTGAACCGCGCTGGATCACCCTCAACCTCCGGCATTCGTACACCGAGCTCAGCGAGGCGCTCTTGGCTCAAGAGCTTGTCCCGGCACAGCATGGTGAACGAGAGACTGTTTCCCATTCTCAGGCTTCCGAGGCCTGCACGAATCTCAGCAAAGCGGTCAGCGCGAAGCTGGCTTGGAAATCGATCATGGGCCGCATCGATGCTGGCGGAAGACACCGGCACCCAGCCGGCCCGTGTTGCGCGAAAGCCCGTCATCTTCCCGCCCTGAATGGTGTCTCCGAAGATCACATCGATGCCTGCCTCTGCGAGGTGGAGGGCTGCCCGGCCGATGGGGCGCTTCGGTGGCGGTGTGCGGGGGCGTTTTCCATCTGATGGTACAAGAACGCCGATGGTAATCTTGGATCTCATAGGGCCACCCTAATTGTGTCCGAGCGTTGAGTCCTAAACCGGGTGAAGTGTGGGTGTGGATACAGCATCAACCATCATCATTCTGCTCTCGGTCGTCGTCGTGATCTTGCTGATCCAGGCGCGGTGGAGAGGCGGTGCTGGCCACAGGCGGGCTGTCGCCCGGGCTCGGCGGGCAGGGGCAGGCGAGCAGGATGCGGAGGCCCTGCTGGAGGCAGAGGGCTACCGAATCATCGACAGGCAGGTCCGCTGCTTGTGGTGGATAACGGTCGATGGAGACGAGGAGGAAGTAGAGCTGAGGGCCGATCTCTTGGTGGAGCGCGATGGTGAGCGCTTCATCGCAGAGGTCAAGACAGGCCGGCACGCGCCCGATCCAGCTTTTCCCTCAACACGACGTCAATTGCTCGAGTATCGACTGGCCTTCGACCCGTATGAGGTGCTTCTGGTCGACGTCGAGGCGGGCACAATCTACGCTGTAGAGTTCCCTCGTGCTCTGGGTGGATAAGGGGGGGTATGGGTCGTCCTCGTAAATGGCTGCTTGCTCTGCTCGTCCTCCTGTATGGGCTGGTGAGTGCTGGACCTGCCTGGCAGGCGGTCTCAGGGGCCAAGCATGCGCGGGACTTCGCCACATACCACTATGCGGCTGACGCAGTCCTCGATGGTGCTGATCCCTATGACACGACTGATCTCAGCAAGCGGGCGCGCAAGGACCGCACACGAAAGAAGGTCCATCCTTACTTCTATCCGCCGCCCTTTATCCTCTCTATGCTCTGGTCTCCGAGCTTTGAGCTCTCCGAGTCTTACAAGCTCTTCTTTGGACTGAACCAGCTTGCTTGGCTCGGGCTCATTGCGGTCTTTCGGCTCTGGTTTAGGGCGCCGTGGATGGTCATAGGTGTCCTCTGTCTCGGGTTTACACCGCTCACCGACAACGCAAAAATGGGGCAAGCAAACCTTCTGGTCCTGCTCGCAGCGGTCTCTGGTCTGTGGTTGAGATCGGGCGCTCTCGTGGGTGTGGCTGCGATGGCAAAGATGTCCCCCGCACTGTTTCTGTTTGGCTTTGCAGCTTCCGGGGCATGGCGGGCGGTTATTGCAGCCATTGGCTTTGCTGTGGGCTCATCCATAGTCGCGCTGACAGTGATCGATTTTGATACTCAGTGGCGCTTCTATACCGAGATTCTTCCTGGCTTCTCGACGGGCAACTACCACGGGCTGA
>Ga0315315_10007005_pt1 | contig 10435 bp, 3 predicted proteins | sample M140m3416metaG_FD_203699 | JGI IMG/M metagenome (GOLD analysis project Ga0315315, IMG submission 203699) | Ammonia-oxidizing marine archaeal communities from Monterey Bay, California, United States - M1 40m 3416 | ecosystem: Environmental > Aquatic > Marine > Intertidal zone | place: USA... | reverse complement strand
TTAGCTGCACACGCTTCAGCAAACTCTACAGCTCGTGGACTATTACAAGATGACATGAATCAAAACGGAGAAGACTTTGATGATGACGCTGCAGCTCTTCAAGCTGACGTGGACGCCAACGAAGCAGCTTTCGACGCTTCTGACGCAACATTGCAATCTAGTATTGCTACTGCAACTGCAAACCGCATCAGCGGTGATGCAACATTGCAGACCAACATCGATGCACTTCAAGCTGACGTTGATCAGAATGAAACTGACTTTAATGCTTCTATGTCTTCATTGACAAGCGATCTTTCCGCTTCCGGTTCAGCTCGCTCAAATGCAGATGCGATTCTTCAGGCAAATCTTGATGCTCAAGTTATTGCAAGACAGGCTCACGATACAAGCATGACAGGCTTAATCGCAGTTCTTGAATCAAACACTGATCCAGCTGCTATTGACTCCTTGACTGAAGCTCTTGGAACTATCCAGAACATGAGCGCATCGCAGGCTCAAGAAATTCAAGATGATCTTAATGACTATCTTGCTAACATTTCTGCTCACTCTGCTTCAAACGTTGCAAGCTTTCAAGCTCTTCAGGCTGATGTAGACGGCAACGAATTTGATTTCGAAGGCTACAATGCTACAAACGCTGCAGATATCGCAACAGAAATATCTAATCGTACTGCTGCTGACGCTGCAAAGCAAGCTTTGATTACTGCATTGCAAGCAGACGTAGACGCTAACGAAACTGCTACTGATGCTGCTGACGCAACATTGCAAAGCAACATCGACGCAGAAGAATTTGCTCGCAAAGCAGCAGATAAGCTTTTAGCAGAGAATATTGTTTCATTGCAAGCTGACGTTGACGGCAACGAAGCTGACTTTGATGCTTCCATTGTAACGTTGCAAAGCAACCTTGACGCAGAAGAGTATTCTCGTAAAGCGGCAGACAAGCTTTTAGCAGAGAGTATTGTTGCAGTTGACTCTGATGAAACCGGAAACCATAGTGATTTCTTGACAGCTTCTGGTTCTTTTGAATCTGCAATGCAAACTGAAGTAGCTAATGCATCCGCTGCACAAGCAACAATCACTGGCGACATCGCCACTCTTCAGAGTGATGTAGATGCGAACGAAAGTGATTTCGACGCTGCTCTTGCTGCTGTTCAAACAGACGAAGACGCAAACGTAGTTGATTTCAATGCTGCTCTTGCTGTTGTTCAAGCAGACGAAGACGCAAACGAAACTGCTTTTGAAGGTGACATGATTGCTTCCGCTGCTGCAAACGCAATAGCTCGCGCCGCAATCCAAACTGACGTAGACGCTAACGAAGCTGCTACTGATACTGCAGTCGCTGCACTTCAAGCTGACGTAGACTTAAACGAGTCTGACTTTGATACTTCTGACGCAACATTGCAATCTAGTATTGCTACAGCAACTGCAAACCGCATCGCTGGTGACGCAACATTGCAAACCAACATCGATGCACTTCAAGCTGACGTTGATGCAAACGAAGCTGCAAATGCTACAGCACGCACTGCTTTGGAAACAAAGTTGAGCACAGACTTGGCAGCAGAAGCTACAGCTCGTACAACAGAACTCTCAGGAGCTATCTTGGCAGTTCGCGACGGCACAGACCCATTAATTTCAGACGCTGGCTATCCAGTTTTGGAAACTTTGGGCGAGTTAGCAACAGCTCTCGGTGATGATGCAAATTTCGCAGGAACAGTAACAACTGGCTTTGCAGCTGCTGCAACTCACAGAGCTGAACTTGTAGCATCCGCATCCGCTGCTGACGCTGCAATCCAAACATTAATCGACGATGAGTTCACGAATCGCGAAAATTCCATTTTAAGTTATGATGATATGTTCACACTTCACCAAAAAGCTCGCGGTACGGCTGAGCAAGACATCGAAAACCAGCTCTTTGGTTTCTCTGCTGACGGCACCACAGCCGGCATTCAATCCTTCGTATCTGGTTCTAGCTCATTTGTTGCATCTGCGTCATTTCAGTTAACCACACCTTCATCGGACGCGCACTCAATGGAAATCCCCGGCAACAATACTTATAGTTACAACTATGACTTGATGCCAGACGGAACTGCTCTTTTTGTAAAAGAGCCAAACGCCAAGTTCGCTGTTGCTCCTAAATTCTACTTTAAAGAAGACGGCGAGTGGCATGGTATGCCTTTCTCCAGAACTCTTGACCCAACTGGCGATCAAGATATGGACGGCGTATTGAATGCGGATGATTTGGATCCATACAAAGCAAGTAGTTTTGACGGTATGACCGGCGATCCTTACTTAGCATTCTATAATGGTTTCAAAAACGATAACGTTATTTGGAAGACCGAAGTCGACGGTATGACTGCAAGCGAGATTGCAGCATTCGATAAATCTAGCACCCTCCCGAGTGTTGGTTCTACTGCCACGGACCTTACGGTAGCAGCCTGGAGTGCCTGGAACGGAAGCGAATATGTATACAACAGAGTCTACATGCCTATCGTAGCCGACGCCAGCACAGTCACTACCTTGACGGTGTATGACGCAGCTGGCACAGGTGTTTATGTAGGTGGCGGATTCTGGTTTTCGAACTATGAAACGAACAAAAAAGTGAGCGAACTCGCTACAAACATGGCAAGCGAAATGCTCTATAACCACTGGCAATTCAAGCGTGATGCAGATGGCACAATATACATGAGACAAAGTGATTCTGCAAGAGACGGCAACGGCGACCCTATTTTGGGCGGCGATGGCTATCCAACTAGCGATGGCAACTGGACCGCTTGGATCGAAGTCGATTCCGACGATGATGGATTAACAGGTGTGGCTGAAACTGAGCCAATGCATGCAATGATGAAAATTTCAGAAGATGCTGCTCAAAGTTTTAACACTACCGGTTTTAACATCGCAAGCCCTGCAGGAACAGTTACTCCAGTTTATGATCTGGTTGTAAATGGTGAATCCGCCGTCTTTGATCGCGCCTGGGCAGGTCAAGAGACATATGAAATTGTTGGCGGAGCTCAAGCAGCATCGTTTTCGATTTCTCGTCTTACCGATAGCTACCAAGGCAGCACATCCATCCTCACCGCGCCAAGCGATCCAACCGGCGCACTTTACTGGACTTCGCAGCCTGCTGACGGAACCTACGAGGTGCAAGTTAAGGTGACTGTTCCAAAACGATCAGAGCACCAACAATCCGATGAAACAGAAATCTACAAGACATTTGTCTTCACGGTTGCTTCATCGGTTCAGTATGCGGTTCCTTACACTGTTACAAGTACCAATTACGGAAATGAGTTCGCTATGTTTGTCGACGGCGCAACAGAAGTCGATTTCGGCGGCATCGCCAGCTTCTCAACTCTAAATGGTTCATTTAACATGCCAGCTGACAGCACTCCTGTTGTCGTAGCTATCACAGATAGTTATGGTGACAGCGGACCTGCACTGAGCATTGACGGAACTACTTGGTCAGAGAGTACACCTGTTGGCACTTCACACCCAAGCAATGTGTCTTTTTCCTTCGTCTTTGATGGTACAACATTGACTATCGATGGCGTTGCTTACTTGACTTGGGACAGCAACACTAGCTCTTGGAGTTAATAGCTGACTTAACGTCAAATAAATTATTAAATTAATACACAACTCAAGGCACCCTCTTCGGAGGGTGTCTTTATTTTTATGGGGATCTTTTTTATTTATGCCCCCCATTTTGCAGGAATCAGGTATATAAAAATACTTCAGACTTTCCTCTTTTTATTCTCTACTTACCCCCTGAAAAGTGCGCTCATCGAAAGCTCACTTTTTACTCCTTGGAGCTTACAACATGTAAGTTCAATAGAGTTAGCCCTGTAAAGCAAACTTTTATTTTAATCCTTGGAGGGATATAAATTATGACTACTACAAAGAAAGGTTTAGCTGTACATAACAGCTCCGCCGAACTCGTCCATAAACTTATGGATGACGGTGAGGTCCAACTTGGTAAAGCTACTAAAGACGTTACCTTGCTCGGGCACGTCAAGGTTGACGGCGTTACTACCAATGGTTTTGGTGACGGCGACAAATTGCACGAAATCCTAAACGCAATGGCAGCGGCATCTAGCACTGTCGATTCCGACTTAGCTACTGAAATTGCTCGTGCAATGACACGCGAAGATGCAATCGAACAAGGCTATCAAACTGCTGATGCAGCAAGACAGGCTGACATCGCTACAGTTCAAGCTGACGTTGATCAGAATGAATCTGACGCTGACTCTGCTTTGGCTACAATTCAAGCTGATGTTGATCAGAACGAATTAGACGCTGACGCTGCAGTTGCTACAGTTCAAGCTGACGTAGACGCAAACGAAGCAGCACACGCTGCGAACTTGGCAACACAAGCTGCTGCTGACGCTGCTGCTCGCGCAACAATGCAAGCTGATATTGATTCAAACGAAGCTGCTGCAGACGCAGAGCTCGCTACAATTCAAGCTGACGTAGACGCAAACGAAGCAGCACACGCTGCACTCGTGTCTGCACAAGCTGCTTTTGACGCTGCTGCTCGCGCATCATTGCAAGCTGATGTTGACCAAAACGAAACTGATGCTGATAATGCAATTGCTGCATTACAAGCTGACGTTGACGGTAACGAAACTGCCGCTGACGCTGCAATTCTAACATTGCAAGTTTCTGTTGGTCAGGAAATTGCTGCTCGTATTGCTGGCGACGCTGCAAAGCAAGCTGCAATCGACGCAGTTCAAACTGACGTTGACGGTAACGAAGCTGCCGCTGATGCTGAAGTTGCAACATTGCAAGGAAACATCGATACAGAAGCTGCTACTCGCGCTTCCGGCGATGCAACATTGCAAAGCAACATCGACGCAGAAGAATCTGCTCGTCAAAGTGCTGATACAGCTCTTGATGACAAATTAAATTCTATCATTAGCAACACAGACAGTGCAGCCATCGACTCTCTTTCAGAGCTCGCAGCTGAATTGGCACAGGTTGATAGTGACTTGACTGCGGCTATTACTGCAGCTCTCGGTACACACACAAGTGAACTCAATGCTCATGCTGCTGAGAATGTTACTTCATTCGCAACTATGCAAGCATTGGTTGACGCAAACGAAGCTGACGCTGAAGCAAAGATTGCTGCTCTCGAAGCAGACCTCGCTCAAGAACTTCTTGATCGTGCTTCCGGCGACGCAACATTGCAAAGCAACCTCGACGCAGTTCAAGCTGATGTAAATCAGAATGAAACTGACCGTGACTCTGCTGACGCAACATTGCAAAGCAACATTGATAGTGAAGAAACTGATCGTATTGCTGCTGACGCTGCATTGACTGCTTCACTCGCTGCAACTCAAGCTGATGTTGACGCAAACGAAACTGCCGCTGATCTTTCGGTTGCAACATTGCAAGGAAACATCGATACAGAAGAAGCTAATCGTATTGCTGAAGATGCTACTTTGACTGCAGCAATCGCAACTCTTCAGGCTGACGTAGATCAGAACGAAACTGATGCTGATGCTGCAATCACTGCACTCACTTCTGATCTTTCCGACGAAACTGCAGCTCGTGAAGCTGCTGATACTGCTGCAAATTCTGCAATCGCTGCAGTTCAGGCTGACGTTGATCAGAATGAATTAGACGCTGATGCTGCTGTTGCAGCATTGCAAGCTGAAGTTGACCAAAACGAACAAGACGCTGATACTGCAATCGCTGCATTGCAGGCTGATGTTGACGGTAACGAAACTGATGCTGACGCTGCACTCGCAGCTGCTGCTGTTGCAAACGCAACTGCTCGCGCTGCAATTCAGAGTGACGTTGATCAGAATGAAACAGATCGCAACGTTGCAATTGCTGCTGTTCAAGCAGACGTTGACGCAAACGAAGCTGCCGCTGACGCTGCAATTCTAACATTGCAAGTTTCTGTTGGTCAGGAAATTGCTGCTCGTACTGCTGGCGACGCTGCAAAGCAAACTGCTATCGACGCAGTTCAAACTGACGTTGACGGTAACGAAACTGCAGACGCTGCAGCTCGTGTTGTTCTTTCTACAAAGATTGATACCGACGTTGCTGCTGAAGCTACTGCTCGTTCTGCTGCTATCTCTACTGCTATTACAAGCCTTATTGGTGGCGCTCCTGGCGCATTAGATACGTTGAACGAAATTGCTGCTTCAATCGGAGACGATTCAGACTTCGTAGGCACTGTTAACACTCTTTTTGCTGATGAAGCAACAGCTCGCGCTAATCACCAGGCTGCATATGAAGCTGCAGATACAGCGTTATCAGCTGCTATTGCACAAGAAACTAGCGAAAGACAAGCTCACATCGCTACGCTCACTCAGGACCTTACAGACGAAGAGACTCGCGCTCTAGGTGTAGAGGCTGACCTCGCTGCACAAGCTTCAGGTCTTAGTGCTGATGGTTCACAATTGTCGCTTACTACAATGACCACAGTCAACTTGTTTTGCGAAACAATGACAGTCGGTTCTATGATGGCGGGCGACATTCCAGCATCCTACACAGACGCTGCAACACTCGCTGCAGGTACAAACGACGGTATGATGTTCTATTATGCTGACGTTGACAGTGCTTCTTCTGCTCCATTCGAAGATGGAAAGAAGTGGTACTTCTGTGAAGGTGGCGAATGGCACCCATCACCATTCTACACGGAATAATATTAAGCTTAGCTTTTTATAAAAACGTAATTGAGAAGGCGCTCCCAGGTGGGCGCCTTTTCTTATTTTAAAGGAGAACAAAATGAAAACAATAGCTTAACAACAATAGTGTAACATGTTATTATTTATGCAATAAAGTGTTTTTAATGAAAAAATGGTGTTTACGGAATGTAAACACTAATTACTTTAGATAAAAGACCCATCTAGGCTCTAAAACAAAGATTTTTATAGGGAGTAATACAATGTCTAAAATGTTGGAACAAGCAATTATTGATGCCAAAGCACTTAAAGAAGCTGCTTTAAAGAACGCAGAAGCAGAAATCGTCGAGAAATATGCACCTGAAGTAAAGAAGGTGATGGAAAGTATTCTCGAAGCAGAAGAGGACGAAATGGATATGGGGATCGACACTGTTGAAGACCCAACCGCTATGAGTTTACCCTTGGGCGCAACTGATGGCGAAACAGCCTGTGCTTGTCCCGACGAAGAAGAAGAGTTAGACGTTGTATTGGATCTCCCAGGACTGGCAACTCTCGTTGCTGACGAAGAACCTGCAGCTGGTGATTTAGAAAACACCGAAATCGCAATGGACAATGCACTACCAATGCAAGAAGACGACCTTCCCCTCGAAGAAGATGAAATTGCAGCCGTGGTTGCAGAACTCCTTGGCGAAGACGAAGAAACTCTCGAAGAGAGTGTTGAAGAGGTGGTTCTCGAAGCCGATGTTTCTGAGAAAGAATTGTCCGGCGATCAGAACGAACTTCCAGATCATCTCAAAACAGCAATTCAAGCTACCCCAGAAGGCAAGAAAGAATCCCTTCAATTGGAAGCTATCGCAGGAAAAACAAACGAACTTCTAGAAACTATCAAAGCCCTCCAAGAGCAAAATGATAATTTCAAAGCAGACAACAATAATATGTCGTCTGAAATGAACGAGCAGAATGAAGCAATTCAGAAGCTCACAACGACGTTGGAGGAACTCAGTCTCCAGAATGCTAAACTTCTCTACACAAACGAAGTATTAAAAGCCGACTCTTTGAATGAGCGACAGAAGCAAATTGCTGTCGAGGCACTTCAGGCTGTAGAATCAGTTCAGCACGCTAAGACTGTCTTCGATACACTTCAAAGCACAGTGGTGTCCACAAAGAGGCAAGGACGACCTGAATCACTAAGCGAAGTAGTTAGCAACAATACGTCGATGAAGATGCCTCGACGCAAAACAACAAAAAATGTTAATCCCCATGAAAACCGTTGGAAACTTCTGGCGGGGATTAAATAACTAACTACAATAACAAGGAGACATTACCATGTCAGTATTAGAAAAATTAACTGAAGGCATTGTTGATCGTGATCTTTCCAAGGACGGAGCTGCTTTACTTAATAAGTGGGAGCAAACTGGTCTTTTAGAAGGTTTAGGCAATGACCGTGATAAAAACTATATGAGTCGCTTACTCGAAAACCAAGCAAAAGAACTTCTTCGTGAAGCTTCCTCAATGGCAGCTGGCGATGTAGAAGGATTTGCAGCTGTTGCATTTCCAATCGTTCGTCGTGTATTCGGCGGATTGATCGCTAACGATTTAGTATCCGTACAGCCAATGAGCTTGCCTTCCGGCTTGATCTTCTTCATGGACTTCACATTGACCAATAGCCGTAACGGTATGGACGCTGGTGAATCCGTGTATGGCGGTGGCGTTGTTGCTAAAGGCATCCAAACTGGTGTTACTGACATCACTGAAGATGGCGGCGGTATGTACAACTTGCAGTCTGGTTACAGCTCACCAACAGGTAGTGCTGCTGACACAGTTGCAGGCGCAGCCCCACTCGCAACCACTACTGTAATCAGTGGCGCAAGCGAAGCTGTGAATAAAGCACTTCGTTTTGACCCTGACTTGTTGTCTGATACAGATGCACAAGCATTACAGGTTACTTTCGAATTAAGCTTGGCTGAAACAGCTCAGATTAACCTTGATAACTTGATTGCTATCGATGTTACTTCTGGTATTCACGCAGAAGATAAATTGGTTCGTCGCTTGACTACAGCAAATGCTGATGCCAGCGAATTAACCCTCACTATCGTTAACATGACTGGTGCAGTTTTGACTTCACCTACAGCAGCTCTTGTTGCTTCATATCCTTTGAAGGATTCATTCACAAATGGCGGCGGATTAGGTTCCATCGTTGGTGAAGAGCCTTGGGGTCTTGAAGGTGCAGGCGAAGAGCCAAACAATGGCGTATTCGCAGGTCAAGACGTTGGTTACATTCCAGAAATCGATATCAAAGTTGACAGCGTTGCTGTTACTGCGGTAACGAAAAAATTGAAAGCAAAGTGGAGCCCTGAATTGGGTCAAGACTTGAACGCTTATCACAACCTCGACGCTGAAGTTGAGTTGACAAGCATCTTGTCTGAGCAAATTGCTTTGGAAATTGACCAAGAAATCTTAAATGACTTGGTTAAAGGCGCAAAAGCTGGTACTTATTACTGGTCACGTCGTCCTGGTAAATTTGTGAATCGCACAACTGGAACTACATTAGCTGATCCAGCTGCTGACTTCACCGGAACCGTTAGCGAATGGTATGAGACTCTTCTCGAAACCATCAATGACGTATCTGCTCAAATCCACCGCAAAGTACTTCGCGGCGGAGCGACCTTCGTGGTCTGTTCCCCAGAAGTTGCAAACATCCTTGAGTTCACAGCCGGCTTCCGCGCTAAAGTAACTCATGATGACGACAAAGGTACTGCTGGTGCAGTCAATGTCGGTACATTGAGCGGCAAGTGGGACATTATGGTTGACCCATACTTCCCACGTAACGTGATCTTAGTTGGTCGTAAAGGTAGTAACTTCCTCGAAAGCGGTTATGTTTACTCCCCATATGTACCACTACAAGTCACTCCTACCATCTTCGGACCTGAAGACTTCGTACCTAGAAAGGGTGTGATGACTCGCTACGCGAAGAAAATGGTACGTCCTGACATGTACGGTTTGGTTATCTGCGAAGATTTACTTGGCTAATCCCAACCATTACATAATATATAAAGAACCCGTCCTTAGTGGCGGGTTTTTTATTTGTGCTTCCTTTAGTTATGAGATATACTACTTACTAAATGAATTATAATATCTTATGAGGTGATCTCAATGGCTCTTCCAGTTTTAACCCCAAAAAGCAACTCTAGCGTCTCAGTGCTGCCCGTTACGGGAACTGCAGATAGTGTCCTAACTTCACTCGCCACCAGCGCCTACAAGACAGACGACTTTGTATCAGGTGCAGTAGATCAGGTCACTTATACTTATCGCAAACTCGGCGGAGACGTTCTTGACATCGAGCTCAGAGAAGAGAGTGTTTATGCGGCATACGAAGAGGCATGCCTAGAATATTCCTATCTTGTGAATATTCATCAATCAAAGAATATTCTTTCGGATGTCCTCGGCGGCACCACGGGAACATTCGATCATCGCGGCGATATCAAGGCTGGAGAGTTAAGCTCCTCTTTAGATGGATCCCACGTCGGTTTAAAATATCCACTCTTTGATTATGCATATGCACGACGTGTTGCAGACGGTATCTCTGAGGAAGCCAACGTTGGTGGCAGCACCACTGTGTATTCTGCATCTTTCGACATCGAAAGCCAAGTTCAAGACTATGACTTGCAGCAAATAATTATGGCATCCGGCTCCTCATTTAGCGGGAGCGTAGATAATAAAAAGATCCTAATTAAGAAGGTGTTTTACAAGACTCCACAGGTGATGTGGAGATTCTTTGGATACCAGGGTGGTCTCAATATGATTGGCAACCTAAG
>Ga0315315_10007003_pt1 | contig 10437 bp, 7 predicted proteins | sample M140m3416metaG_FD_203699 | JGI IMG/M metagenome (GOLD analysis project Ga0315315, IMG submission 203699) | Ammonia-oxidizing marine archaeal communities from Monterey Bay, California, United States - M1 40m 3416 | ecosystem: Environmental > Aquatic > Marine > Intertidal zone | place: USA... | reverse complement strand
CAGTAGAATGATAATTAGTACCAGTTAATAAACTCTTACTAATATGACCTAAATTGCGTATAGCCTCAACATCCATATCATATATCTTGTTTATCTCGGTCCTGACTTTAGCGAGATCACCTGATGAAAAATTTTCCTTTATATTATTTTTAGATAGTTTTTGTATTTTTATAACTAAAAAAATAACTATTAAAAATAAAATAATAAAACTAGTAATTATAGCAAAATCTTTAGAAACCATTCTATATATACAATATAGAAGATAATAATATAATTTCGAAGAATAAATTACAATAAATATTCTTTAGAAAGTGTATTTTCCCAATTCCCTGTATGTATTAACCTTGTTCTATTTTTTTTTTTATTTAACAGCTCAATAGTAGTTCCATTTAGATTTTTTGAATATTCAAGATTCTGTCTATTATATAAAACAATTTGTTCTAGATTATATTCTTTACCTAAATCTATTTCTAATTCATTTATATTATTACCACCATCTGCGCGATAATCCCCATGCCAGTTGTCCCCGTTAGGAAACCAACCATCAACTATATTTTCTGGTGTTGAGGGGGAAAGGGCACTACCTTCAATTATTGTAATTGGTTTATCTAAGGCTACATTGATGCCTTCAATATCATAAACAACCAGTTCTCTAGGAGTCCAAAAATGTTCCCTTACATTGAGACCATTATATCTAGTACCAACTCTTATAAATCGCACTCTATTGCTACTTTGGTAAATTTTACCATATACCGATAAATCACCATGCACGTCTAAATGATCCCATATTCCAACTTTTCTAACTCCTCCAGCCGTATTATTCCCTATAATCATTAATTTTTTGTAATGATCATTATCTGATAGAATATGACCAACCGCCGCGTGATTTGTATGACTATTAGCAATAGTATCCTCATATGTTGTATTTTCTAATCCTATACCACCATACATCTGTAAATGATCCCATATTCCAACTTTTCTACGTTTTCCAGCAGTATTATTTCCTACAATCATTAATTTTTTGTATTTATCATTATCTGATAGAATATGACCAACAGAAGCTGGATTTGGATGACCAGTAATAACCTCTTTCCATGTTGTATTTTCTAATCCTATACCACCTTTAAATTTAGTATTATTTGCCGGTATAGTAAGAACCCCAGGAGTACCCGGATCAGTAGAATGATAATTAGTACCAGTTAATAAACTCTTACTAATATGACCTAAATTGCGTATAGCCTCTACATCCATATCATATATCTTGTTTATCTCGGTCCTGACTTTAGCGAGATCACCTGAAGAAAAATTTTCCTTTATATTATTTTTAGATAGTTTTTGTATTTTTATAACTAAAAAAATGACTATTAAAAATAAAATAATCATTGCAACATCTCTAATATAATCCATATATATATATATACACATATATTATATTTATGAATTAACTACTATGAGTTGAGGAAAAAATAACTTTGTTAATTTTACTAATATGTAGGAGGAAATAATTCAAAATGAATTCTTCGTTCATAATATTTATATTTGATAAATAGTTCAGAGATTCTTAACCGGATATTATATGTACATATTGATTTTTCAATTATATTATGAATAATCAGAGCTTTATGTATTTTTCAGAGAAATGTATATAAAAAATTGAATATTTTTATTGTTATATAATCATTATTACTAATATATAATGGATACTTATTCATCATGTAATAAACTTTTCCGAGCACTTCAAGAAGGACGTGTCAAAACAATTAACAGATGTAAAATGCTTTTGTCTCCAACGTATATAAATCATGTTTTATGTGTGTTATTAAAAACAAAATCTTTTGGGTCTAACCAAGTAAGAAATATATCAGAACATTTACAAATGGACCAAAATGATAGATGTACTAAAATACTAGAAATTATATGTAGTAATAATAATACTAGTTTATTGTTTATTGAAAAATTAATAAACAATAATACTATTAAAAATATACCTGTTTCAATTAGTATGGTATTAAAATATGCATGCCAATCAGAGAATATATTATTAGTAAACGAGTGTTTGGAACAACTAAATGATATTGATGCTATTTTTTATAATGAACTTTTTGATACCGTATGTTCATCTGGTAATATTGAATTGATTACACTATTATTAAAAAGGAATTCTAATATAATAACTCCCCTGAAAAATAACAAATATTTTAAAGATGCTTGTATTAATAATTATGTAGCATTAGCTCAATTATTATGTACAATAAATGATAATTATCATATTGAGATTAAAAATAATATGATAGTAAATTATCATATAAGTATTAACTATATATCCACTATTGTTGAAACAACTTCTGAAATATGTTGCGTATGTTTTGAAGAACCTGATCTTAAAACAGGTTGCAGGCATTATGGATGCAGCAAGTGTTTCATACAATTAAATAATCTATGCCCAATGTGTAGACAGACCATACATGAATATCATAAACTAGTTTTACAGTAAATTGTTTTATGAGTTGATGTAAAATAATTCAGATTCGTAACTCGTATACTAATAAATAAATTAATTTGTTTATTATTATATTATATACCATTAAATATTTTTTGACAAAGACTCATGATTTACAATATTTATATTATTCCATCATATTAGACATTTGTTCGGTTATATAATCAACTGTATTATAACTATTATAATATAAATGATAGTTATTAATTATAATCTGATTCAACTCAATTACTGTGTTAAACTGTTCCAATATACCATCCATATTAATAATTAGATTATAAAAATTAACATAATTTGATGGTCCTAAATTATTTTTAAAAAATATAATAGAATATTCTGAACATTTTTGAATATTATTTATAATAGATGTAATACAATGTACATTAAATTTCATTAATAATTTTCTTCGCAATGATATATAATTTTTTTTATTACTATATAATAATTTATTTGAAACTATTATTGAGCATTTTCCACCATATGATAATGTTTTCATTGCATATCGTATACAATTCATTTCACATGATGATTTTATTATTTGTTTATTAATTATATTAAAATATTGATGTATAGGATTTGAAATAATTATATTATATTTAAAGTTTATATTATTTAATAGTTGGGAATTTGATAAAGTATTACAATTTTGTGAAAAATCATAGTGAGTAAACGAGTTTATATTTGTAATAGCATTCATATAATTTGTATAATTTGATTCATTTCCAGTAATATTCATTATATTTGTAATCCAATCTAAATGTGGATATATATTATTTATATATTTGATAGCACTTAATAACATATTTCCATTTCCCATCATTGGATCGTGTATTGTCGGAATAACAACGGGTTTTAAAGAATTTTCCAAAGAATTTTCCAAAGAATTTTCCAAAGAATTTTCCATTTTATGAAATGGGTTTATTTTATCTATAATATATTGTGAAATAATACTCTCAATATCATATCTAGATGTCATTTAATAATATGTAATTTAAAATAATTATATATTATTATCAATTTTTATATATATATATATGTATATATGAGTTATTTACAAAAATATATTAAATATAAAACAAAATATTTTCATTTACAATCTTCATTTCCATTAGAAGGTGGTTCAGAGTTACAAATACCTAGTATTTTTATAGATGTATATAAATTTAAATTAATGAATTATAACAAGAGTAATTATTTACAATTTGGTAACATATCTCAAACAAATAATATTAATAATGGATTAATAAATGTAATTGATAAAAATGACGACATTACTTCAAGTAGTGAAATTGATTCATCATATTATTCAATTGATTATATTCAATCAAATAGAATATCAAATAAATATTATACATTATATAATACATATCCAGCAAAAAATACAAAACCATATAAATATAATGAAAAATTTACAATTGAATTAAAAGCAAACATAATGTCTGCATCTAGTAAATTATATAAAACAAATGTATCTAATGATACTGGATATGTAAAGAAAATATTTATAACTAATCGTGAAAAAATAATTGTTTTTGGTGATTTTCATGGAAGTTTTCACACTTTTTTTAGACATATTTTAAGGTTACATATAATGGGTGTATTAAATCTAAATACATATAAAATTAATGATGGATATAGACTAGTATTTTTAGGCGATATAATTGATAGAGGTGGTTATAGTTTGGAAATTTTGAATATACTATTTATGCTTATTATTAATAATGATATTGATAAAATTATTATTAACAGAGGTAATCACGAAGAAACTATAGCAAGTACTAAATATGGATTTAGAGAAGAAGTCCTTCGAAAAACAAGTAATGAAAAGATATATAGTGATATTCTATTATTTTTTAGCTATTGTTCTTCAGCTATTGTTTTAGTGAATAGAGATACAGGTAAAAAATATTGGCTATGTCATGGTTTAATATATGATGATAGGATGTTATATGATTTTATTAATAATGATGAAACTACATTTTCATTAGATAAGAATGGAGCTTTTAAAATTAGATGGACTGATACACCTCGTATAAATATAAATACAGGTATGTTAAATAAACAAGAAAATGGGTATGATAGTAGACATAGTATTGGCACAGATGTTATGAATAAATATTTAACACAATTAGATTTTATAATTAGAGGACATGAAGATAGTACGTCAAATGCATGGTTACTTCATTCAAGAAAACATAATGTTAATATGGGAGAAGACTATTTAGATGAACAAACACATAAATTTAATATACACAAAAATAAAATGAAACAATTGATGCGAGATACAAACATTATTGCAGTAAATAATAATAATCAAATCGATGGTCCTGTTCAAACAATTACTAATCTAGAACTAATTGATTTTTATAATGTACTTACTATTTCAACAAATACAGATTTATTACGAAATTTAATAAGTGATAGTTTTATAGTAATGCGATTTAATGATATATCATTACCATTAGTGAGCGAATGTATAAAAGAAGGAATTAATGTAGATAATGATATTGGACAATGGTTATCTACTAATGATGAATATTTAATTATATGAATAATCTATCACATAGTAAATATGAATAATATAAAATCATCTAGTTTAAATGACCGAAATACTATTATAATTGTAAACAACTTAAATAAACAATTTAAATATACAAAAACAAATACATTAAACAAGTTTATGACAAGTAATATGTCTTTAACTAACCCAATACCTATTCCTAATACAATTGATACTAATAATACTTTAATACATAGTGATGAATTAAATAGTGATGAATTAAATAGTGATGAATTAAATAGTGATGAATTAAATAGTGATGAATTAAATAGTGAAGAATTAAATAGTGAATTAAATAGTGATGATTCGGTACATAGTTATATATCAACCAAGAGAAATACAACACCGGTTCATATTAATGATGACATGTCAATACATAGTGATATTTCATATACCGATCGCGATCCATGTACAATAGATCCAATTGAAAACGATCTAAATAATTTAAATTATTCTATATATGTCGATACTAAATTAACACAATGTATTTCATCTGATATTGATAAAACATTATATTTAAAAACAAATGAAAAATGGATAGATTCTTCGGTTATTTATAAATGCCAAAATTGTAATTGTAATTTTAGTTTTATTACTAGAAAACATCATTGTAGAGCATGTGGTGATGTATTTTGTTCAAAATGCTGTTATAAATATATTGAAATTCCTCAATCTTTAATCTCTATACCAGTCGCTGATACATCATCGTATACTAAATATATAAAAACATCAATTAATTCTATTATAAATGGTTCATCTCAATTAGTTTGTAATAATTGTTATAAAAAAATTAATCAATTAATAGATGTTGAATATTTACTAAAATTTTTTGTAAATTTAAATTTAACAGAATTATATAATGTATCTCAAACAAATCAAAAATATAATATAGCGGCTAAATATTATATAGCAAAATTTAGAGATATTCAATATAAAACAATAAATATAACATTTGATTTGTGGGAAATGAATATAATTTGGAATATGAAAAACTATATGATACATCACAATATTTGGTATTGTACTCTAATTAAGATGATTTATATATATACACATAAATACCATAAAATAGATAGATTAAATTGGTTAGATAAAATACTTACTGAAGATATAGATTATAGTGATCGAATGAATTGTTGGACTCTAATGTGTTCTAGACGATGTATGAATAATTTAGATGTAGATGATATACTAGATTTATTAGAATTTATTTATAATCAACCAATCCATATCTCTGAAATACAAATGTTATATAATGATATTAATAAAAAAATAATATTAAAATTAACACAATTAATCTGTAATAATTCTGATAAACACCATAGATATATACCATTATTATGCAATATTTTAAGCAATTTATTAGAAAATGAAATATATGATGAATCATCTGATAATTTTTATAATATGATATTTGAAATTATTATATTTCAAAATAAAAATATATCAAAAAATAACACAAAAGCTTACAAAATTGCAACATTAATATTATATGAAAAATATTATATTAATAGCATAATAACACCAAAACATGTATTTAATTTTTTTAATCATATATCATTATATATTAATAATATGATTGGTACACATACAATTTATCAAATATCACATTTAATTCAATCAATTGATAATATTATAAATAATTGTAATCCAAATTTTCCATTTATTAATCCATTTAATCCATTAGAATATATTACAAATATTATAGAAAGATCTGTTATAGAAAGTAATACAAATCCAATATTAGTTCGAGTTGAAATTAAATCAAATAATGTTATAAAAGAATCATTATTTATTATTAAAACGGATATAAATTTAAGAAAAGAACAATTAATATCATGTCTAATAAATGCTTTACAAAATAAATTACAAATGATAAATAATTTAGATACAACTGATAATAAAACATCTCCTTCTGAAATACCTAATTATAGAATAATTATGTTAGGTAAAAAAGTCGGTTTAATTGAATATATTGAAAATAGTATTACATTGAGATCTATTAATGACAATGGATATTCTTTACAAAATTATATATTAAATCAAAATAAAAAATTAACAATTGAAACAATTAAAGAAAGATTTGTAACAAGCTTGAGTGTTAGTAGTGCAATTTCATATATTATTGGATTAGGTGATAGACATCTAGATAATATTATGATTAATACGGATGGATTAATATTTCATATCGATTATGGTTATATATTTGAAAATCCAACTACACTCTTTGAAATGCCACAAATTAAAATAACTAATGATATAGTTGATTTTTTAGAAGGTACTAATAGTAAATATTATAATGATTTTAAAAAAAATGTTATATATATTTATAATATTCTTAGGGCTAATAAAAATATATTATATCAATATTTTAAATTTATTTCTAATGAAAAATTATTAGACTGGTCTAAGATACAATCTAAATTAGATAATAGAACTATGACAGGTGTTAAATATAAAGATATTGAGATTTTATTAATAAATGAAATAGAAAGTGCAAATTCTGTTACAAACATGATTGCTGACATATGTCATTTGTATAGAAATAAACAAAAATTAATCTAATTATTAGTTGGTCTATGTGGTTTACATTGTGGTATATTAACTGAAAAATCTATTTTGCTATTATAATAAGTTGCATAGTCTATAACCATATAAATTTTAAGTTTTTTATAGTTTAAGGCTGTTGTAATAAAAACATTTGTATTATATTTTTCCATGAATATAGAATCATTTGAACTATAAACAATATTATAATAATTTAATACATGTTGTACATTATCACTTGATAAATCAGTCCAATCTATTTTAAAATAATTATTATATGGGTCGTAAATATAATATTCATTATTACAAATTAGACCTGTTATAGAATGCCCTATTTTATAATTAATATCATTTATATTGATACTGATAGATGCACTTTCTAATTTAAATTTTGTTTTTACATCATTAACTGTACATATTATTTCTTTTGGAATATGTTGTGATAATTTATCATTTTCATTTATACAACTTAAAATTAAAAAATCTACATTATCAATATTCATAATATCTATACCATTTTCAAATATAAAGTTTCTTTTAATATTATTATTATTAATATTAATATTTATATTTTTTAAATTATAATAATAACCATATCCTGGATTTATATATGTGTATTTATTTCCAATGGTGAAATATAATTGATTTATATTATTTGAATTATTAAATTTAATCATTTTTATTTTACCTTTATGCTCTAATGAATTGTTAATATTATTTACATATATTATATGCGGTTTATTATTAATAAATTCATTAAAAATATACATTATATGTTCAAGTGCATAATATGGATTATATGCAATATTTAATGGTTTTAATATGTTTTTATTAATTTTATTTATTTTTTGTTTATAATGTCTAATATTAATTGCAAAATTTGTTAAAATATAATTATGATGTTTATTTTTTGTATTCCGTATCCCCTCTTTACAAAAAACAGTATATAAAATTGAAATTAAATAAATGAATATAGTCTTTTGTTTTTTATCAATTTTTTTCATTAATTTAAGTGTTTTATTATTTACACCTTTTACAAATTCATTTATATTTTTTATATTATTTGATTTCATATAATTATATATTAATTTTAATAATTTTGCTCTAATATGTTTCCCAAAAATAAAACTATTTATTAATGAATCTAACCAACATGTACCGTATAATTGTCTCGTACGATTTAAACCACAATTACTTAAATGTTGTTTAATTTGTAAATCATATTTATAATATCCTGATATTAAAAGATCATAATATAATGTATTATCTTGTGTTGCCAAAGTATTAAAACGTTGTAAATATTTACCTTTCAAGATATGATTCTTTAAAAATAAATTGTAATTAATTTTATTAAAATGTATTTGTTTTTTCTTTGATGTTTTTTTCGATGTTTTCTTTGATGTTTTTTTTGATGTTTTCTTTGATGTTTTTTTCGATGTTTTCTTTGATGTTTTTTTCGATGTTTTTTTTGATGTTTTTTTCGATGTTTTCTTTGATGTTTTTTTTGATGTTTTTTTTAATATTTCCCCTTTAATATATTTGACAGACATAGTATTATTCATTTTTTTAAAATCTTCGGCAATTAGTTTATTTAATAATACGTCATTTGATTTATTATTCATATTAATATATTTTATATTTTATATATACAAAATTATTTATGAATTGTAATTTTACTAATATCTATAAAAAAAACCTTGTTTCTTTTTATAGATATTTAATTACCAATTGTTAAAAAATTGAAATTTATATATTTATATTGATATTATATAAACAAACTAATATGTTGAAAATACCGTCAGACAATAAACAAAAAGGAAAAGGAAAAAATTGTGGGAAAAAAAGAACACGAAGACTTGGTGGAAATCAGACCAAAAAAACTAAACAATACATTGAGGAGATACAAAATGATCTATTTCTACGAGATCTACAAGATATACAAAATGGATTAAATCCATCACCACCTATTTTTGGTGAAGTGATAGGAAGTCATATAGAGGATGAAGAAGATGAATCTATTCCATCAACTCCAGAGGAGAGTATATTACCTAGATCACCCCATCATCCAAAATATATAGAGAATACAACTAATGATACGCTTAGATATTTTTTTTCGTTCATTATATCCGATCGAAGATTATGTGAGTTTGTTATGATTGCGTCGGATATATTGAATACATATCTGAAAAAACCCACAATACCAAATAATGAATGTCAGATATTATATAACATCTCAAAACAAATGGTTGATGACATTCGTATGATACTCATCGATTTGATTCTTGGGAATGATATCAAAGAATCAATTGCAATTCATGACAATATATCACACCAATACATTCTGTTGGTTGTTTATATACTAATAAATGATAAAATTAATAAATTACCAATCAAGAGAGATGATGCAAATCAAAAATTAGCTCATATTTTTTATATGAATGGATGGAGTGAAATATTACTATTTTTTGCACTTCAACCTATTTATGCGATTAATTGCACAAGATCTTTTTTTGAAAAGACTATACTTGTAGACGCTCAAGCTACATTGGTATATATTTTAGCAGAGTACAACGATGATTTACTTTCAAAAGCTATACATCTTTATAACACTATTGACCTAGAGATCCAATATTTATTTGGCAATTGTATTAGAGAATATTTCAAAAATGTTGACATATTGACAACATTATTAGGAATGTACGAACATTCTGATATGAGTTTGCATAAATATCTACTTAAGAAATAATTAATAAAAATAATTTAATACGGTTTACCTATTAGAGTGAAACATTTATTTATATAAAAAATTGAATATTTATAATTATCTAAT
>Ga0315315_10007000_pt1 | contig 10442 bp, 12 predicted proteins | sample M140m3416metaG_FD_203699 | JGI IMG/M metagenome (GOLD analysis project Ga0315315, IMG submission 203699) | Ammonia-oxidizing marine archaeal communities from Monterey Bay, California, United States - M1 40m 3416 | ecosystem: Environmental > Aquatic > Marine > Intertidal zone | place: USA... | reverse complement strand
TGAAAAGACACAATTTCTCAGCAGGACCTTGCATACTACCACAAGAAGTTTTAATACAAGCCTCAGCAGCAGTACTTAATTTTAATGATGATAATTTATCCTTAATTGAAATTTCACACAGAAGCAAACCTTTTGTTGCTGTTATGGATAAGGCTATCGCATTGGTAAAAGAGCTCTTAAATGTTCCTAAAGGATATTCAGTTCTTTTCTTACAAGGTGGGGCAAGTATGGAATTTCTGATGGTAGCCATGAACCTAATGAAAGTAGATGGGAAGGCTGCTTACACAGATACTGGGGCATGGGCAAAAAAAGCAATTGCTGAAGCAAAAAGCTTAGGGGAAGTAGCTATTGTTGGCGATTCATCAGATACAAATTACAATTACATTCCTAAAGGATATAAAATTCCTAGTGATGTAGATTATTTCCACTGCACATCAAACAACACTATTTATGGTACACAAATGAAAGAATTTCCGCACTGTCCTACCCTTATGGTTTGTGATATGAGTTCGGATATCTTCAGCAGGAAAGTAGAAGTTAGTAAATTTGACATCATCTATGCAGGGGCACAAAAAAATATGGGGCCTGCAGGAACAACTTTAGTAATTATAAAAGATGAAATTTTAGGTAAGACAGGAAGAAATATCCCAACTATGTTGGATTACAATACACACATCAGTAAAGATAGTATGTTCAACACTCCTCCTGTATTCCCTATTTATGTATCTATGCTTACATTACAATGGTTAAAAGAACTAGGAGGTGTAGAGGTAATTGAAAAAATAAATCAAGCTAAAGCTGATTTATTATATGGTGAAATTGATAGAAACCCTTTGTTTGAAGGAACAGCTGCAAAGGAAGACCGTTCTAACATGAATGTTTGTTTCTTATTAACAGATAGCCGCAAAGAAGAAGCTTTCAACACTATGTGGATTGAAACAGGAATAAGCGGTTTAAAAGGACATAGATCAGTTGGAGGTTATAGAGCATCCATGTACAATGCAATGCCAATTGAAAGCGTACAAGTATTAGTAGATGTAATGAAAAAATTAGAACAAAATTAAGATGACTAAGATATTAGCAAATGATGGAATCTCACAAGCAGGGATTGATGCTTTAACCGCAAAAGGATTTGAAGTAATTACTGTAAAAGTAGCTCAGGAGGATTTAATAAATATTATTAATACTGAAAACTATGAAGTACTATTAGTTCGAAGCGCTACTACTGTCCGTAAAGACTTAATTGATGCTTGTCCTCACCTTAAAATAGTAGGAAGAGGAGGTGTAGGAATGGATAATATTGATGTGGACTATGCTCGTGAAAAAGGAATTAATGTAATTAATACACCTGCAGCCTCATCAGCATCAGTAGCTGAACTTGTTTTTGCACATTTATTTGGAATGGTTCGTTTCTTATTCGATAGTAATCGTCAAATGCCAATGACAGGAGATGCTGATTTTAAAAATTTAAAAAAATCATATGCTAATGGTAAAGAACTTGCAGGAAAAACCTTAGGAATTATTGGTTTTGGTCGTATAGGTCAAGAAGTTGCAAAAAGAGCAATTGGTCTTGGAATGCAGGTTATTGCACACGATAAATTTATTGAGGAAGTAAACATTACTTTAGACTTCTTTAATGGAGATAAAAAATCATTCACTATTGAAACTGAAAGCTTAAAAGAAGTCCTTTCAAATTCTGACTTTATTACTTTACATATTCCTAAAATTGGAGATAAGGCTGTAATTGGTGCTGAAGAAATAGGAATGATGAAAACTGGTGCTGGAATTGTGAATACTGCAAGAGGTGGTGTCATTGACGAAACTGCCCTAATGTTTGCTTTGGATAAAGAAAAACTAGCTTATGCTGGATTGGATGTGTTTGAAAATGAACCAACACCAAGCATACATATTTGCATGCATAATGCAATTTCACTTACGCCACATATTGGTGCTGCAACACTAGAAGCACAAGATAGAATCGGAACAGAATTAGCTGATCAAATTGCAAATCATTTTAATAAATAAAATGGCTATCGTTCGCCCATTTAAAGCCATTCGTCCAACAAGAGATAAAGCAAATTTAGTAGCGTCTCGCTCCTATTTATCTTATTCTAATGAAACTTTAAAGGAAAAATTAGAACATAACCCTTTTACTTTTTTACACATTATTAATCCAGATTATAAGGATAAAATAAAATTGAAAGGAGTAGAAAAATTTAAAGCTGTAAAAGAAAAATTTAATAAATTTAAAGAGAATGTTGTCTTTATAACTGAACAATCAGAATCTTTTTATGTTTATCAGCAAATACATGGAAAGCATACATTTGAAGGAATAATTGGAGCTACTGCAGTCTCTGATTATTTAAATGGTAATATAAAAAAGCACGAAAATACGCTTACAGCTAGAGAAGAAATGTTTAAAAACTACTTGGACACTACTGGTTTTAATGCAGAGCCTGTTTTATTGTGTCATAAAGAGAATACAAATATAACAGATATTATTCAGCAGTACAAAGGGACTAGAGCTGAATATGAGTTTACCACAACTAATAAAGTAGTTCATAAACTATGGTTAGTCAATAATACGAATGACATTGATAGCATTAAAAACGCTTTTGCAACAATTGATAATTTATATATTGCAGATGGGCATCATAGGTCAGCTTCTTCTGCTCTATTATCAAAAACAAGTAATAAAGAAAACAGTCAGTATTTTATGAGTTTCTTGATTAATGAGAACCAACTGAATATCATTAATTTTAACAGATTAATAAAGCATACTAATGGATTAAATGCTTCAGAATTAATTGCTAAAATTAGCAAGTCATTTAAGGTAACAAAAAAAGGGAATACACTTTACCCCCCTACTTTAACGGATGAAATATCCATGTACTTAAGTGGTGCTTGGTATTCCTTAATTGCAATAGCCAACACAGTAAAACAAGATTATGTAAATAAGTTGGATCCTGCTATATTGTCGAATAAAATATTAGCACCTATCCTTAATATAACAGATGAAAAAACGGATAAAAATATAGTATTTGAAGCAGGTACAACTCCACTATCCGAAATTAAGAATAAAGTAGATAGCAAAGAATTTGAAGTGGCTTTTATACTAAAGCCTATTACTATAAATGCATTAAAAGAAGTAGCTGATAACAACTTAATTATGCCACCAAAAAGCACTTATATTGAACCAAAATTACGATCAGGATTAATCATTTATCCACTTGACTAATGACAATTGCTAGTAACTTAAAAGCAATACAAAGTAGCTTACCAAAAGAGGTAGCTTTAGTTGCTGTTTCCAAAACGAAACCCAATACTGCTATACTTGAGGCTTACCAAGCAGGACAAAGAATATTTGGAGAAAATAAAGTACAAGAATTAGCCCAAAAGGCTGAGGAATTACCCAAGGATATTACTTGGCATATGATAGGACATTTGCAAACAAACAAAGTAAAATTTATTGCTCCTTTTGTCTCTCTAATACATGGCTTGGATAGCCTGAAATTATTAAAAGAAATAAATAAAAGAGCAGAGCAAAACAACAGAATAATTCACTGCCTTTTACAAGTACATATCGCTACTGAAAGTAGTAAATTTGGTTTTAGAATTGATGAAGTAGAGAGTGCTTTAAATCAAGCTGAAAAATTTGAGAACATCAAAATTGTAGGATTGACGGGTATGGCAACTTTTACAGATGACACTCAGCAAGTTGCAGACGAATTTAAAAGCCTTAAAACGGTATTTGATAGTATAAAAAATGACAACATAACTACTCTATCTATGGGGATGAGTGGAGATTATAATTTAGCAATTGAACAAGGCAGTACTATGGTTCGTTTAGGAAGTGCTATATTTGGACACAGAAACAAGTAACATGAAAAAAGTAATATCAACTAAAAATGCTCCTGCAGCAATTGGGCCTTATAGCCAAGCTATATTAAGTAATAATACGCTTTATTGCTCTGGACAGATTGCAATAAACCCAGCTACAGGTAACTTAGTAATGGATAATATTACTACAGAAACAAGTCAGGTAATGCAGAATATATCAGCTGTACTTACAGCAGCAGATATGGATTTTAGCAATGTAGTAAAATGCAGTATATTCATGAAGGACATGAATGATTATGCAGCTATAAATGAGGTATATGCTAAAAGTTTCGGAGATAACCCTCCAGCTCGTGAAGCAGTTCAAGTCTCGGTATTACCAAAGAATGTAAATGTAGAAATATCGGTTATAGCCGTAAAATAATGGAACTTGCTCGGCAAATAATTAAAGGAAACCCAACTGCTTTAGGCAAAGGAATTACCTTATTAGAAAGCACTTTGCCTGAGCATGAAGAACAAGCCCAAGATTTAATCATAGCCTGTTTACCACATAGTGGAAGATCAATTAGAATAGGAGTTACAGGAGTACCAGGAGTTGGAAAAAGCACTTTTATTGAGGCCTTTGGAAAACACCTCACTAACCAAGGAAAAAAAGTAGCTGTATTGGCTATTGACCCAACAAGTGAAAGAACCCATGGAAGCATATTAGGAGATAAAAGCCGTATGCACGAACTAGCTGCTGATGAGAATGCCTTTATCCGCCCTAGCCCAAGTAGTGGAATGCTAGGTGGAGTAGCCAACAAAACACGCGAAAGTATTATTTTATGTGAAGCAGCTGGTTTTGAAATAATACTTATTGAAACAGTTGGAGTAGGCCAAAGCGAAACCACAGTTAATAATTTGGTGGATTTCTTTTTATTACTGATGCTTTCTGGAGCTGGGGATGAGCTACAAGGAATTAAAAGAGGAATTATGGAATTGGCTGATGCTTTAATAATTACCAAATCTGATGGAGGTAATATGCAAGAAGCAAAAAATGCTGCATTAGAATACAAAAGAGCCTTGCATCTCTTCCCTGCCATGGAAAATGGTTGGATACCTCAAGTAAGCACTTGTTCTTCTTTAAAAGATACTGGGATTGCTGAGATTTTTGAAACAATTACTAAGTTTGATACACAAATGATAAGTAGTGGTTGGAAAATTAAGAATAGAAAAGACCAAAATAACTACTGGCTACACCTTGCAGTAAAAGAAGAATTGGGCGCAAAACAATACAACTCAATGCTAGCTGAAGGAAAACTTAAAATGCTGGAGAAAGAGTTAAATAAAGGGAAAACTATTTACCAGTTATTAGCAAGCTTATAACTATAAATTAAAAAAAAGATTAGGTAAGAGCTTTAGGTTGATGCCTAATTCAATAATCCTATCAAAAATTCATAATTTCTTAATTACAACATTGATCAGTATGCAAATAACAGTATCCACATGAATTTAATGTGTTGTTATTACACCCAGAGTTTGATTATGTTGTTCCACTACAATTTACAGAGGAGTTTAATTGTGTAGTGCAGTCACATGTATCACACTTTTCGCAACTTGAGAACCCTATCAAAATAAGACTGATAATAAATAATAATTTTTTAATAATCTAAGTTTATTTTTATTGACATTTACATCCAAAAGCTTCAACCAAAGCAACAGCTGAATTATAATCTTCCTTTGAATCAAAATCATCTTGACAAATTTCAGTTTGTTCTAAAGTTACTTCATCAGGACAGTCTGTACAATCTACACATTTACTGCAAGAAGTAAAAAAAACAGAAATAAGTGTTATTGTAATAATTTGTAAAAGTTTCTTTTTCATAAACTTAGTTTATTTTTAATAAAATAAATGCATTTTCTCTTTCTTCTTCCATCCTGCCCTACTGCTATAATCAGCAAAATAGATGATAATATCAGCTTGTGAGGCATAGTCCACAAAAAAGATTTTTACATCAGCTTGGCTTGCATAATCTACAAAAAACCAATTTCCGTCATTTTTTCCAGCTTGACTACTATAATCTACTTTATAAACCGATAAATCTGCTCTGCTTTCAAAGTCAGCAACAAATACTTTAATATCAGCTTGGCTTGCATATTCAACTGAGAATACTTTTTGAGCTTTAGTAATTGTTGAGTAGCTAATTACCAATATAAGCAATAAAATCATCTTTTTCATGTTACAAAACTACAAATTTATAAATAGAAAACAAAATCAAACAACTAGTAAAACCAACCAACAACTATTTCCTATATTTGCCACCTCTAAAAAATACAATAAAAAAGCATGACAAAAGTATCAGATAGACTAAATCGCCTTGCAGAATCAGCAACGCTAGCAATGGCACGAATGAGTAGAGAGCTGAAAGCTAAAGGTCAAGATGTAATTGCCTTAAGCCTTGGAGAACCCGATTTTGACACACCTGATTTTATAAAAGAAGCAGCCAAAAAAGCAATTAACGATAATTTCTCTCACTACACACCAGTTCCTGGTTTACCTGAGTTAAGAAACGCTATTGTCTCCAAATTCAAAAGAGATAATAATTTAGAATTTACAGCTGATCAAATTGTAACTTCTACTGGAGCAAAGCAGTCGCTTGCCAATGTATGTTTAAGTTTACTAAACCCTGGTGATGAGGTGCTTTTACCTTGTCCTTACTGGGTAAGTTATGCTGAAATTATAAAACTAGCTGAAGGTATTCCTGTTGAAGTACCATCTTCAGTTGATAGTGATTTTAAAGTTAGTCCAGAAGAATTAGAAGCTTTAATTACACCCAACACTAAGCTATTGATGTTCAGTTCGCCTTGTAACCCAAGCGGAACGGTTTACACAAAAGATGAACTTGAGGCTATTGCAAGAATGTTGGAGAAATATCCTAATATTTATATTGTTGCTGATGAGATTTATGAGCATATTAACTTTACTGAAGGACACTTTTCAATAGGAACAATCCCTAGCATGAAAGAAAGAACAGTCACTGTAAATGGAGTAAGTAAAGGATATGCTATGACAGGTTGGCGTGTTGGTTTTATTGGAGCGCCACTTTGGATAGCAAAAGCTTGTAATAAAATTCAAGGTCAAATAACTTCTGCGACTTGTGCTATTGCACAAAAAGCTGCTGAAACAGCTATGCTTGCCAACCCTAAAGAAGTTACTTCTGACATGAAAGCTACTTTCCTAAAAAGGAGAGATATGATATTGAATGAACTAAATACTATTGAAGGAATTAAGTGTAACACTCCACAAGGCGCGTTTTATGTTTTTCCTGATGTAAGTCATTATTTTGGAAAATCTGATGGAACTACTACAATTTCCAATTCAAATGAATTCTGCATGTATTTACTAAACAATTGCCATGTTGCTTTTGTAGCTGGTGATGCTTTTGGTAACCCTGAATGTGTTAGAATTTCTTATGCAGCAGCAGATGATAAATTAATGGAGGCAATGGGAAGAATTAAGAATCAATTAGCAAAATTAAGCTAATGAATTTTAAAACATTATTTCAGGATTTTAACAATAAGAAAGTCCTTATTGTAGGAGATGCTATGATTGATGCCTATATGTGGGGAGAAATAAATCGCATGTCTCCTGAAGCGCCTGTTTCTGTTGTGGATGTTAAAAAACATGAAAGCAGATTAGGTGGAGCAGCCAATGTTGCACTTAACGTAAAAGCACTCGGGGCAACTCCTATACTTTGTTCAGTAGTAGGTACAGGAAACAGAGGTAGTTTATTTAATGAATTAATGAATGAATCTAAGCTTTCAACTGTAGGAATTCTTTCTAATAATAAAAGAAAAACAACTATAAAAACTCGAGTTATTGCTGAGAAAAAACACCAATTACGAATTGATGAGGAAGATACACAACCTATCCAACAAGCTAAAGAATTCTTGAAACTGACAGAAAGCTTAATGAATGATATTGATGTTATTATTTTACAAGACTACAACAAAGGGGTACTTACTCCTGAAGTTATTGAAAGTGTAATAGCAACAGCAAACAAAAAAGGAGTTCCTACAATAGTCGATCCAAAGAAACAGAACTTCAATTCCTATAAAAACTGCACTATATTTAAGCCAAATTTATTAGAAATAAAAGCTGGAATGAATATTGAGTTTGATGAAGATAATATAGCCGAAATTGAAAGTGCATCAGCAGAATTAAGAAAAAAAATAAGTGCTAATGGAGTTCTACTAACTTTATCCGAACGTGGTATTTGCATAAATTCAGAAGAAAAATTCACACATACTCCAGCTTTTAAAAAAAATATTATTGATATTTCTGGGGCTGGAGATACAGTGGTATCTGTAGCATCATTATGTCTTGCTTCAAAAATGAATTACACACAACTTTCAATTCTATCTAATCTAGCTGGAGGGATTGTTTGTGAGGAAGTAGGAGTAGTGTCAATTAATAAAGAAAAATTACTTGCTGAAGCAAAAAAATATATTAATTAATGTCTAAAGTGACACCTTACAATAGTTCAGATAGCAAGAAAAAACAAGTTGCTGAAATGTTTAATAATATCGCAAATAGTTACGATTTTTTAAATCATTCATTATCATTAGGAATGGATAATATTTGGCGTAAAATTGCAATAAAAAAGCTAACAAATAATCCTAAAACTATACTTGACATTGCAACTGGAACTGGAGATTTTGCAGTAAGTGCAGCAAAATATACAGATGCAAAAATTACTGGAATAGATATTTCACAAGGGATGCTAGATGTTGGTATTAAGAAAATAAGAAAGAAAAACCTTTATAAGAGAATTTCTCTTCAATTAGCAGACTCTGAGAGATTACCTTTTAATGACAATAAATTTGATGCTATAACAGCAGGATTTGGAGTTAGGAATTTTGAAAACCTTAAAAAAGGTTTATTAGAAATAAAAAGAGTTTTAAATAAAGATGGAATAGTTGTAATTTTAGAGCCTTCTACTCCAAACAATTTTCCATTAAAACAATTATATAAATTATATTTTCATCATGTTTTGCCAACTATTGGAGCTTGGATTTCCAAGGACAAATCAGCATATTCTTATCTTCCTGAATCTGTTGATGCTTTTCCATCAGGAGAAAAGTTTATTGAAGAATTGAAAAAAGTAGGTTTTAAAAATTGCAAGCACATCCCTCTCACATTTGGAATTGTATCACTATATATTGCAATAAAATAAAACATAATTCGTTATGGGGAAGATGCTAAAACTCATTAAATATTTTCTTTTACTTGCATTGTTTTTAGTTACGCTTAACTCTAAAGGTCAAAGAAATAAAAAAGCACAAAATTTAATACAATACGATTACCAAAAATTGCATTTTGGTTTTACGCTAGGAATAAATGATTTGAATTTTAACATGCAGAAAAATTCAAATACTATTACAAATGACACCTTAAAAACGCTTCAATCAAAAAGTCAAAAAGGATTTAATTTGGGTATTGTATCTAACCTTAGAATTGGAAAATATACAGACTTACGTTTTGTTCCAACTTTAGTTTTTGGAGAAAGACATTTATATTATGGATTTATAGATGAGGAACAAAAAAATGATGAGCACATCAAAAGAATAGAGTCTACACTCATTGATTTTCCTATTTACATTAAATACAAATCTGCTAGATATAATAATTTCAGAACTTATGTAATTGGAGGATTAAAGTATAGTTTGGATATTGCTTCTCAAGATAAAATTGATGATGATGGACAGCAAATTGTAAAATTGAAAAAAGATGATTTAATGGGTGAAATTGGTTTAGGTTTAGATTTTTACTTAGAATACTTTAAATTCTCTCCGCAAATAAAATTATCTTACGGATTAGTTAACTTACTTTCAAAAGACGAATCTATTTACACTCAATCACTTAACAGATTAAGAACAAACGGCTGGATGCTGTCGTTTACTTTTGAATAAATTAATCTAGTTATCATCTTAAATATGCATGTATTAGCATTAATATAAATGTATTAATTAGAATAATTCTAAACTACTGTTATTTTAATGATTATAATTTAGTGAGAACTAAAAAAAAATATTTTTTCGTAATATTGCTAAAGAAAAGTAAAAAGTAACAGAAAAAAACCAATGAATGGATCAATTTTTATTAATTTTTATTCTTGTCATAGTTTATCTTATCCTATTATTTGTTGTAAGATATCTAGAGTTTGGAAAAAAACAATATTGTGATAATTGTAATAACTGTTGCCCTGATTGCAAAGCAGCTTTAAATAGAGTCAGAAGAAAACAAAAAGATCAAGTAATACACCATTTGACTTTCAGAATGTTTGATGCTAGACGCTATGTTTGTAATGAGTGTGGCTGGGAAGGACTGAGGTGGGAAGATCAATTTAGACCTGGTAAAGATTAATCACAAAACGCATGCAATAAAATTGAAGTAGCAACTGCTACATTTAATGATTCTGCACTTTTTCCAATATTTTTTATTGCAACTTTATCTGTAATTAATTTATTAATTTCAGCAGAGATTCCATTTGCTTCATTACCCATTACTAAATGAGCAGATTTAGGCAGCTTAACTTCCTTTAGATTCTTGCCATGCATAAAAT
>Ga0315315_10006998_pt1 | contig 10443 bp, 20 predicted proteins | sample M140m3416metaG_FD_203699 | JGI IMG/M metagenome (GOLD analysis project Ga0315315, IMG submission 203699) | Ammonia-oxidizing marine archaeal communities from Monterey Bay, California, United States - M1 40m 3416 | ecosystem: Environmental > Aquatic > Marine > Intertidal zone | place: USA... | reverse complement strand
TGAAAAACCCAGTAGATCACCCACATGGAGGCGGTGAAGGTAAATCTGCAGGAGGAAGACATCCAGTATCTCCAACAGGCCAATCAGCAAAAGGATTAAAAACTAGAGATAATAAGAGAACTGACAAATTTATAGTTAAGAGAAGAAATAAAAGGAAGGATACTAAGTAATGGCTAGAGCAGTATGGAAAGGACCTTTTGTTGAAGAAAGCTTAATGAAAAAAGTAGATAAATATAAAGACGATCCGAAAAAAATACCAATCAAAACGTGGTCAAGAAAATCAACGATCTTACCAGATTTTGTTGGTGTAAGTTTTCAGATTTATAATGGTAAAAAATTTATACCTATCACAATTTCTGAAGATATGGTTGGTCATAAATTAGGAGAATTTGCACCAACAAGAACTTTTTTTGGTCATACACCAGCTGATAAAAAAGCTAAACCAGCAGAGAAAAAATAAAAATGAACAAGACAAAGAAAAAAAATAGAAAAAAAGTAGAAACAGTTAAAGCTGTAAATAATGGTGTAAGATCTAGTGTTAGAAAACTTAACCCTATTTTAAGAAGTATTGTTGGTAAAAAAGTTGATGTAGCTATTAGAGATTTACAATTCTCAGCAAAAAGAATTACCAAAGATGTAAGAAAAACAATTAGTTCAGCCATTGCAAATGCAGAAAATAATTTTCAATACGATATAGACAGCTTAATTGTTAAAGAGGCTTATTGTGGAAAAAAAATTGTTATGAAAAGATTTAGACCTAGAGCCAAAGGTAGAGCAGCACCTATTTTGAAACCCTGGTCAACAGTAACTATAATATTATCAGAAGTTAAAAAAACGGAGAGTCATGGGACAAAAAGTTAATCCTGTAGGATTTAGATTGGGTGTTAACAGAGGTTGGGACTCTGTATGGTATGCAAAGAAAAAAGATTTTGGAAATTATCTAATAGAAGATTTTAAGATAAGAGAATATATAAAAAAAAATGTTATAAATTCAGGTGTTTCTAAAGTTATGATAGAAAGAACTTCAAATAAATGTTACGTAACAATTTATACATCAAGACCAGGTTTCGTAATCGGTAAAAAGGGAAGTGATATTGATAAAATCAAAAATAACCTTTCTAAATTCACAACAAATGAAGTTGCTCTAAACATTAAAGAAGTTAAAAAACCTGAAACAAACGCTTATTTAGTTGCAGAAAACATTGCTCAACAATTAGTAAAAAGAATATCCTATAGAAGAGCAATGAAACGGGCAATGCAGTCGTGCCTAAGATTAGGAGCGAAAGGAATTAAAGTTTCTGTTAGCGGCAGACTAGGAGGAAATGAAATAGCAAGAACTGAATGGTTAAGAGATGGGAGCATACCTTCTCATACATTGAGAGCTGATATTGATTATGCAGAAGCTGAGGCGCTTACGACATACGGAATAATTGGTATAAAAGTATGGATTTATAAAGGTGAAGTTTTTGCTAAAGAATTTAGCCAAGAAACGAATAAAGTAACTCCAAAAGAAGGTAAACAATAATGCTTCAACCAGTAAGAACAAGATGGAGAAAGGCACATAAAGGAAGAATTCATGGAACAGCTTCGCGTGCAAGTTCTATAAATTATGGAGCTTATGCACTTAAAGCTCTACAGCCTGAAAGAATTACCGGTAAACAAATTGAGGCAGCGAGAGTAGCTTTAACCAGACATATGAAAAGACAAGGAAGAGTATGGACTAGAATATTTCCAAACATCCCAGTATCAAAAAAACCTATTGAAGTTAGAATGGGTAAAGGTAAAGGAAATCCTGAATTTTTTGCTTGTAGAGTTAAACCAGGAAGAATTTTATTTGAAGTTGATGGTGTTTCAGAACAAATAGCAAAAGAAGCTCTTTATAAAGCATCAGCTAAATTACCAATTAAAACTAAAACTATTAAGAGGTTTGCTTAATATGAAAAAACAAGAAATTAAAAAATTATCTAAAGACGAAATGATTAAAAATATTGATAAATTAAAAAAAGATCTTTTTAATTTTAGATTTCAGAAGATGAATTCACAAGTAACAAACCCAGCAAAAATTGGTGAAACAAAGAAAACAATTGCTAGATTAAAAACTATATTAAAAGGAAAAATTAATGCCTAAAAAAATATTAACTGGAGTAGTTATAAGTGACAAGCCAAACAAAACTATAACGGTGATGGTTGAAAGAAAATATTCTCACCCAGTGCTTAAAAAAGTAATTAAAGTAAGAAAAAATTACAATGCTCACGATGAAAAAAACAAATTTAAAACTGGTGATAAAGTTTCAATTATAGAAAGTAAACCATTTTCAAAAAATAAAAAATTTCAAGTTATGGAGAATAATAAATAATGATTGGTGTACAGACAGAATTACAAGTGGCTGATAATACTGGAGCTAAAAGAATAGAGTGTATAAAAGTTCTTGGTGGATCTAAAAGAAGATATGCTAGTATTGGCGATACAATTGTAATAGCAGTAAAAGAAGCAATACCGAAGGGTAAAGTTAAAAAAGGAACTGTTCATAAGGCTGTTGTTGTTAGAGTAAAAAAAGGAATTCATAGAAATGATGGGTCTAAAGTAAAATTTGATAATAACGCAGCAGTATTAGTTGATGATAAAGGTGAACCAGTTGGTACAAGAATTTTTGGTCCTGTGACCAGAGAACTTAGAAGTAGAGGACAAATGAAAATAATTTCACTTGCACCGGAGGTTCTGTAAATATGATTAAAAAAGGTTTAAAGGTAAAAGTATTAGTTGGTAAAGATAAAAAAAAAGAGGGAGAAGTAATTGAAATTGATCGAGCTAACAATAGAGCAAAAGTTAAAGAAATAAACATGATTAAGAAACACTTTAAAACTACAAAAGAAAAAAAAGGTGGAATAGTTTCAAAAGAAAACTTTATTCATTTCTCAAATTTAAAATTAATTGATGAAAAATCAGTTAAAAAAACTGAGGTTAAAAAATAATGACACCAAGACTTAAAGAAATTTTTAATAAAGAAATACAACCATCTCTAAAAGAGTCTCTTGGACTTAAGAATATTTATATGACGCCTAGAATTGAAAAAGTTGTTTTAAATATGGGTCTTGGTCTTGATGGAAGTGATTCAAAAATTTTAAAATCATGTGAGGAAGATATGGCTAAAATTACTGGTCAACATCCAGTAACAACTAAATTTAAAAAATCAGTAGCAAATTTTAAAACTAGAAAAGGCTCAAATGCAGGACTAAAAGTTACTCTGAGAAAGAATATGATGTACGAATTTTTAGATAGATTAGTTAATATAGCCCTACCAAGAATAAAAGACTTTAGAGGCTTATCCCCGAAGGGATTTGATAAATTTGGAAATTATACTTTTGGCATTAAAGAACATATCATTTTTCCAGAAGTTAGTTTTGATAGGGCGGATAAAGTGAGAGGTTTAGATATAATAGTTGTTATTAAAGCATTAAATAAAGAACATAGTTATGCGTTATTAGAAAAAATGAATTTTCCATTTATTAAAAAAGGAGATAATTAATTATGGCTAAACTAAGTGCTATAAATAAAAATAAAAGTCGAATTAAGCTTTCTGATAAACTTTATAAAAAAAGACAAGCTTTAAAAAAAATTATCATGGATAAAAAGATTCCACTTGAGGAAAGATTTAAAGCACAACAGAAATTATCAAAATTACCTAGAAATTCAGCTAAAATTAGAGTTATGAACAGATGTGAAATAACTGGAAGACCGCATGGCGTTTATAGAAAATTAAAAATTTCAAGAATTGCTTTAAGACAATTAGGATTACAAGGGAAAATACCAGGATTAATTAAATCAAGTTGGTAGAAAGGAAAATTATGAGTTTAAGTGACCCAATAGGAGATATGATAGCAAGAGTTAAAAACGCTCAAGCTAGAAATCATAAAAAGGTAGAATTACCTTCATCAAATTTTAAAACTAAAATAGCAGATATTTTAAAAAATGAAGGATTTATTAAAGATTTTAAAATTAATAATGAAGATAAAAAACCAACTTTATCATTAGAACTAAAATACCACTCGGGAAATCCAGTCATTAGTGCATTTGAACGTGTTTCAAAACCTGGAAGAAGAATATTTTCTAGTGCAGAAGGTTTACCAAAAATAAATAATGGCTTAGGAATCGCTATAGTTTCAACACCCAAAGGTGTAATGACTGATATTGATGCAAGAAAACAACGTGTTGGTGGCGAAATAATTTGTAAGGTATTTTAATGTCTAAAATTGGTAAAATAAATATTTCAATTCCAGAAAAAGTCAAAGTAGCCTTAACGGGAGATATGATAAATATTGAGGGACCACTAGGAAAAAAAACAATAAGTGTTGATTTAAACATGTTTAACCTTGATATCAAGGAAGGCAAAGAAATAACAATTAAACCAAAAATAATTGATCAAAATACAAAAAGATTATGGGGCATGAACAGAAGTTTAATTAACAATGCTGTTATTGGATCAAGTAAAGGATATGAAAAAACTCTAGAATTAATTGGAGTAGGTTATAGAGCCTCTATTAAAGGAAATATACTAAATTTACAACTTGGTTATAGTCATGATATAAATTTTGATATTCCCGAAGGGATTAAAATTATTGTTGAAAAACAAACAACTTTAAAAATTACAGGTTCTGACAAACAACTTGTCGGATCAGTCGCTTCTAAAATTAAAACACTAAGAAAAATAGAACCTTATAAAGGTAAGGGAATTAGAGAAAAAGGACAATATGTACTGAAGAAAGAAGGAAAGAAAAAATAATGAAAATTAATACCAGTATTAGAAAAAGATTTAGAGTTAGCAATAAAGTTAAGAAAGTAGCATCAAAAGACAGATTTAGATTGAGCATTTCTAGATCATCAAGGAATATATCTGCTCAAATAATTGATGATATTAAAAAAATAACATTATTATCTGCATCATCTGTAGAAAAAGATTTAAGAAAAGATAATAAAGTTAATAAAACTGAATTATCTAAATTAGTTGCCACAAAACTGGCGAAAAAAGCTCAAGAAAAAAATATAACTAAAATATTCTTTGATAGAGGTATTTACAGATATCATGGTAGGGTAAAAGTATTTGCTGAAACTTTGCGTGAGAATGGAATGGAATTTTAATTATGGAAAACTTTAAAGATAAAAAAACTGACGATATTTTAGAAAAATTAGTTCATATTAACCGAATTACAAAAGTTGTAAAAGGTGGTAGAAGATTTGGCTTCTCAGCTTTAGTTGTTGTTGGTAATCAAGCTGGTAAAATCGGTATAGCACATGCTAAAGCTAAGCAAGTTCCTGATGCAATAAAAAAAGCAAATGAAATGGCAAGGAGAAAACTTACCCATATACCTTTAAGAGAGGGTAGAACAATACATCATGATGTAAAAGCAAAAGACGGTTCTGGTAGAATAGTTCTTAGAGCAGCCTCAAAAGGTACTGGAATTATAGCTGGAGGACCTGTTCGTGCTGTATGTGAAGTTTTGGGAGTAAAAGATATAGTTGCAAAATCTATGGGAACTTCAAATGCTCATAATGTCATAAGAGCTACCATGAAAGCCCTACTAAAACAAAATTCACCAAAGCAAATTTCAGCAATACGGAATAAAAAGATTTCTGAAATAGTAGAAAAAAGAGGATAATGATTACTTTAAATACTAAAGAAAAAATTAATAAATCTAAAATGAGAGTTGGCCGAGGAATTGGCTCGGGTAAAGGTAAAACTTCAGGTAGAGGTGTTAAAGGACAAAAATCTAGATCTGGTGTTTCAATTAAAAGTTTTGAAGGTGGTCAAATGCCTCTTTATAGAAGATTACCAAAAAGAGGATTTAATCCAGTTTCAAAAGTGAATATTGCAATTTTAAATTTAGAAAAAATTCAATCTTATATTGATAAAAAAAATATTAATCCAAATGAGATTTTGAATTCTGATTTATTAAAAAAATCAAAATTAATAAATAAAAATTCAAAAAAACTTAAAATCTTAGGATCAGGTGAAATTAAAGATAAAATTAACATAGAAGCAGATCTAGCCTCTAAATCAGCAATAGAAAAGCTTGAAAAAATTGGTGGATCTATTCAACTAAAAAAATAGTTAGTAAATGAGCACCTCATCACCAACAAATGATTTAAGAAATAGAATAATATTTACTATATTTATTCTTGCTGTATATAGATTTGGAACTTTCGTTCCCTTACCTGGGATTGACCCTGAACAGTTAAAAATCATGATGGATGGTAATCAAAAAGGGCTACTGGGCATGTTCAATGTTTTTGCTGGTGGAGCAGTAAGTAGAATGGCTATTTTTGCTTTGGGTATAATGCCATATATTTCATCTGCAATTATTGTTCAGCTTTTAACAGGAGTGTCTGAATATTTCAAAAATTTAAAAGCCCAAGGTGAAACTGGAAGAGCAAAAATTACTCAAATAACAAGATATGGAACTGTGTTATTAGCTACCGTTCAAGGATACGGTCTGTCTGTTGGTTTAGAGTCATCTGCTGATTTAGTTATCAACCCAGGAGCATTTTTTAAAATAACAACTGTAACAACGATTGTTGCTGGAACAATGTTTTTGATGTGGTTAGGTGAACAAATAACACAAAGAGGAATTGGTAATGGAATATCATTAATTATTTTTGCAGGTATTGTTGCCGAGATACCAAGAGCTTTAGTAACAACATTTGAACTTGGTAGGACTGGGGCTGTATCAACATTTATGATTTTATCTATATTTGTTTTATTAATTGCTACAATATTATTTGTAGTTTTTATGGAAAGAGCATTAAGAAAAATTTTAATTAATTATCCCAAAAGACAAATGGGAAATAAAATGTATGGTGGAGAGTCATCTCACTTACCTTTAAAAATTAACCAAGCGGGAGTAATACCTGCAATTTTTGCCTCTGCGTTATTATTATTGCCAGTAACATTTTCAAACTTTTCTTTTTCAAATAATGAAACTTTTCTAAATATAAGTTCATATTTTACTCAAGGACAACCACTTTATATGTTGCTTTATGCATCAGGAATAATATTTTTTACATTTTTTTATACAAATATTACTTTTAACCCCACTGAGACAGCTGATAATTTAAGAAAATATGGCGGTTTTGTTCCAGGAATTAGACCTGGAGAAAGCACAGCTTTATATATAGAAAATATTTTAACTAAATTAACAACTATTGGTGCTTTGTATTTGACTTTAGTTTGTTTAATGCCAGAATTTTTAATTGCAAATTATCCAATACCTTTTTATTTAGGTGGAGCTTCAATTTTAATTGTTGTGGTTGTTGCTATTGATACGGTAACACAAATTCAAACAAGATTAATGAGTTCGCAATACGAGCAATTAATCAAGAAAACAAAATTTGGTAAATAAGTGAATATTATTTTATTTGGGCCTCCTGGCGCAGGTAAAGGTACCCAGTCTAAATATCTAGTAAATAAATTAAATGGTTTTCAAATATCAACAGGTGATATTTTAAGAGATGAAATTAAAAATGATACAAATATTGGTAAACAGATTATTAATGACATGAATGAAGGAAAATTTGTAAGCGATGAAATAGTCAATACACTGATAGAAAAGCTTATATATGACCCTCAAAAAAAAGGTAAATTAATATTTGATGGATATCCTAGATCATTAAGTCAGGCACAAAATTTAAAATTATTATTAGATAAATCTACTCAAAAAATAGACCACATTTTTTTTCTAAATGTAAATAAAGATACAATTATAAAAAGAATAAAAAAAAGAAAATTTTTAGAAAACAGAACTGATGATGAGCTAGAAACTATTTTAAAAAGATATGATACTTATATGGCAACCACTAGACCGGTTCTAGATTTTTACTCTAAAAATTCAAATTTTCATGAGATAGATGGAACTCATGAAATAGAGGAAATAACAAGGAAAATTGACACTTTTATCAATGTTTAAGGCGTTGACTTTAAGTAATCTTATTATATAAAAGGCTGAAAATTATCACTAAAACTATGGCTCGTATTGCAGGTATAAATATCCCACAAAACAAACTTGTTCATATAGGTCTAACTTATATATATGGAATAGGTGATAAATTCTCAAATCAAATTTGTTCTTCTTTAGAAATTCCTAAGGCTAAAAGAATTAACGAATTAACTGATGATGAAATTTTAAAAATTAGAGAATATATTGATCAAAATTTTAAAGTTGAAGGTGATTTAAGACGAGATTATTCGTTAAGCATAAAAAGATTAATTGATCTTGCTTGTTATAGAGGAACTAGGCATAGAAAAAAATTACCAGTAAGAGGGCAAAGAACAAGATGTAATGCTAGAACAAGAAAAGGTAAAGCAATCGCTATTGCTGGAAAAAAATTAACACCAACTAAAAAATAATTATGGCCAAAGCTGATAAAGTTGAAAATAAAGATCAGAAGTTAGAAAAATCTTCGAAGAAGGTCAACAAAAGTTCTTATTCAAAAAAGAAGAAAATTAAAAAGAATATTTTAAATGGAATAGCTTATGTTCAATCAACTTTTAATAATACAATAATTTCTATTGCTGATACTAATGGAAATGTAATTTCTTGGGCTTCAGCTGGTCAAAAAGGTTTTAAGGGATCAAGAAAATCAACTCCCTATGCTGCACAAATTGCTGCTGATGCTGCAGCTTCAAAAGCTTTAGAATATGGAATGAAAACTTTATCTGTTGAAGTTAAAGGTCCTGGGTCAGGACGTGAAACAGCTTTAAGAGCTTTACAAGCTAGAGGTTTTAAAATTTTAACAATTAAAGATACAACACCCATGCCTCATAATGGAACTAGACCACCAAAAAAAAGGAGAGTTTAATGGAAGTCGAAAATGTCAATATAAAAAATTGGAAATCATTAATTAAACCATCAAAACTAGATGTTCAAATTAGTGATGATTTAACACATGCTAAAATTATTGCAGAACCATTAGAGAAAGGTTATGGATTAACTTTAGGTAATTCGTTAAGAAGAATTTTACTATCTTCAATAAGAGGTGCAGCGGTAACTTCTATCCAAATTGATGGAGTTTTACATGAATTTACTTCTATTCAAGGCGTAAGAGAAGATGTTACTGATATAGTTTTAAATGTTAAGTCTTTAGCTTTAAAAAGTAATTCCGAAGGCACAAAAAAACTTATTTTAGATGCTAAAGGTCCAGGTGAAATTAAAGCTTCTGATATAGCTCAAGTTGCAGATGTTGAAATTTTAAATCCTGATTTAGTTATTTGTAATCTTGATGAAAATACGAAATTTCATATGGAAATGAATGTAAATACAGGAAAAGGGTATGTTCCAGCAGAACTAAATAAGCCTGAGGATCCACCATTAGGGCTAATAGCGATAGACTCACTTTACAGCCCAGTTAAGAAGGTATCTTATTCAATAAGCACAGCAAGAGAAGGAAAAGCTCTTGATTATGATAAATTGATTATGGAAGTTGAAACTAACGGATCAATTTCAGCAGAAGATGCTGTAGCTTATTCAGCTAGAATTTTTCAAGACCAGCTAAAAATGTTTGTTAATTTTGATGAACCAGTAGAAGCTCCTGTAAAAGAGGTTTCTACAGAACCTGAATTTAATAAAAATTTGTTAAGAAAAGTTGATGAACTTGAGCTTTCAGTAAGATCGATGAATTGTCTAAAAAATGATAACATAATTTATATTGGTGATTTAGTTCAAAAATCAGAAGGTGAAATGCTTAGAACTCCTAATTTTGGTAGAAAATCATTAAATGAAATTAAAGAGGTGTTAACTGGTATGTCTTTATATTTAGGTATGGAAATACCTAATTGGCCACCAGATAATATTGCAGAAATGTCTAAAAAATTAGAGGAAGCTATCTAATGAGACACGGAATGGCAAACAGGAAGTTAAATCGAACTTCTGAACATAGAAAAGCTCTTCTAAAGAATATGTTAAATTCTTTAATTAAATATGAGCAAATTAAAACTACTTTGCCAAAAGCTAAATTTTTAAAACCACAAGCTGACAAAATTATAACACTAGGAAAAAAGGAAACATTACAAACTACAAAAATGTTAGTTTCTAAACTGCAAGATATTAAATCTGCCAATAAAGTAAAAAAAACACTCTCGAAAAGATATGAAAAAAGAAATGGTGGATATACTAGAATTATAAAAGCTGGATTTAGATACGGTGATAATGCACCTATGGCTATTATTGAATTTGTAGATAGAGATGTTGAAGCAAAAAGAGTAGATAAGCCTAAAAAAGACGTTACAAAAGAAACACCTAAAGCTGAAGAAAAGAAGCAAGCAACAGCATAAATTTAAATCATGAAAAAGTCATATACCGTTGATTCAACGTGTAATGATATGCGTATAGATCGTTGGATAAGATTAAATGTTGGTAAAATTCCACAAGGATTAATTGAGAAACATTTAAGAT
>Ga0315315_10006997_pt1 | contig 10443 bp, 8 predicted proteins | sample M140m3416metaG_FD_203699 | JGI IMG/M metagenome (GOLD analysis project Ga0315315, IMG submission 203699) | Ammonia-oxidizing marine archaeal communities from Monterey Bay, California, United States - M1 40m 3416 | ecosystem: Environmental > Aquatic > Marine > Intertidal zone | place: USA... | reverse complement strand
TCCGTCTCCTCTGCGACAATGGCGCAGATTTTTGTGGTCCCTATGTCTAGACCCACGATCAGCTCATCCTTCTTGGACATGCTTACCCTCCGCTCGAAGACTATTCACCCTCGAGATTGAGAGACCCCATCCGGGGCCCCCTAACATGGACGACCTGACCCATCCGGGCCCCGTCGCCGCTTATGGCCCATCTCTACCCAGAGGTGGACTCGGTACGCAAAACCGCACGGTCTGCGAACCGTAAATCGATCAGCGCAGCAGCTTGGATCGTGTCCTCGTCGTGATCGAGGAGTGAGGCCAAGCGCGCAACACGCTGTGAAAAGAGTCGTCGCCCTAGCAAAGCCCGCGGACCGCCGGCGCCGATTTCGAGCACATAGCCTGAGGTGGATCCACGCAGGATCCCGTCGGCGTCTGTTTCAAGCCCGGGCAGGTGCAGGCGGATCGCATTTGAGTCGCGGGTCAGCGACGTGTGTTGGGCGACGGCTTCGAGAATCTCAAGGGCTTCGCTTGGAAGGAGTCCCTGATCGAGGGTGTCTCCTTCGACAGTAGGGAGCGGACCGCCTGGCTCGATGGCACCGGCAAAGCGGCTGCCTTCGGGGTCGATGAGATCGGTACGACCCCCTATCTGCCAGCGAGCAATCGCTTCGCGCTCCACGACACGGACAACGAGGGTTCCGCTGGGGAGCCTCAAGGCACGCGCGGATTCGATCCATGGGTCGGCAGCTAGCTGCTCTGACACTTGCTGCGGGTCGATTTGGCTAAGGGGCAACCCCTCGAGTGCGCCAGCGCTTGCTGCAATGGCTGCGGGTGTTAAGGCCACGGCGCCTTGAACTGCGACGCGATCGATGAACTTGATTCGTAGCCATGTCTTTTCGACGAGCAGCGGTGCGATCTGCGAACCGATTGCGAATGCGGCGACGAAGAGCACTGGCGAGAGCACGCGAAGGGTGCGGCGACGACTCATGCTTATTTCATGTCGTGCGCGATCTCGGGCTAGGCGTGTGCGTTCACGTTCGCGCTTCTTCTCGAGATGGTCTCGTGCGCGGCGCGCACGGGCTGCAGTTTCGCGTTCAAGGGAGCGGCGCCGGATCGACTTACCGACGAAGAGTCGCTTGATCATATTCATGACGCGTTCGTCTCCAGGACTGATGGTTGTTCGCCGAGAAGCTGGACTTCTGTATCGAGCTGGATCCCACTACTGTGTGCGACGGCCTTTCTCGCGCGCTCTATAAGCCGGAGCACGTCAGCGGCAGTTGCTCCACCGTGGTTCACTATGAAATTTGCGTGCACCGTTGATATTTCAGCGCCGCCTTCTCGAATGCCCTTAAGGCCCGCGGCTTCGATGAGCCGTCCTGCGAAATCATTGGGCGGATTGCGGAACACCGATCCGCAGCTGGGAATGTCAGTCGGTTGCGTGGCCTGTCTGTGAGAGAGGAGGCGATCAATCTCGGTCTGAACCTTGGGACGTTCGCTCTCGATCACCGTTAGGTGGGCGCCGACCATGACGGATCCCTTAGGCAGCCCGGGGAGTGTTCGGTACTGGAAATCGAGAGACGCGCGTTCGATCGTCGGGAGGGGTTCTCCGTCAGCGGCGAGAAGGTCGATGCATTCCACGACGTCCTTGATTTCGCGCACGCCGATTCCGGCATTCATGGCGAGCCATCCTCCGAGGGTTCCGGGAATGCCTGCGCCGAATTCGAGACCAGATAATCCGTGATCAACGCAGTAGCGAGTGATTGTGGCGTGTGAGGCGCCAGCTTCGATCGCGATCGTCGTTTGGGAAACGCGCTCGATGCCGCGCAGCTTCTTGAGCCGAATCACGACGGCGCGTAGCCCTGCGTCGGATACGAGGACGTTGAAGCCCGCGCCGAGAACGCGTGTTGGTAGGCCGTGCTTGTGACAGATCGCAAGCGTCTCTGCGAGCTCCGTGCGGTTCAAAGGAGTGGCTAGGGCATCCGCAGGACCCCCAATACGCAAGGAAGTGTGACGTGACATTGGCGCGTCAAACTCAACTCGTTCTCCGAGAAGGTCGAATAACGATCGGCGTGCAGCGTGATCGATCATGCCGAGCCTCCGTCGTTTAGCCTTTGTCGACGAGCCAAAATTCGTGGCCCTAGGGCGACCACATCGCCGGCCCCGAGCGTGAGCACCAGCTCGCCGTCGTTGAACTGCTGGGGCCAGACACCTTCGATCGATTCCAGGCTGCCACCGAATCGGGCGTCTGGATGACCATGACTGCGGATCGCATCCGCGAGTCGTTCCCCGTCGATGCCTTCGATCGGGGGCTCGCTTGCGGGGTAGATGTCGCAGATCAGCACGCGGTCTGCGTCCGCGAAGGCCTCGGCGAATTCGTTCCAACAATCGCGGGTTCGGGTGTAGCGATGGGGCTGAAAAATTGCAGTGATCGGGCCGTTGTGAACGCTGCGGGCGCCGGAAAGGACGGCGCGGACTTCGGCTGGATGATGGGCATAGTCGTCGATGATCTCGACTCCCTGCGACGTGCCCTTGCGCTCATAGCGCCGCGCAACGCCCGGAAAGGTACCGATTGCTTCGCAGAGTATTTCAGCATCGACGCCTTGTTCGAGGCCGACGGCCAGGGCTGCGAGCGCATTTAGGACGTTATGCCTACCCGGCATGGGAACGTCGAAGGTGAATCGTTGGTCGTCGCGGAAGACCGCATGGCACCGCTGTCCCCCCGCAATCGCTTCAATTGATTCCGCACGAAGGTCTGCATCTTCTGTGAATCCAAAAGTGATTTTCTGTGAGGTGATGCGCGGTGCTATTTCGGCAATGCCCGGATGATCGATGCCCAAGATGACTGCGCCGTGAAAGGGGACGGAATTCGCGAACTGCACGAAGGCATCGAGCAGTGCTTCCCTCGTCCCGTAGTGATCGAGATGCTCGGGGTCGGCGTTCGTGATCACGGCGAGTAGTGGGCGTGTGAGCAGGAACGAGCCATCGCTTTCGTCGACTTCGGCAACGATCAGGTCACCGTGGCCGAGCTTGACGGGACTCGCGCCACCACTGCGCTGCGGCACGCGTCCGCCAATCAGAGCAGTTGGATCGAGTCCTGCAGCGTCGAGCAAATACGCGGTCATCGCAGATGTCGTCGTCTTGCCGTGGGAACCACCGATCGCGATCGCGTCGTGGGTACGAAGAACTTCTGCGAGCAATGCACCGCGGCCAATGATCGGAATTTGCTGTTCCCGTGCCGCGGTGAGTTCGGGATTGTCTTGCGAGATCGCGGAGGATTGAACGACGGTGGCGGCTTCACTCACCGCTTCCGCGGCATGTCCGAGTTGGACGCGGACGCCTAACTTGCGCAGTCGCTCGAAAGTTGCGCCCGCAACGAGATCCGAACCCGAAACCGTGTGGCCCTGGGCGTGGAAGAGTTCGGCGAGGGCGGCCATGCCGATGCCACCGATCCCAACGAAATGCAGCGGGCTCAACTCTCGGGGCAAGATGCTTCCCCCTCGGCGATCGTATGATCCTTAGCGTCGCGTTGAATCCGCGGCGGTCGGCTATCGAGCCGGGCTGTACAATGTTCAATGATGTCGGCCGCGGCGTGAGGTCGCGCGAGTCGGTCGGCTGCTTCGCGCATGAGTACTAGACGTCCTGGCGTGGTGACGAACTCTGCAACGGCTTGAGCGAGGCCATTTACATCGAGGGGTTTTGCATTGAGGCTTCGCGCGGCACCGGCTTGTTCGAGAGCGCGCGCGTTCGCTGATTGATGATCGTCGGCTGCGAATGGATACGGGACCAGAAGTGCAGGCATCCCTGCGAGTGCGAGTTCTGCGACGGTCAACGCGCCTGCACGACAAATCACAAGGTCTGCCCATTCGTAGCGTTTCGGCATTTCGTGCTCGAAGGCCACAACTTCGGCGGGGAGATCTAATTCGGCATAGCGTGCTTCAACGTCGACGCGGTCCGCCTCACCAGTCTGATGAAAAACCTCGACAGATTTTTTCCGAAGGCGGGAAAGGGCGTCGGGAACGTTTTCGTTGAGTTGGCGAGCACCTTGGCTACCGCCGAAAACGAATACACGGAGAGGCGTTCCGGGAACACCTTTTTCGGGGCGGTCCGCAAAGGCGCGGTACAAGGCCCGGCGAAGGGGTACGCCGAGGCAAAGGCTTTCCGTTCCGCTAGGCAAGCTGCCCCTGGTGGACTCGAAGCCGACAAAGACCGTACGGGCGAAGCGTGCCGTGAGTTTATTGACGCGGCCAGGTATGGCGTTGGGTTCAACGAGGAAGAGCGGTCGGCTCGTGAGTTTGGCGGCGAGAGCGGCAGGCATCGCTGCGTAGCCCCCAACCGAGATCACTGCGTCGGCATGAAATCGCTTAAGGATTCGCCGGGCCGCGAATGTCGAGCGAAGAATGGATAACGCGCCTCGGATTTGACCGAGAATATTGCGACCCATCACTTGTTCGCTCGATAGGATTTTCAGATCGAACCCGGCGTCCGGTACGAGCCGAGACTCAAGTCCCCGAGTGGATCCGATGAAAAGGACTTCGTCACCCTTGGAACGAAGCGCTTCGCCTAATGCTAACGCCGGCGTTACGTGGCCGCCTGTGCCACCGCCCGCGATGACCCATCGCTTCACCATCGCGTGCCCTCCTCGCGGGATGAAGTGCTGGGCGCAGCGCGGCGCGCGCGGGCAGGATGCCGTCGGGCGACACCGAGGAGAAGCCCGAGGGCGAAGCAGCTTACGACGAGCGATGTCCGCCCGTAGGAGAGGAAAGGAAGTGTCAGGCCCTTCGTAGGCACGAGCCCCATGACGACGGATGCATTGAGGAAAGCGGGAATTGTAAGCAGGGTCACCATGGCGAAGCCCACGTAGAGATCGAAGCGATTGGTTGCACGACGTGCTGCGCGGGTTCCAGCCACCCAAAGCGCCGCAAAACCGCCAAGTACGAGGAGAACACCGACGAGGCCGAGCTCCTCCGCGATGAGCGCCAGCACGAAGTCCGTATGCACCTCAGGCAAGTACTGGAGTTTCTGCCGTCCGTTGCCGAGGCCTTGGCCGAAAAATCCGCCTTGTCCGAAGGCGACGTAGGATTGTACTAGCTGCCATCCTGCGCCCTGCGCTTCGCGGAAAGGGTCGAGGAAGCCCAAGATTCGGCGCCAGGCGTATGCGTTATTCACGACATAGGCGGAGACGATGAGAACGCCCGCGATGCCCGGAAGAACGAATCGCGGCCAGGGTGTTCCGGCTATAAAAAGCAAGCCGGCGGAAAGTACGACAAGCACGACGGCGTTGCCTAGGTCGGGCTGCATGAGCAGTAGAGCGGCGGGAGCGATTGCTATGCCGGCGGCCTGAATTGAACGGCGCGTAGAAAGCTCACGTTTGTCGTCTTTACGTGAGAGCCAGGCGGCGACTGCCAGGAGCGTTGCGCATTTTGCAAGTTCGCCGGGTTGAAAACGAACACCCGGCAACGCGATCCATCGCTGTGCGCCATTGACCTCAATCCCAAAGAGCAGGGTCGTGACGAGCAGTGCCATAGTGAACGCCCAGAAGGGCATCGCACAATTACTCAACCATGAAGAGGGCAGGTGATACGCGATGCTCCCGGCGATGCCGCCTAATACGAGTCCGGTGAGATGGTCAGAGAAGAGCGGCGGAAAGCTTGCATCGAGGGCCAGGGCGGCGGTGGCGCTATAACTCATGACGACACCGATGCCGATCAAGAGGCCGGTAGCGAGAGCGATTCCAGGATCGACGCCAGAGGCTGCTCTGGAGGACGGCGCGGGGCGAGTATGTCGGTCGAGTCCGGCGGTCGTACTCATGTGCGCCCCCTTGTTGAATCGGTGGGGGAGGAGAGCGCCTGCACCGCCGCACGGAAGGCATTGCCTCGAGCTTCGAAACTCTTGAACTGATCGAAGCTGGCGCATGCCGGCGCAAGTAATACAACGTCGCCCGAGCATGCGATTGCTGCCGCGCGGGCAACAGCCGATTTTAGATCGCCCGCGATTTCAGTTGCGACGTGAGGGGCGAGTGCGGCTTCGAATTCCTTGGCGGATTCGCCGATCAGGAGTACGTGCTTCACTCGTGCTTTCGCACTCTCAGCGAGCTCGTCGAGTGCCCCCCCCTTGTGGCGACCGCCTGCAATCCAAATCAAGTTTCCGCCGAGTGCTTCGAGGGAGCGCCGTGCCGCACCGATATTTGTGGCTTTCGAATCGTCGACATAACGAACGCCTTTGTAGTCGCCGACAGTTTTGCATCGATGAGGCAAGCCTTCGAAGCTTGCGAACGCCTTCGTGGCCGACCCTAGGTCAACGTCTAGAGTGTCGAGCGCGAGGAGCGTCGCGAGAAGATTGTCGTCCTGCGGGCCGAGGCTTTCGGCGCCTTCGAGTGAAATTGATTGCTGACGACCAGCGCGTCTCACGATGGCATTTCGGCCATCGAGCCAGGCGCCAGCCGCAACCGGGCGGTGTCGTGTGAACTCAAGACGCTCGACGCCATGCGGTAGCGCGATGTTTGAGGAGAGAGGGTCATCGCCGTTTAGAATCGCGCTCTGTCCCGGACCTTGCCGCGCGAAGAGGCGCGCCTTCGCATCTCGGTAGCCTTCCATGCTCCCGTGGCGATCGAGATGATCGGGAGAGAGGTTGAGCAGCACACCGGTTTGGGGGGCGAAGGCGTCGACGCTTTCCAGCTGAAAAGAGGAGACCTCAAGGATTGCGAGATCAAGAGGCGCGCCGACCAAGTCCAGGGCAGGCACGCCAAGATTGCCTGCCGCCCGTGCCCGAAGCCCGGCAGCGTTGGCCATCGCTTCGATCAACTTAACGACCGTCGACTTGCCGTTCGTACCAGTGACGGCGAGGACCGGAATTTGGAGGGCGCGGAAGCAGAGTTCGATGTCGCCCCAAGCCTTGCGGGCGCGTCCTTCGAATCGCGCGGCGGGCACGCCCGGGCTAGGTACGACGAGGTCAAAGTCTTCGAGAGCAGGAAATTCTCTGCCGACCCTCAATTCGATATCGCCCGGCAATGAATCCAGGTCGGCTATCGCGCTTTCAGCGCGTTCGTCTGCTGCGACCACTCGGGCGCCCTGTCTGGCGAGATAGTTCACCGCAGAGCATCCCGACAGGCCAAGGCCGAGCACGAGGACGCTTTGTCCTTCGAATTCCATGTACGACTCTCTTTTACTGCGGACCCGACAAGGATCCGCCAATACGATCAGCGCAGTTTGAGCGACGACAAAGCGACGAGGCCGAGGATGATCGACACGATCCAAAAGCGGACGACGATCTTCTGCTCGGGCCAACCCAACTGCTCGAAATGGTGGTGGACCGGCGCCATCCTGAAGACGCGCTTGCCGGTCAATTTGAACGAGACGACCTGGATGATCACGCTCAGGGTCTCGATGACGAAGATGCCGCCAACTACAGCAAGCAGGATCTCCTGTCGAATCAAGACGGCAATCGTGCCGAGCGCGCCACCGAGGGCGAGGGAACCGACATCTCCCATGAAGAGTTCTGCCGGAGATGCATTGAACCAGAGAAAGCCGAGTCCGCCGCCGAACAGGGCGCCACAGATAATCGCGAGCTGCCCGGAGCCGGGAACGTTCTTGATCTGAAGATATTCGGCGATGCCTGCATGGCCGGATGCGTAGGCGAGCACGAGAAAGGTGCCGGCGGAGATCATCACGGGGCCGATGGCAAGTCCGTCGAGGCCGTCTGTCAGGTTCACAGAATTGCTCGCGGCGACGATGATGAAGGTCGCCAGGGGGATGTAGAAGATCCCGATATCTGGCGTGAAATTCTTGAAGAAGGGCACGGCGAGCTGCGAGTCGAAGGCGGGGCTGTTGTATATGGCCACGGCGACGCCGAAGGCCATGATCACTTGCCAGGTGATCTTCATGCGACCGGAAATGCCGTCGCTATTGCCTTTGGTGACCTTGTGGTAGTCGTCGATGAAGCCGAGTACGCCGTACCCAGTCGTTAGGCCAAGTACGATCCAAACGAAGGGGTTCGTGAGGTCTGTCCAGAGAAGGGTAGAAGTGATCAGCGAAAGCAGGATCAAGAGCCCGCCCATGGTTGGGGTGCCGGCCTTGCCTTGATGAGCTGGACCGATTTCACGAATCGGTTGCCCAACTCTTAGCTCCGCGAGGCGTCTGATCAGCCACGGTCCCACTATGAACGAGATGAAGAGTGCGGTCAGCGTCGCAGCCGCGGTGCGGAACGTGATGTAGCGGACGACATTGAGTCCGCTCCACGTGTCTGCCAAGGGGTAGAGCCAGTGGTAAATCATTAGGGGCTTCCCTCTTCGAGTAATTCGATCACACGTTCCATTTGCGCGGCGCGAGATCCTTTGACGAGGACACGATCGCCCTTGTGGATTCGGTTGCGAAGACTCTTCGCGAGGGCCTCGTGGCTCTCGCTCTGAATAATTTGTTCGGGGGCAAGGCCAGCGCTCTTTGCAGCTTCTGCGGTCAAGTCGGCCATGTCTCCGAGTAGGTAGAGAGCGTCGATCTTGAGTTCTGCCGCGATGCGGCCGATCTCCGCATGTTCCTGCGCGGCGGATTCGCCTAGCTCACCCATTTGGCCGAGGACGGCGTGGCGCTCCCCGGTCGACGGAATGCGTGAAAGGGTTTCGAGGGCGTTCAGCATGGACTGGGGATTTGCGTTGTAGGTGTCGTCGATCAGCAAAATATCGTTCGGGAAGGTGCGAGGCTGCATACGCCCCGGAACACCTTCGTGCCTAGCAAGGCCGTCAGCGACGTCTTCAAAGCTCACACCTGCGGCAAAAGCGCCGCCCGCTGCGGCAAGGGCATTCTCAACGATCGTTTCAGCCAGACCGAATACGCGAATCTCTCCGCGGCCGAAGGGGGATTCGAGTTGGAACGCGTAGGCGCCTTCGTCGAGGAAGCGGAGCTGGCTCGCATAAAGGTCCGAGTTCTTGGCGCGTCCGAAGGAAAGCACCCGCGCCGCGGTTCTTTCGGACTGGGCGAAGGCGAGAGCATCGTCTCGGCCTAGCACGGCGGTCCCGTTTGCCGGCAACCCAGCCAGCATGTCACCTTTTTCGAGCGCAATATTTTCGCGGGAGCCAAGAAACTCGATGTGAGCGGTTCCTACATTAGTAAGGACGCCGATCGTCGGCTCGGTAATCTCAGCCAAGGTTGCGATCTCGCCGCGATGATTCATGCCCATCTCGACTACGGCTATGCGGTCTTCTTGTTCTCGTCTTAGCAGCGTAAGTGGCACGCCGAAGTTGTTGTTCAGGTTTCCGCGTGTCGCGAGGGTTGCGCCGCAGCCCTTGAGAATCGTTGCGCAGAGTTCCTTTGTGGTCGTCTTGCCATTGCTACCCGTGATACCGATCAGAGGGCCGGTAAACGACTGGCGATGACCATGGGCAAGGGAAGCGAGTGCGGTCGTTGTGTCATCGACGTGGACGAGGAAACCGTCACTTCGGGGAAGGGGCGCGTCAAGTCGATTCGATTGGACCAGCGCGCCAGCGGCACCGCCTAGCAAGACATTGCCCAAGAAACGGTGCGCATCATGGTTTGGACCCACGATCGCAACAAAGAGATCGCCCGGCAGAGCGGCACGGCTGTCGATGACCGTTCCTGTGAAGGTTTGATCGCCGCGACCACGGATGAGACTGCCGCCGGTCCACCCGAGAAGTTCATCGACACTTGCCGGCACGCTCATGCGCGATCCACCTGCGAAGTCGTACGCGCGAGGAGTGCGCGGCGTGCTTCCTGTCGATCGTCGAAGGGGAATTTCTCGCGCCCCAGAATTTGGTAGTCCTCGTGACCTTTGCCTGCGAGCACGACCGTATCATTTGGCCCCGCGCCAAGAATGGCTAGATCAATGGCTTCGCGGCGATCGCTGAGGACGCTGTAGCGACCCGGGGCAGCGCCTGCTGAAAGCAACTCGCTTGCTTCGACGCGCGTGAGCGTAGACAGGCCAGTTTCGACGTCGGCAAGAATTGCGATGGGATCTTCGGTTCGTGGATTGTCGCTGGTGGCGATCGCGCAATCGGCATGTGCCGCGACGGCTTGCGCCATGAGAGGTCGTTTAGTTCGGTCCCGATCGCCACCGCATCCGAAGATGGTAATCAAGCGACCTTTGCATAGCGGTCGCACGGCGCATAATAGTTTTTCGACGGCGTCCGGGGTATGTGCGTAATCGACGAGGACCGTCGGTTCATTCTCGCCAGATCCAAGGACGCGTTCCATTCGTCCTGGCACCTGGGGGCAGGTGGCGATCCCCGCGGCGAGAGTCTCATGATCGATGCCCATCGCGCGGCCGATCCCTACAGCGACTAATAGATTCTCGAGGTTGAAGTCGCCTATGAGAGGGAGTGATACCTCGAAGCGGCCGTCGGAATCTTCCAGCGTGGCGCGAGTGCCCTCGAGGCGAATTTTATGGTCGATGAGGCGAAGATCTGCCGTCGCGTGTGCTCCACGACCGACGCGCAAGATCGAAGCACCGGCCTCCCGCGCG
>Ga0315315_10006995_pt1 | contig 10443 bp, 8 predicted proteins | sample M140m3416metaG_FD_203699 | JGI IMG/M metagenome (GOLD analysis project Ga0315315, IMG submission 203699) | Ammonia-oxidizing marine archaeal communities from Monterey Bay, California, United States - M1 40m 3416 | ecosystem: Environmental > Aquatic > Marine > Intertidal zone | place: USA... | reverse complement strand
CACTCTTAGCAGTCTTTTTTTACAAAATAAAAATTCAACTTTTATTGGTATTCCGATTGGAGCAATGATTTATTCAGCATCAAAGAAGAATACTGATAGTATTTTTGATTATTGGTTAAATAAAAAAAAGAAAAAAAATAAGCTGAATAAAATTCTATCCTCAAAACAAATTAATCAATTAAGGGAATATCACAGAAGTTTTAATAAATGGAAAAAAAACAACGGTGAAAAAATTGAAATTATTGATTCAACAAAAACCTTGGCAACTATAAAAAATCTTAGCTCTTATTTTCAAAATATTGGATTTATAGAAAATAAAGTTACATCTGAAATAAAAGTTAATGATGATAATGAAAGTTACGCTGACATTAACTATCGGGTTTCTACAGGTCCTCAATACTATATTGGGGATGTTAGCTCAATAATTGAATCAAAAGTAATTGACTCTATTTATAAAAAACACACAAGCAAATCTTTTATAAAAAAAAATGATTTATTTAAAACTAAAAACTTTGAATTAGAGAGAGAGAGGCTAAATAGACTTTTCAAAAATTCGGGTATTTATAATTTTCAAATTAGTTCAATTTTATATGATGTTGTGATTGATTCTTCGAATAATATTTTCTCATTACCTGTTAAAATACTAATAACTGGTGAAAATTATAAAACTCATAATATTGATAAAATAACAATTTCCAATTTCAGAGAAGATGGGAATTTTGATTTTAATAGTAATTTTTTAAATAATCAAATAAAATTTAAAGTTGGTGAAAAATTCAATGATTCACTTAGAACCCTAACATTGCAAAATTTTAATAAACTTGATTTATTTAATTTCCCATCTGTCAGTTATAACTACATTGAAAGCAAAGACAATTCATTGGAGGCTACAGTAATACTTAATTCAAAGAAGAAATATGCTATTGGATTTGGTTTTGACATAAAACAATCAAACATTGAAGACATTGGACTTTCATTTGAGAATAGATTTAAGACAAGAAATGTTTTTAAAAATGGTGAAAATTTAGAGATTTCTGCTACAGGATCAATAGGAAAATCCTCTGATGTAACTATATCACAGATTAACTATGACATGAGCTTGAGTTTCCCAAAGTTTATATTCCTTGGTAAAAAAAGTAATAATTCACCCAGATTGTACGATCCAAGATCTTATGTAAATTTTGGTGCATCAAACCAAAGAAATATTGGTCTTGACAGAAACAGTTTAAAATTTGATTTTAATTACTCATGGGGTAAGAAAAATAATTTATATAATTATTCAATTTCTCAAGTAGAATTAATTAAGAATAGAAATATTCAGAATTACTTCAATATTTATTCAAATTCATTTGACTTAATTAATGAGATTGCTAAAGAATATACTAACGATTCCAAGTATTATGATAATGGAAACTTAAAAATTCCGTCTGGAATTAATCTTTTCATTGAAGATGCACTTACATTGTTCAATACAACTATTTCCGCTAATGACTTGAACAAAATTCAATATATAAATAACAGAAAAAAACGACTTACTACAAATAATTTAATTATTGGCTCCTCATTTTCTATTTCTAATAATTATGACAATCGATATGATAAAACAAACTTCAACCAATGGAAAATTAAGTTTCAAAGTGCTGGGCTTTTAACAAATCTTTTTCTTGGTAATAAAAGACTAAACTCTGAGGGGTTAAAAACAATATCTGATCTTCCATTTTCACAATTTTTAAAATCAGAACTTAGTTATATTAAACACTGGGATATTGGGGGTAATTCAACATTTGCTACAAGGTATTTTTTAGGTTTTGCAATCCCCTATGGAAATTCTGAAAATATACCATTTTCAGAATCATTTTTTGGAGGAGGATCAAATGACAACAGAGCATGGGAAGTATACAGGTTAGGTCCTGGTAGTAGTGGAGCAACAGATGAATTTAATGAAGGAAATTTTAAAATTGCTTTTAATTTTGAATATAGATTTAAAATGTTCGGTAGATTTAATGGTGCATTATTTACAGATATTGGGAATATTTGGAATCTATTAGATGACACAAATGATTCGTCAAGAAAATTTGATGGTTTTAAAGATTTGAGCGAATTAGCAATTGGATCTGGATTCGGACTTCGATATGATTCAGGACTTTTTGTTTTTAGATTAGATATGGGTTTAAAGACCTATAATCCCGCGTTAGAGAAGAATAGAAGATGGTTTAAAGATTTTAGTTTAAAAAAAGGTGTTTTTAACATTGGTTTAAATTATCCTTTCTAGCTATTATTATTCTTAGTAATTTTAAAGCTCAATATTTCTCATGGTAATAACTGGAAACAAAGTTCAAGAACTTTTTAAAAAAGCTAAAGCAAATAATTTTGCAATACCTGCTGTTAATGTTATAGGATCTAATTCTATTAACGCAACGCTAGAAACTGCAGCTAAATTGAATTCACCTGTAATAGTACAATTTTCAAATGGTGGAGCGTTATTCAATGCTGGAAAAAGCCTAAATAATGAAAATCAAAAGGCAGCAGTAAAAGGCGCTGTTTCAGGAGCAAAGCATGTTCATGAATTATGTCAATTATACGGTACTACTGTAATTTTACATACTGATCATGCCTCGAGAAAATTATTACCATGGATAGATGGTTTAATCGATGAAAGTGAAAGGAACTTTAAATTAACAGGCGAGCCACTCTTTAGTTCACACATGATTGATCTTTCCGAAGAGAAAATTGAAGATAACATTGATACTTGTTGTGAATACCTTAAAAGAATGTCAAAAATTGGTATGACACTTGAAATTGAATTAGGCGTTACAGGGGGTGAGGAAGATGGTGTTGATAACACTGACATAGATGAATCAAAACTTTACACTCAACCAGAGGAAGTGCATTATGCCTATAAAAAGCTAATGGAAATTAGTGATAGGTTCACTGTCGCTGCTGCTTTTGGAAATGTTCATGGGGTATATAAACCTGGGAATGTGAAATTAAAACCAATTATTTTAAAAAATTCACAAGATCTTATCTCAAAAAAATATAATTTGGGTTCTAATCCTATAAATTTTGTTTTTCATGGCGGATCTGGTTCATCCGTCTCTGAAATCAGAGAAGCTATAAACTACGGTGCTATTAAAATGAATATTGATACTGACATGCAATACGCTTTTATGGAAGGCTCAAGAGATTATTTTATTAATAATATTGATTATTTAAAAACACAAATTGGTAACCCTAAGGGTTTAGAAAAACCAAATAAAAAATTTTATGATCCTAGAGTTTGGCTAAGAAAGTCAGAAGAAAATTTTGTAAAAAGACTTGTCAAATCTTTTGAAGATTTAAACAACATAAATACTTTATAAATTTTTATTGTAAGTTTAATTTGTAATATAATCCAATGGCTTGGTTTTTAAGAAAGAAAAAAGGAATCCAAACAAATACGCAAGACAAAAAAGATACACCAGAGGGTCTGTGGCATAAAACACCATCTGGTAAAATTGTAGACAATGATGAGCTAATTGAGAATAATTTTGTTTCTCCTGAGGATAATTTTCATATTAGAATTGGTTCAAAAGAGTATTTCAAAATTTTATTTGATAATAATGAATATGAAGTTTTATTTGATAATCTTGTAAGTGCTGATCCATTAAAGTTTACTGATACAAAATCATATCCAAAACGTGTCAAGGATGCGCAAAAGAAAACAGGCCTTAATGAAGCTATAAAAGTAGGTTTTGGTAAGTCTTTTGGAAAAAATCTTACTGTAGCATCTATGGATTTTACATACATTGGTGGTTCGATGGGTTCAGTTGTTGGAGAAAAAATTTCCAGAGCCATTGATTTAGCAATTAAAGAAAAAACCCCATTAGTAATTATATCTAAATCGGGCGGTGCTAGAATGATGGAAGGTGCAATTTCATTAATGCAAATGGCAAAAACATCTGCCAAACTAACTCAATTATCAAAAAATCAATTGCCATACATCTCTTTATGTACTGACCCAACTACAGGGGGTACAACTGCATCATTTGCTATGCTTGGTGACATAATTATATCAGAACCCGGCGCATTGATTGGATTTGCTGGACCAAGAGTTGTTAAAGACACTACTGGACAAGACTTACCTGAGGGTTTCCAGAGATCAGAGTTCCTATTAGATAATGGTTTTATAGACTTTATAAGTCATAGAAATCAATTGAAAAAGAATATTAATCTATATATTGATTTAATATTAAATGCTCCCTTAAGAAATTACAGTTAAATCTTAAAAAATTTATATTATATTTGCCGTCAAATTATTTAATAAATGTATTTAACTAAAGACATTAAAGACAGTTTGTTCAAAGAACACGGTAAATCTGAAAAAGATTCTGGATCTGCCGAAGGCCAAATTGCCCTATTTACAACAAGAATTAATCATCTTACAAATCACTTAAAAAAAAATAAAAAGGATTTTAATACTGAAAGATCACTGGTAAAGATGGTTGGTAAAAGAAAAAGTCTTTTGAATTACCTCAAGTCTAAAGATATTGAGAGATACAGATCGATTATAAAGAAGTTGTCTATTAGAAAATAGCTTAGTTTTCATTGGTTGCTACCCACACAACAAATTTAATTAATGAAAACAAATGAATATAAAAGTTTATAAAGAAGAAATTAAACTACCCGATGGTAGGATTATATCAATTGAAACAGGAAAATTAGCTAAACAAGCTCATGGATCAGTAGTGATTCAAATGGGAAAAGCAATGCTTTTATGTACCGTAGTTTCTAATTACGAAGCATCTAATGTAAATTTCCTTCCACTAACTGTTGATTACAGAGAGAAATTTGCTGCTGCTGGAAGATATCCAGGTGGATTCTTTAAAAGAGAAGCTAGACCTTCAAATGATGAAATATTAACAATGAGATTGGTTGATAGAGTACTTAGACCATTATTCCCTAAAGATTATCATTCAGAAGTACAGGTTATGATTCAATTAATGTCTCATGATGAAGATGTAATGCCAGACGCTTTAGCAGGTCTTGCTGCATCTGCTGCAATTCAACTTAGCGACTTTCCTTTTGAATGTGCAATTTCCGAGGCTCGTGTAGCTAGAATTGATGGTAAATTTATTATCAACCCAAGTAGAGCTCAATTAGCAGATGCTGATATAGAAATAATGGTTGGTGCATCAGCTGATTCAGTTATGATGGTTGAGGGAGAGATGGATGAATGTAGTGAAGAAGAAATGGCTGATGCTATAAAATTCGCTCATGAATCTATAAAAATTCAAATTGAAGCACAAGAAAGATTAGCTGATGCTGTAGGCAGGAAAGAAGTAAGAGAATATGAAACTAGTGAAGAAAACGACGATTTAGCAAAAAAAATTCACGATGCTTGTTATGATAAGTGTTATGCAATAGCTAAAAAAGGAACTTCAAAAGCAGAACGAAGTTTGGCTTTTTCTGACTTAAAAGAAGAAATTAAAGCATCTTTTTCAGAAGAAGAAATTGAAGAATACGAAAAATTAATTGAAAAATATTTTAGTAAATCTCAAAAAGAGGCTATTAGAGAATTAACATTAAGCGAAGGAGTTAGACTTGATGGTAGAAAAACTGATGAAATAAGAGATATTTGGAGTGAAGTTGACTATTTACCTTCAACACATGGATCAGCAATTTTTTCAAGAGGAGAAACTCAAGCTCTAGCAACTGTTACATTAGGAACATCAAGAGATGCAAACAAAATTGATATGCCATCCTATGAGGGAGAAGAAACTTTCTATTTACACTATAATTTTCCTCCTTTTTGTACAGGAGAAGCTAGACCTCTTAGAGGAACATCAAGAAGAGAGGTAGGACATGGAAATTTAGCTCAAAGAGGATTAAAAGGAATGATACCTGACGATTGCCCTTACACTGTAAGAGTTGTAAGTGAAGTTCTTGAATCTAACGGTTCTTCTTCAATGGCTACAGTTTGCTCAGGAACAATGGCTCTTATGGACGCAGGTGTTCAATTAACTAGACCTGTTTCAGGAATTGCCATGGGACTTATTTCTGATGGTGATAGGTATGCTGTTTTAAGTGATATTTTAGGGGACGAGGATCATTTGGGTGATATGGACTTTAAAGTTACTGGAACATCTGAAGGAATTACAGCATGTCAAATGGATATAAAAATTAAGGGACTTTCATATGAGATTTTAGTAAATGCTTTAAAGCAAGCAAGAGATGGAAGACTTCATATTCTTAATAAAATGTCTGAAACTATTGAAAAACCTAATGCAGATGTAAAATCTCATTCTCCAAAAATGGTTAAAGTTACTATTGATGGTGACTTCATCGGAGCTATTATAGGTCCAGGTGGTAAAGTTATTCAAGAAATGCAAAAAGAAACAGGAACAACAATTGTTATTGAAGAGGAAGACGAAAAAGGCATAGTTGAAATATTAGGAACTGATCAAGATATGATAGATACTGTAATTCAAAAAATTGACGACATAACCTTTAAACCAAAACCTGGTGAAACTTACAATGTTAAAGTTGTAAAGATTTTGGATTTTGGGGCTGTTGTTGAATTCAGACCTGGAAAAGAAGTTTTATTGCATATTTCTGAAATTGCATGGGAAAGAGTTGAAAAAGTAGAAGAATATCTTAAAATTGGTGATTTAATTGATGTAAAATATGTTGGATTTGACCCTAGAACGAAAAAACAAAAGGTATCCAGGAGAATGCTTTTAGAAAGACCTCCAAAAAAAGATAATTAAATTGAAACCTTTTTCCTTTTTTATCGTATAAGTTAATAAAGGGCACTAGATGAGACAATTAAAAATTACCAAACAGGTAACGAACAGAGAAACTGCTTCTCTTGACAAATATTTACAAGAAATTGGCAAAGTTGATTTAATTACTGCTGAAGAAGAAGTAGAATTAGCTCAACGAATTAAAGCTGGTGATGAAATAGCTTTAGAAAAACTTACTAAAGCTAACCTAAGATTCGTTGTCTCTGTTGCAAAACAGTATCAAAATCAAGGATTGACTCTTCCTGATTTAATTAATGAAGGAAATCTCGGATTAATTAAAGCAGCAAGAAGATTTGATGAAACCAGAGGTTTTAAATTTATTTCTTACGCAGTTTGGTGGATAAGACAATCTATTCTTCAGGCTCTAGCAGAACAATCAAGAATTGTGAGATTACCTTTAAATAAAATTGGTTCAATCAATAAAATTAATAAGATGTATGCTTTTTTAGAACAAGCTAAAGAAAGAGTACCATCAGCTGAGGAAATAGCTAAAGAATTAGATATGACTGTTTCTGATGTAAAGGAATCAATGAAAAACTCTGGAAGACATGTATCTATGGATGCTCCTCTTGTAGAAGGTGAGGATTCTAATCTTTATGACGTGTTAAAAAGTGGTGAATCTCCAAATCCAGATAAAAAATTACTACATGAATCTTTAAAAACAGAAATTGAAAGAGCTCTTGAGACTTTAACACCAAGAGAAGCTGATGTTGTAAGATTATACTTTGGTTTACATGAACAACATGCCATGACTCTAGAGGAAATTGGTGAGACTTTTGATTTAACTAGAGAAAGAGTAAGGCAAATAAAAGAAAAGGCAATCAGAAGACTTAAGCACACATCAAGAAGTAAAATATTAAAAACTTACTTGGGATAAGATGAAATTAATCGCACCATCAATGCTTGCATCTGACTTTGGAAAATTGGAAGATGAGATTTTGATGGTTAACAATAGTAAAGCTGATTGGTTCCATATTGATGTAATGGATGGTGTTTTTGTTCCAAATATTTCTTTTGGAACTCCAATTATGAATGTTTTTAAAAAATCTGCAAAAAAGCCGTTGGATGTTCATTTGATGATTGTTAATCCGGATAAATATTTGAAAAAATTTGCAGAGCTTGGAAGTAGTGTATTAACAGTTCACGCTGAGGTTTGTACACATTTACATAGGACAGTTCAAAAAATTAAAAGTCTTAAAATGAAAGCTGGAGTTGCAATCAATCCTCATACTCCTGTTTCATTCCTTGAATCAATTATAAATGATATTGATTTAGTTTGTTTAATGAGTGTTAACCCTGGTTTTGGAGGGCAGTCTTTTATTGAAAACACTTATCAAAAAGTAGAAGACCTTAAATCACTAATCGAGAAAAAAAATTCTAAAGCTATTATAGAAATTGATGGTGGAGTAACATCTAAAAATGCAAAAAAATTAGTTGATAAAGGGGCTGATGTTCTTGTTGCTGGAAGTTTTGTGTTTAAATCAGATAACCCTACTGAAACCATAAGTACTCTTTCCAATTTAATAAACTAAAATTTAATATATTTTATTTAAATTAAATTATTAAATGACTAGTTCATTCAATATCATAGGAGTGATGAGTGGAACATCTGTTGATGGTCTAGACTTGTGTTATGTTTCTTTCAATAAAGATTTTTTGAGTAATTATAAAATAATATGCTCAGAAACAATAGATTATCCAAGTAATTTAAAAACTAATCTAATAAATGCTATTAATCTTGATGATACAAAACTTAAAGAACTTGATTTTAAATTAGGAAAGTTTATTGGTTTTAGTATTGAAGATTTCCTACAAAATAATAATTTAAGTAAACCTGATTTAATTTCATCTCACGGTCACACTGTTTATCATCAACCAAAAATTTTAAAAACCTTACAAATTGGTAGTGGAAAGGTTATTAATAAAGTTACAGGTGTAAAAACTGTAAATAACTTTAGAGAGCAAGATGTTAAACTTGGTGGTGAAGGTGCACCACTTGTTCCTATTGGAGATAAAATTTTATTTAAGAATTATAAATACTGTTTAAATTTAGGTGGATTTGTAAATATTTCAATTAAAAATAATGATCAGATATTTGCATATGATATTTGTGCGTTAAATACTGTTTTAAACTTTTATTCAAAAAAAATTGGATATGAATATGATAAAAATGGCAGCTTATCAAAACAAGGAGCTATTAATAGTGATATGTTCGATGAATTAAATAAATTAAACTTTTACTCAAAAAAAAACCCAAAATCACTTGGTATTGAATTTGTTAAAGAAGTTCTTTTTCCCTTAATTAATAAGCATCAAATTAATTATTCAGATGTTTTAGCAACGTACATTAAACATGTAGCGTTCCAAATAAAAAAAAATATTAACGATGAAGAAAAAGTTCTTTTAAGTGGAGGTGGCAGTTTTAATAAAACATTAATACAAAATCTTGAGAACTATAATATCAATTACACCATTCCTGAAAATACCATTATAAACTTTAAAGAATCTTTAATATTTGCATTATTAGGATACCTAAAGATTAATAATAAAACTAATTGCTTAAAATCCGTAACTGGTGCATCAAGAGATCACTCAAGTGGCGACATTTTCTATTAAAGTTTTTGAATTTTTAAATCTTTCCATCGCACCTTAATTCCTCCTCCATCATGTATTTGAAGGGCAACTCCACCAATACCTTTTCCAATAATTGAATCTTTAATTTTTATCATTTCAGTATCGTTAATCCAAGTAGTAACCTCATCTCCCTTAACTTTAATTTTCATATCATTCCACTCGCCCATCTTAACAATAGAATCTTTTGATGATTCAGGTTTAACTAACCAACCTCTACCATAAGATTCATAAATTCCACCTGAGTGAAAACCTGGTGGCGCTACTTCTACTTGCCATCCTTTTACTTTAGTACCATCTACAGTTGATCTAAAAAACACACCACTGTTTCCATTATTTTCTTGTTTAAATTTTAACTGAAGAATAAAATCATCAAAATTATCTTGTGTACCAAGATAGCCATATTGTTTATCTGGTCCACTTTCACAGACAAGTTCATTATTATCAACGTACCATTTTTCTGTTCCATAGATAATCCATCCATCCAGGTTATTACCATTAAATAATGATACTGTATCTACTTTTTGATTTTGAGTACATGAAAAGAAAGAGCATATGATTAAGAATAATAAATAATATTTTTTCATACTTACCTGATTTAATTTTTTCTTAAATTAATAAAAATTTGAATGAAAAATATTTTTAACATAATACTATTTTTTTTTTCAGTCCTTTCAATTTCACAAGATGTAGGGTTCTCTAATGTTTTAGATGCAGTATATCCAGATAAAAATAACTTAAAATTTACTAAAGTATATTCCGCTGACACTCCAAAGAATACTACTTTCAATATAAATTTAGTAGTGTATTCAGAAAAAAAATCAACAGTAAAATTGAATTACAGATCATTAGAATTCGATAGAATTAGCTTTAATGAAGTTCTTGATGTGCCTGTGGAGCAGAATACAGGACTTGATAGTAGAACAGAAAGATTTAGAGGTAATATTAATCCATTCGTTATAAGGAGAGCTCCTTTTAGAATTTATGAAATAATTAAACCACTCAGTAATAATAAAATAACTACTATCTC
>Ga0315315_10006992_pt1 | contig 10444 bp, 12 predicted proteins | sample M140m3416metaG_FD_203699 | JGI IMG/M metagenome (GOLD analysis project Ga0315315, IMG submission 203699) | Ammonia-oxidizing marine archaeal communities from Monterey Bay, California, United States - M1 40m 3416 | ecosystem: Environmental > Aquatic > Marine > Intertidal zone | place: USA... | reverse complement strand
GCTTTTTTTTCTCTATGAGAAGGTCTTAAAAATTCATAAAAACTCTCAGCTCCATGAATAGTCGAAACACCTAAATTATATTCTTTTGCAATTTCTTTAATATCTTTTGGAGAATCATTAAGAACATTTTCAGACATCTTTTTAAAAAGATTGTCTTTCAATCCAACTCTACCCGATAAATTACTTATGTTTTTTGACACTAGTCTCCCCGCTATATTAATTTACAATAACTTTTTGGTTATTTGTGTATATGTTAAAACTATCCTCTTTTACGAAACCTATCAAGGTCATGTCAAATCTATTCGCTAAATCAATTGCAAGACTAGTTGGCGCACCCACACCAATCATTAGGCCAATATTGGTCATTAAAACTTTCTGAACAAGCTCAAAATTCAGTCGACCAGAACATGTTATAAATTGGTTTTTAGGGTCAATTTGGTTCTCATTTAAAGCATTGCCAATCATCTTATCTAAAGCGTTATGTCTACCAACATCTTCTCTAAGGGATATTAATTTTCCATCAGAAGAAAATAATCCACTTGCATGAATTCCTCCAGTTTTTGAAAATTCAGATTGATTTTGTCTTAATATCAAAGGTGATTCAAAAATAATTTCTTTAGTTAATTTGGGCCCAGTTTTTAAAGTTTTTTCTTTTTTGATAATTTCTAAAGCATCTAGTGATGATTTTCCACACACCCCACATGATGAATTTGTTAAGAAGTCTCTTTTAATTTTAGAAATATTTATATTTTTAGAATTATTAAGAGTGATTAATATTTTATTTTGAATTTTATATTGTCCAACTTTTTCACCAACACTTTCTATTTTCTCTATTTCGTTTAAATTTTGAATTATTTGTTCATTAAATAAAAAACCCCTCACTAAATCCTCATCATGACCTGGTGTTCTCATTGTGATAGAAAGACTGTTAGTCACCAGTTCATTTTGATCTTTATATTTTATTGAAATTTCTAAAGGTTCTTCTATGGAGATCAGATCGTCAATCTTTTCAAATTTATTTTTTTTAAATTTGATTACCTTATACTTAGAATTCATCCAATCATTTTAACGGATAATTCTTTTTAAGTAAAAATTTATTAACTAAGATAGCCAATGAAATAATGATAATACATCCAAATATAATCGGACTTAATAAATAATCATAAGAAACACTTCCAATAATTACCATTATAGGATTTCCACCTGCTGGAGGATGAACAATATTTAACAATATCATTAAAAATACTCCAACTCCAACTGCTAATGCTATATTGATGAACATAGGCAATGGTACTAAGGCTACAAAAACTACACCAACAAGAGCTGTAACTAGATGACCAAAAAAAACATTTTTTGGTTGAGCAAATGGACTTTCTGGAAAACCAAACAATAAAACCATTGAAGAGCCAAAAGATCCAGCTATAAATAAACCTAAGGCACTCTTATAAGTTAAAACCGTAAGAACACCGATTGTAAAAGCTGAAAAAAATCCAGCTAGTAGAGCTTTTTTAAAAATTTCTTTATTAATATTTATCATTATATTTTAAGAGCCTTTAATACAGTTCTTAATGGAAGAAGCAAGCATTCTTTTCTAGATATATTTTTTTTATTAAATAATTCTAAAAAATCTTTCCAATTTTTTTCTAATAAAATTTTTGTATCCTCAAATATATTTTCACAAGATATTACAAATTTAGTAATTTCTTTAAGGTTTTTATTCTTAATTTTTTGTGAAAGTAGACTTACAGATGCTTGACAATAAACACAGGATTTACATTGATAGCCCATATCTAAAACTGTGTCATTTTTAACTACCAAACTGATTTCCATTTCATCCCCACAAATTGGATTTTTATTTTTGGACTTATGAGTAAAATTAGTAAGAACTCTATTATTTTCAGTATTAGATGCAATTTCTAAAATTCTTAAATCCATATTAATTCTTTAAATCAAATCTTAATGTTTTATATTTTAATTTATGGATCTTAACAATATTTTAGGCGTAGTGCTAGCAGGTGGAAAGTCACAGAGATTTGGACAGGATAAATCTCAAGTAAAATTACAAGATAAATTATTAATAGATTATATTTTAAATGAAATTGTTAATGAATATAATGAAATTTTAATTATTGCTAATGAAAATATTAAATTCATGCAGTCGAAAAAAATTTCAATCACTAAAGATTTTAAAAACGGATTAGGACCATTAGGAGGTGTTTTGACAGCTATGAAATGGATAAAAGAAAATAAAAAAAAATATGAATGGATTGCAACTTTTCCTACAGACACACCTTTTTTTACAAAAAAGGAACTTAAGTTTTTTTACGAAAATATTAACATTGATAATAGTAAACTATTTTTTATTAAAAATAAAAATACACGACATAATATTTTTGGTCTTTGGTCTTTAGATTTAATTGAACAATTAGAAGAAGATTTATTAAAAGGCGAGAGAAAAGTTGAAGTTTGGGCAGATTCAATTGGTGTAAATGTAGTTAATATTGATTATAAAACACCTGATCCATTCTTTAATATTAACACTGAGGATGATTTAAAAAAAGCAATTAAATTAATAAATAATGATTAGTTACAATCAATCGTTAAAGATATTAAAGAGCTCAAAAATTTTGATTAGAGATCAAATAATTAAAAGTAATAACTGTATAAATAGGGTGGCATCAGAAGACATTCTAAGTAAATCTAATAATCCAGCTGGAAATAATGCAGCTTTTGATGGATATGCAATTGCTTCAAAAGATACAAATGAATTAAATAAAAAAAATAGAAAACTATTTAAAATAGTAGGAATAATAGCAGCAGGAGATAAACCATCGAAAAAAATAAAAAAAAAATTTCAAACCATTGAAATAATGACTGGTGGATTATTACCTAAAGGTTTTGATACAATTATTCCCATTGAGGAAATAATTTTTTATCCAAATAAAAAAAATCCCTCTCACATTGTAGTAGATAAAAAAGTGAAAAAAAATCAATTTATCAGATTGAAAGGATCAGATTTTAAAAGAAATGATCTATTGATTAAGAAAGGGACAATCTTAAAATCAAATCATATTTTGGCTTTGAAAACTTTAGGTATTTCAAAAATAAAAGTAAAAAAAATACCTCAAATATTATTTTTTTCTACAGGCAATGAAATAACAAATCAGGAAATAATTCCAGATTGGAAAGTGAGAAATTCAAATGGTTATTATATTCAGTCACTAAGACAAAATTTTTTGTTTAATTTTAAAAATGGTGGAATTTTAAAAGATGAAGATAAATTAAAATTTGAAAAAAAAATTAGAAAAACGCTTAATTCAAATATTGATATCATTGTTACCTCAGGTGCAGTATCAGCTGGAAAATTCGATTTTGTGCCAAATGTGGTTAAAAAATTTAAACTTTCAAGTTATTTCAAAGGGGTTGCTATTAGACCTGGTAAACCAGTTTTATTTGCAAAAATAAGAGGTAAACAAAAGGCAATTTTTGGTTTACCCGGCAATCCTATTTCATCTGCCGCCTGTTTTAGATTCTTTATTTATCCTTACCTACAAAATTTAATGGGTATGAAAGATGAAAAACCCATCAAAGCAATTTTAAAGAATAGTTTTATTAAAAAAAAATTGTTTACTCGTTTTATTAAAAGTAAAATCTATACAACTAAAAATGGTAAAGTTGAGGTTGAAATTTTAAAGGGTCAAGAGTCATTCAGGATTCAGTCTTTTATAAAATCAAATATCTGGACTTTATTACCTTCTGGGAAATCAAAATTTAGTAAAGGTGAAATTGTAGATTGTTTTTTTCCACATTACCCAAATAAACTTTTTTAAGTTGATATCTATTTTTTGTTGTAGTTCAAAGTAATTTTAAATAAACATTCATTATGATTGAGTTGAAAAATGAAAAAATTGCAATCCCTGTAGTTTTGTTTGCTGGTCTTCTTTGGTCCTTTGGTCCTTTAGTGGTTAGATATATGGATAATCCACACATGGTTCCATGGCAATATATCTTTGGTCGAGGATTAACAATATTTATTCTTTTGAATTTATATTTATATTTTGAGGAAGGTATAAATTTTTATAAAAATTATAAAAAGATTGGTAGATCTGGAGTAATTGGAGGTTGCGGTCTTGGAATAGCCATGATTTCATTTATTTATTCAATTACAAATACAAGTGCAGCTATTACTTTATTATGTTTAGCCGCAATGCCATTTTTTACTGCAATTTTAGCGTATGTGTTTTTAAAAGAAAAAATTTCATTAAATGTATGGGTATCAATCGTTATTGCTACAGTTGGAATTGTTATTATGGCTGTAGGAAATACTGAAAAAAATTCAATCATAGGATTTCTTTTTGGAATTGCATCTTCTGTAGGTTTTTCAATTTTTTCAGTTACTTTAAGATGGAGAAAAGAAACACCTAAATTTACTACTGTTGCTGTTGCTGGATTATTCTGTTTTATATTTGCAACACTTATGATTTTAATCACACAACAGCCTTTTTTTTCAAATAGTTATAACAGTTCAATGTTTTCACTTCATGGTGTACTTGTATGCCTAGGTTTAATTTTATATTCAATTGGCTCTAAAGCTATTCCAGCCGCAGAATTGACCTTATTATCTTTAACGGAAGTTATTGGTGGAATTTTTTGGGTTTGGCTACCGTTATTTGGGATTAACGAAACCCCATCAACTTACACTATTGTTGGAGGTTTTTTCCTTTTTATCTCGCTTGTCTATTACAGTCTTATAATGAGGTGGAATAAAAGATATATCGCGCTCAATTAAAAAAATTTATGGAACGACCTGATTTTTTTGAATTAAAAAATGGAAAAAAAGTAAAACTTCCTTTTTCAGATCGAGAATATGATCAAAGAGTTAATAAATTAAGATCAGTAATGGATAAAAACAATTTAGATATGATTATTTTAACCTCAATGCACAATATTGCTTATTATACTGGTTTTATTTATTGTTCATTTGGTAGACCTTACGGCTGCGTTATTACAAAAAATAAGATCTCTACAATATCAGCAAATATTGATGCCAGCCAACCCTGGAGAAGATCACATTGTGATAATGTGATTTATACAGATTGGAAAAGAGATAATTTTTTAAAAGCAATTGTTTCAATTATAGGAAGAGATGAGCCCCCAAAATATGTTGGTCTTGAGTATGATCATATGACTTTAGAAATGAGAGAAAAAATTGGTTCAATTTTGAATTTTTCCGTATTTAAAGATATTACAAAAGATTTGATGCAACTTCGAATGATTAAATCAAATGAGGAAATAGAAATTATAAAAAATGGAGCAAGAATTGCTGACATAGGTGGAGAAGAAATCTTTAAAAATATCCGAGAAGGAAATACAGAGTTGGAAGTAGCAATTATTGGCCGTGACAGAATGGAGAGAGAAATAGCAAAAACTTACCCAGATGCCGAATATATGGATACTTGGGTTTGGTTTCAATCTGGCATAAATACTGACGGGGCACACAATCCAAAAACTAATAGAAAAATTCGAAAAGGAGATATTTTATCTTTAAATACTTTTCCGATGATCTCAGGTTACTATACAGCTTTAGAAAGAACTTTGTTTTTAGACAATGTTGACGATGAGTCTCTTAAGGCATGGGAGGCTAATGTAAAAGTTCATAAGAGAGGATTAGAATTGATAAAACCTGGAGCGAAATGTTCTGAAATTTGCCAAGAATTAAATGAATTATTCGCAGAGCTTGGTTATCTACATTTTAGAACTTTTGGTTATGGACATTCATTTGGGATGCTATCTCATTTTTATGGAAGAGAAGCAGGATTAGAATTGAGAGAGGACATTGATACAGTGCTTCAAGAAAATATGGTTATATCTATGGAACCAATGATTATGATCCCTGAAGGAAAACCAGGTGCTGGCGGATACAGAGAACATGATATTTTAGTGATAGGTAATGATAGTGTTGAGAATATAACTAAATTTCCATTTGGGCCTGAATATAACATTATAAAAAATTAACTTTTATGAAAAAAAAAACTATAGTTAATAGCTGGAATGAATGGGACCCTCTCAAACATGTCATTGTGGGTAAAGCTGATGGTACTTGTATTCCTGCTCCTGAACCAGCGTTAGACGCAAAGGTCCCAGAGGACTCTGATATGAGAGGTCAGTTTGGTCCAAGAAAAAAGGATGCAGTTGATAAGGCAAATCAATTATTAGATGATTTTTCAAATATGCTTTTAAAACGTGGCATTAAAGTAGACAGGCCTTCACCAATAAACTTTAATCAAAAAACCTCAACTCCTGACTGGACTGCTGAAACTATGTTTGGATGTATGCCACCTAGAGATGTTTTACTAACTGTAGGAAACGAAATTTTAGAGGCTACAATGAGCTATCGTTGTAGATGGTTTGAATATCTTTGTTATAGACCATTGTTAAAAGAATATTATAACTCAGACCCTAACATGAGACATGAGTCAGCTCCTAAACCTAGATTGACCGATGCTGATTATAGAAAAGATTATCTTTCAGATAAAATTGGTATTCAAAAAAGATTAAAATGGACTGAGGAAAAATTTTTTGTAACAACCGAGGAGGAACCATTATTTGATGCAGCTGATGTTTTAAGATTTGGGAAAGACTTAGTTGTTCAACATGGCTTTACAACAAATTTAAAAGGAATTGACTGGCTCAAAAGACACTATAAAGATCATAGAGTACATGCAGTTAATTTTCCAGGAGATCCTTATCCCATACATATCGATGCTACTTTTACGCCTATTAAAGAAGGTTTAATAATTAACAATCCTCAAAGAAAACTTCCTAGTGAGCAAAGAAGACTATTTGAAAACAATGGATGGGAAATTATTGATGCTGCTCAACCGGCACACAATGAGCCACCTCCACTTTGTTACTCATCAGTTTGGTTATCAATGAACGTTTTAGTTCTAGATCCAAAAACTATTTGTGTTGAAAAGAGTGAAAAATACCAAGCTGAACAATTAGACAAGCTTGGAATGGAGGTAATACCTGTTGATTTAAGAGATGCATATGCATTTGGTGGTGGACTTCATTGTTGTACAGCGGATGTTTATAGAGAAGGAAATCTTAAGGATTATTTTCCTAAGCAATGAGCATTAATGAAATGTATTTAAAAAATTAATTTGGATTTTTTTTTAAATAATCAATATATTTAATTACTTCAGAAAATTTTTCATCTGGAATATCTTTATAACTTGCATTAAATTTTTCTTTGATACACAAAGCGATATGTGCGTATGAATTTCGACCCTTGGGATGGTTTGGATGGTCAGGTAATTGACCAGCCAAATAATCGCCAGCTTCCTGAATAATTTTCCAGAGTTTTGAGGCACTCTCTTTGTTCATATATTTAATGATATTTTAAAAAAAGATTTTAATTTTCTTTATTTTTATCGATTTCGAATTTTTCTAAACCAGAGGTGAAATTTTTATTTATTGTTTTTTCTGAATCTTCAAAAGCTTTCAATTTTTCTAATTCTTTTTGCTGTAAACGTTGCTCTCTTAAATTTTCTTTATGTTCTTTTTCTTTTTGTTCACGATCAAACTTTTCTTCCCATTCTTTAATCTTTATATTTTCTAATTGTTTCTGTTTTTCCTCTTCTTCTTTAATAAGTTTTAAAGTTCTTTCCTTTCTTCTTTTCTCTTTTAATTCAAAACTTTTTTGTTCTTCTTCTCGAACTTTTAAGTCAATATCTTTTCTATTTTGTTCCTCTTCTTTTAATTTGAGCTCTTTTTCTTTATTTCTAAGATCATTAGTTACTAAAGTTAAATTTTCATCTTTTTTAACCAATCTTTCATTTTCAATTTTTTGTAGATCTTCTTTTGTTTTCAATTCTTTTTCTTTAACTCTTAAATCATCCTCTTTAAGTTTTAATTTATTATCCTCTTTTTTTAATTTATCTTCCCAAATTTTTAGTTCTTTTCTCTCTCTAATAACATCATTATTTTCTTGAAGTTTTTTCAATTTAATTTCTTTAATTTTTTTGATTTCTTGATTCTTTTTGAAATTAACAAATGCACTACTTAGAGATTTTGTTGTAATAGTTGCGATCTTGGCTAAACCATTTTTTTGGTTAGAGCTACTTTTTTTCTTAGATTTTATATTTTTTTTCTTAGGCATTTTTTTTTAAAATTGTATTTGAACAAAGAATTAATCTTGTTTCAATACCAACAATAAAAAAAAATTTCACTCAGTGACTATTTTGAGTTTCAACCTATGAGGGATTATTCTGTTATAATTTTAAAATATTTGATAATTTTTTTGCATTAAACTATTCAAAACATTATTAAGTTTTAGTGAAAAAATTAAATAAATTAATAATTGCATGTGATGGAGAGTCAGCGAGTGGCAAAAGTACTGCAGCTAAGCTTATATCAAAAAAGTATAATTTATTATTGATTAATTCTGGTCTTCTTTACAGATATGGCAGCAAATTATCTTTAAAATACAAGCCAAAAAATATTGTCTCTTTTTTAGAAAAAAAATTTAAAGTTGTTTCCTATAAATCAATATCTAAGCAAAATTTACATTCAGAAAAAATAAGTAATCATGTGGCAGTTTTAGCAAAAAATAAAAAGATAAGAGAAATTATAAATAGATTTCAAAAAAAAATTATAAAGAATAATAAGAAAATTTGTGTTGAAGGTAGAGATATTGCCAGTAAAATTTTAGCTAAAAATCCTAAGTATGATTTAGCATTTTATTTTAAGTGTAATTTAAATACAGCAAGTTATAGAAGGTGGATCGATATAAAAAAAAAAGTTTCTATCAAAGAAGTAAAGAATTCACTTAAAAAAAGAACTCAAATGGATAAAAAGAGAAAAAATAGTCCATTGATTAAAGTTAAAGACGCAATTCTTATAAGAACAGACAAATTAAGTAAAAAACAAGTTTTATCCAAAATGACTTATTATATAGAAAAAAAAAATTAAATTATTTTTTCTGTTTCCTTAATTGGTTCTTCTATTGGTTCAGTGGTTGGATTAAGCTCAATTCCAGCTGGAGTTATGGTCTGCGGCATAGCAACAAATTGAGAGTCTGGATTATCAACTGTTTTCCTTACCCTCATTCTATGTATTCCATAAACTCCAATTAATGAATGAAAGAAAAATAAAAAAATAAAGAAACCATTAGATCCAACAATATCCATAAATATTGAGCATAAAAAAGGACCACTCATTGCACCTAAACCAAAGACAAATTGAAGACCTGCACCTGCAGCAACAAATTTTTCCTTTGGAATGTAATCATTTGTATGTGCTAGAATTAAGGAGAACATTGGCAAACTACAAAAAGAAAAAAGAATCAAAAAGATATAAAACCAAGTTTTGCTAGTTGCAAGACCATCAGGTAAATACATCTGTCTTGAAACTAACAATGATAAAATTGCAAATATTGCTGCACCAAATGTAGAAAAAACTATAACTTTTCTTCGATCATACATGTCGGATATTTTTCCGACTGGAAATTGAGAAATCGCTCCAGAGATTGCTAAAAGAAATGTAACAATTGATATTTCTAATATTGTAAAATTCATTGAAGTTGCATAAACAGCCAGTAAGGTAAATAAAGCTGCTTGAATTGTTCCATAAAAAAAAGAACTAACCATTCCAAATGGCGACGCATCATAGAGATCTTTAAGTGTCATTGCTTTAATTCTTTTAAAAGTTGGTGGTTTTTTCTTTGTTAATAAAATTGGAATAAGAGCAGCTGATGTGATGACTGAAATTAAGATAAAAGGCTCAAAATTTTGAGGACTGCTAAAGTTAAGTAAAAACATGCCGACACCCATTGATCCATAAAGAATGACCATGTATATTGAAAGGACACTCCCTCTATTTTTATTGCTTGATCTATCATTAAGCCAACTCTCAGCAACAGTATAAATACAAACCATACTTATTCCGGTTAGCACTCTTAATAAAAACCAAATAAACGGATTAATTATAATAGCATGAACTAAAATTACTAAAGACGCCAGTGAAGCAAAAGCAGCAAAAACTCTAATATGACCAACTCTAGAAATTATATTTGGAATGGTTGCTGCTCCAACAAAATATCCAACAAAATATCCAGACATCATAAAACCAGTAGCCGTTAAACTAAATTCCTCTTGAACGGCTCTTACTCCAAGCAGAGATCCTTGAAAGCCATAAGCCATCATTATGAAACCCATACCTAAAAATAATGCCCAAGAATTTTTTAAAACTTTATTCATAAAAATTAAACGTAATTATTTGCGATGTATTATTAAATCAAGTCTTAATTGTGACGAGCTTAAGAATTTTTAAGCTTTAAATATGAGTGAAATGCAATAGTGAGGATTATAACAACTCCACCTTGAAGAGTTTCAATAGTTGGCTGTTCTTTTATTATAAGCCAAACCCAAATTGGCCCAATTAT
>Ga0315315_10006988_pt1 | contig 10444 bp, 11 predicted proteins | sample M140m3416metaG_FD_203699 | JGI IMG/M metagenome (GOLD analysis project Ga0315315, IMG submission 203699) | Ammonia-oxidizing marine archaeal communities from Monterey Bay, California, United States - M1 40m 3416 | ecosystem: Environmental > Aquatic > Marine > Intertidal zone | place: USA... | reverse complement strand
AAATTTCCACAAATCAATGGGGGCGTTCCTTGTCCCCAATTTACACTAGAAATAATAACGAATTTTGTGTTTAGTACTAATTCTAATACATCAGTTGTAACTGAATCAGCCCAGAAATTACAAGTTAACATTTTTGATTTTAATTTATCTAACGAAGTAATGCCCTTCATCCAACTTATATCACTCCAATTACGTTTTGCTTCCTTTAAATCACGTTCTAAACGTTCTCCTTTTTCTTTTGACTCTGTATATTTTTTCTTTTCTTGTTTAGCTTCTTTCATTTGAGAGCTACGAGTTGGAACATCTTTTTCTTTTTTCGCTGTCCTAACTAATTTATTAAACTTTTTCTTAATCTCTTTAGTCTTTGCCTTAGTATCTGGTATTTGACGTCTAATATCAGTTAGTTCATTTTTAAGCATAGTATATCTTTCCTTATAATTTTGATATTGATCTTGTGTTGTTTTTTCTGTTAACATTTCTCTTAATTTATCTACACTAACATCTTTGTTAATATTTTTAAATCCATCTCTAATTACAGCAAAAAAACAGTCGCCACCACCTTCATTATCTAAAACACTATAGTTATTATTATGAAGATATTCTTGAATCCAACTATTTGGATCCCTCCTATCAACAGGTTTCTTATATTTCTTACGTTCTTTCTTTTCGTCTTTATCAGTCTCACCTTCTGTAAAAAAATCATCATCGTCTACATTTTCTTCTATATTAAGATCTACTAAAACCGGGGGAGGATTTGACAATGTTGGACTTTTTGTTGCGGCATTTAAATCATCTTCTACATCATCATCTGTCTCTTCGTCTTCATCACCCTTGGATTTTTTTTCCTCTTTTTCATCATCTTCTTGTTCGTCATCATCTTCTTGTTCGTCATCATCTTCTAAATCGTCTTCATCAGATTTAGTTTTTGAACTTTCATCTTCTACTAAAATTTCATTTTTCATACATTTTTTAATATAACTCTTATCAACAAAAGTATATAGTAAAGGTCCTTGTAATTTAGATATATCTAAATCTCCTTCTTCATCCAAATATTTACCTTTATCATATTTTTTTTTTGATATTTCATAAACACCTATTTGATAAATTTTTTCACTTTCATCTACTATTATATAAACAGGACAATACAAGACTTTTTCTTTTGAAAAATTATATTTAATATTACCTAAAGCAATTACAACATCATTCTCAAATAACTTTATCTGATACATACTAACATCTTGTCCTTTATCTTCTTCATCAATAGTTTTTCTTTCTGGATATGAAACATTACTATTAATATTTGAAACTACCATTATAATTTATTCTAAGATTAAATATTTAGATAAGTAACTATCATTTGAAATTTCATCAATATAAAACCACATCATTTTTCTTCGTTGAACTAAACCAACATTTTCCTCTGCCTTTTCAAAAATTACTATGTCTTCTGCCAATTCTTCTTTCCTCTTCTTTCGTGTTTTAATATCATAATAACCTGCTATAAACTCTAATTGTTTTTTTGTATAATTATCTTTATAATCTAATACTTCAGCAAAATATAAGTCACTATATAAATCCATTTCATCTTGTGGTAAACTTTCTGCTTTATTATTTACCTGTTTTAATAATTCATCATATGTAACACTTGTTTCTTTTTTTGATGAAATATCAGCATCGACTAATGAAAAAAACATATTTTTTCCTTCCATTTAAATATAATTAATTATATTGATAACTATTTATATTCATATTACTATATTTATTCGTCATCACTACTTTCATCTTCTTCCAATTCTTCCATAATATCTAAAAATTTAAACAAAGTTTTATTTGATAAGCCAGGATATTCTTTTACATTTAAAGATGAAAGAATTTCTATATCCTTAAATATCTTGCTTTTTGCGTTCATATTATTAAAGACAGATAGACTACTCAAAATCATAATAGTTAAGTTAGCTACGATTTCATCTACAGCAGTTTCCTTTTCCTTATCTTTAATATATGTATTAATTTTTCTTATAAAATCTAAAATAATATTTTCCATATTTTCCATTTCAATAATTTCATATTCTACACAAATCATCAAGAATTTACTTAACGCTTTGCGTTTTTCATTCTGTTTGGTAATATCGCAAAATTTATCATAATCTTCACTCGCATCACAATAATCAAACGTTTCAAACAATGATTGAAAACTATTAAAGTTACTAGTGCATACATTTTTCATAATAGGATATGTATCAATTAGTTCCTTGTATAACTTTACATAAACCTTGGAGAGAAATCTATTAGCACTTCCTATTTCAAATATACTTACACCTATCTTTGATAAATAATTCCCTTCATCTTGTTCTACTATATCTTTAATAACTAGTTTTATTTCATTACTAATATCATTATAATTATCATTTGTAAGCTTATTCAAATAACTCCTAATTTGGTCCATTTGAGCCTCCAAGCCCTCCATATTTTTATCTAAAGTTGTAGTTTGAAAATTACGAATGGTTTCCCAATCATCACTTGTAATATTTTCATTAACTTTTTTCTTTTTATTATAATTATAACGTTTAAATACTGGTGTTTTTTGATAACTAGGAGCTCCTACTCTGTTAGCCAATTTATTAATTTTTTCAATTACTAAACTTTCTAGTTCAGGTATATTACCTGAATTTTCTTTATTTTTAAAATCACTGAGGGAGTATTGATGAGTTGATACTAAAGATGCCATCTTATAATTGTTATATAGAGGCATTTTTTTATATCAATTTTAATAACATAAAATTGAAAATGAACTTAAACATAATTAATTATTATTATCTACGATGACTTCGCTTACCGAAACCGAAACCGAAACCCAATCACATTATGAGAAATATGAGATTTCATCTTGGGATGATGAAAATTTATCCCTAGATACTAAACTTTTACGGGGCATTTATGCCTTTGGATTTGAAAAACCTAGTTCTATCCAAAAGAAAGCCCTTCATCCAATGATTACCAGTGGTAGAGATATTATCGCACAAGCACAATCTGGAACAGGTAAAACTGGAGCGTTTACAACAGGTATTCTTCAAATCTTATCAAATATTGGATATAAAAGTAAAGATAATAAAGTTACTAGTGCTATTGTTTTAGCACCTACGCATGAACTTGCTAAGCAAACTAAAGATGTATTAGAAAAAATTGGCCGATTTATGAAAATTACAGTCCAGTTGCTAGTTGGTGGAACTTCTGTAGAAAATGATAAAAAGAATCTTATGGAAAATACACCACACATTGTAGTTGGGACGCCAGGAAGAATACACGATATGCTTAGGAGAAAATATCTTAATGCTAATAATTTTAAAGTATTAGTTATTGATGAAGCAGATGAAATGTTATCTTCTGGATTCAAAGAACAGATGTATAAAATATTTCAGTTTGTTCCTAATAACATGCAGATTGGATTATTTAGTGCTACTATGCCTGATGATCTTCAAGAGCTAACAAATAAATTTATGGTTGACCCAATTAAGATATTAGTTAAAGCAGACCAACTTACTCTACAAGGTATCGCTCAATATTTCATTAATATTGAGGATGATGTAGGAAAATATGAAACTATTAAAGATTTATTTAGTAGTCTTTCAATAGCTCAAGCAATTATTTATTGTAATAGCACAAGACGCGTTGATGACCTATGTGAAGCAATGATTAGCGACCAGTTTCCTGTTAAAAAAATTCATGGACGAATGGGAGAAGATGAACGTAAAACTACCTTTAGTGAATTTAAGAGTGGCAGTTGCCGTGTTCTAATTACATCAGATTTGTTCGCACGAGGTATAGACGTCCAGCAAGTCAGTATTGTTATAAACTTTGATATTCCCAAAAGCGAACATACATATCTTCATAGAATTGGTCGTTCTGGTAGATGGGGTAGAAAAGGTATTGCTATCAACTTTACATGTAAACATGATATTACTAGACTTAAGAAATTTGAGGATTATTATCAAACGCAAATTGTTGAAATGCCTACCAATTATACCGAACACCTTAATCTTTAAATAATCTTACAATCGTTTAATAAATTTTTTCTTTTTCTTTTTTGAATTTAATATGTTTAATGAAGAAAAATGTTATGAAGATAATTGTTTTCAATTACCTATCGAATTTTTAAATGATAAGCAAAAATTATCATCTAACTTAATTGACGATTTAGAATTAACTGAAACTATACACGAAGATACAAAACCAGTTTATAATAATGTATTTAATCCTTCTACTGAAATAGGAAAAAACTCTATTAAAAGTTGGTCCAAGTATTACACTACCAACAAAAAATTTTTAAAAGAATCACAAAAATTATATTCACAAGCAAATTCAATTCCTTTTAACAAAATACAAATTGAAAAAATGATTCACTCTTGGAAAAATATAAGAAATCAAAATAATTTTTTAGAAAAATATCAATATATTGATTTTCAAAAATTACTTTTTCTTAATAAATCTACTATTTTTCTCTCCATTTTAAGTTTATATAATATTTCTTCCCCAGTTGTAAATCTTATCGCACCTATTTTTGTTCTCATTATCCCTTTTGCCGTTTTAAAAGTTATGAATATACCCCTTAGTTGGAATAGTTATTATAAAATATTACTTGAAAACATAAAACATCACGCAATAGGTAAACTACTTTTTTCATTTAATGAAGTTGCTTTAGGACAAAAAATTTACATACTGTTTCTTTTAGGAATGTATTTTTACAATATATATCAAAACATAATTAGTTGTTACAGATTTTATGTTAATTCTAGGTATATTGCTGAAGAATTTGAAACCTTAAATGAATATTTAGATTATACTAAAAATAAAATAAAACTCTATCTGAAAATTACTCAAACATATAAAACATATAAACCATTTAATAGTAAACTTAAAGACTATTTGGATCGTATTGAAAAATTCCATTATGAAATTAAATCAATTCCAACTAATCAAAGTCCACTTCAAAAAATTGTTTTTATTGGAAAGTCTATGAAGTATTTTTATTTACTTTATGACTCATATGAATTAGAAAACTTAATGAGCTTTACTTTTGGGTTTCATGGATATATTGATACTATTTTAGGAATTAATAAACAAATAAAAAATAAAAAACTAAATAATATAACATTTACCAAGGCAAATAAATTTAAACTAAAAAATATGTATTATCCAAATCTTAAAAATCCTGTGAAAAATAATATAGATATTTCAAAAAATCATATTATTACTGGTCCAAATGCAGCCGGTAAAACTACGCTTATAAAATCTGCTATTATTAATCTTTTAATAACTCAACAAATAGGATTAGGATATTTTGATAGTGGCAAATCTGGAACATTTAAACACATTCATTGTTATTTAAATATACCTGATTCTTGTTCCAGAGATAGTTTATTTCAAGCTGAAGCAAGAAGATGTAAAAATATAATAGACAAAATTTCACAATATCCAAATGATAGACATTTTTGTATTTTTGATGAATTATATTCCGGAACAAATCCATATGAAGCTATTAGCAGCGCATATAGCTATTTAACACATATATCTAAAAACAAAAATGTTAAATTCCTGTTAACAACACACTTTATAAGATTGTGTAATCTTTTAGAAACACATAAAAATATTATTAACAAATCTATGAAAACTACTGTTATTAATAATGATCCTAATTATACATATAAAATAACAAAAGGAATTTCGACTATAAAAGGTGGCGTGTGCGTGTTAAAACAACTTAATTATCCAAAAGATATCATAGATAATACCACTAAAATTTTAAAAAAGTTGTAATATACGTTTAATTATAATAAATTTAATATAATTAAACAGTAAGTAAAATGGTTTTTTCTAGAGGACTAGTTATTAGCCTAGGTGTAAGCGCACTTAGTGCTACCTTATTATTTTTATATTTTCGTAATCGCATTTCTTCTGTTGAAAAAAAAGTTGACGTTATGTTTGATTTAATTCAGAGTCATCAATCAGATAGACAACAGGCACAACATATGATGATGCAACAACAACGCCAACAAAATCAAGCACCGTCTCAAGATACTGGAGCTTGGATAGCCGAAGATACAGAGGTAGGTAGGAATTTAATTGATGTTAGCGAAGATGACGAAGACTATGATGAAGAATATGATTCTGAAGACAGCAAAGAAGTAAGTGATAATGACGATGATTTAGAAGAAAGAATTAAACTTGTTACTACAGATATTGATATTCAAGTGGCCGAAGAAGCAAAAGCTGTAGAAGTTTTGGAAGCAAATAATACAGAACCTGTAAGTGTAGATGAAACTATTGAATTGAAAGAAGTTACAGATGATTTAGAAGATGAAGAAGAAGAAGAAGAACTTGGGAGTTCTGCTGACGTTGAAAATACAGTACAGAGTGCTGATAAATCCGATAATAATGATGATGTCGATGATAGTTTAGAAGAAGATGATAGCGAAGAAGATGAAGATAATAGTGATGAACCTATACAGGAAGTAGAAAAAGAAGTTCAATATAGTAAACTCAAGGTAGCCGAACTTAAAGCTATTGCCGAAGCAATGGGTCTTACAAATTACAAAAGTCTAAAAAAACAACCTTTAATTGATTTAATAAAAGCATCAGAATAATTTTATAAAGTTATGTATATAAATGAGTTGGGCAACTTGTTACGAAGGTTCTAATAATATACATTTTAATATTCCTCCATCCATGAGCGATGGAAGACTTTTTTCTAATTATGAAGCCGCTTGTAAAGCTAACAATCAGTTAAAAGAAAATTTAGGAATTAAGAATAATTATCAGTATAGACAATGGTTAATCCATAATGGAAACCAAGTAGCTTCAAAAAATTCAGAACGTGCTTGTGGAGATTGTAGTCAATGTATTAAAGAAGCACGACAAGCACCAAAAACACAAAAATATTTATACAAAAATTGCGCTGATCGATCCAGACCATATGGTTATGAAAATAGCGATCTTAAAAATATGTATGTCAGTAGACAAGCACAAAATTCAAACCTTCAAGCACCATTATTAACGCAAGAACAATTATTACTTTCCAGAGCATCAAAATGTTCTACTGGAACTGCTGATAGTGCTGGACCTATGAAATCTTGTTCTTCTAATAAATTTGATTAAATTATTATTTTAATTACTAATATGATTTAAAATAATAATGTCTAATTTAAGTAATGAAAATACTATCAATCGATGTAGGAATGAAAAATTTAGCCTTTTGTTTATTTAGTATTCAAGATAATCTAGAATACACAATAGAATTATGGGATGTTATTGATCTATGTAAAGAAGTTATTCATATGTGTGGAGAGAAAACTAAAAATGGTAAACCTTGTAAAAAGAAAGCAAAATTTTACAAAAATGACAAATATTACTGTAAAACATGTTGTAGAGATAAAAAATACAAGATACCATTAGTAGAGCATAAAATCAAAAAAATTAAAAAACTAAAATTTACTCCATTAAAAGATATGGCTACAAAACTTGAAATAGAATATGATAAAAAAATTAAAAAAGCACAGCTTTTTGATAAAGTTAAAGAACATATTGATAAAAATTATTTTAATTTTATACAAAAAATTCAAACAAAAGATTTTAATTTAGTAACTTATGGAAGAAATTTAAAGGAAGAATTTGAAAAATTATTTGAAAATATTATTATTGATTGTGTTATAGTAGAAAATCAAATAGGACCACTTGCTCTTAGAATGAAAACTCTACAAGGAATGATTATGCAGCATTTTATCGAAAAAGGAATTCCATTAGTAGAAGAAATTTCCGCTTCTAATAAACTAAAAGAATATCTTGGCAATAAAAAAACTACATATTCTGAAAGAAAAAAAGCAGGAATATCAATCACTAAAAAAATTATTAGCGAAAAAAACACATTACATAAGTGGACCGAACTTTTTACAAAACATAAAAAACAGGATGACCTAGCCGATAGTTTTTTACAAGGTATATGGTATTTAAAAAATACTATATTAAAAGAATAAAATATATATTGTGCGGATTACTTAAAATTAAAAGTTCTAGTTATAGCATAAAGCATGGAAGAAATTTCTTTAAATTTAGCAGAACCTACCTTATCTGTTACAGAAGCAAATACTGGAGCAATTAAAATTAGTGTCGATTCTCCTAAGAAGAGTGTTAACTTTGGACCTGGTGCTGAAATGCTAATGAACCAGAATAAATCCAAATCAACGTCTCCAAAAGCAGACATTAATCTTGATGACATAGGTAATTTAGATAATATTAATTTAGATGCAGGGCCGCCTAAGACAAAACGACCAAGCTTTACTGATGTCACTAGTAATTTATTTAGTGGACCCAAAAATGAACCTGTTGGTATTAAACTTAAAATAGATGAAACACCTTCTATTAAAGCTCCTTTACCAGGAGCTACCGCAAGAATTAAAACAGAAACAGACGACGGTTTTAAAACATTTAATGAAATTCCTGTTACCCCCGCTGCTCCTCCAGCTCAAGTCAGAATGAGTCCAGAAGAAACTTTAAGAGAAAAACTAAAATTATTAAGAGCTTTAGAAGCTATGGAAAAAAAAGGAGTTCAACTTACTAAAAAATATACAATGGACTCTCCGTTAGCCGAAATGAAGGGAGAATATGAAACTATTAAATCAGATGCCGAAAAGAAAAGCAGTGTCAAATTCCAAAGACAAATGATGCTTGCTGCTGTTAGCGGATTGGAATTTCTTAATGGAAGATTTGATCCTTTCGACTTAAAACTTGATGGATGGTCTGAAGCAGTACAAGAAAATGTTGAGGAATATGATGATGTATTTGGTGAACTACACGAAAAATATGGTGGAAAAGCTAAAATGGCACCAGAACTTAAATTATTATTTATGCTTGGAGGTAGCGCAGCCATGTTACATATGACAAATACTATGTTTAAATCAGCAATGCCAGGTATGGATGATATTATGAGACAAAATCCAGAACTTATGCAACAATTTCAAAGTGCGGCCATGAATTCAATGGGACAACAAAATCCTGGATTCGGTCAATTTATGGGTGGAGTTATGGGAGGACCCCCTCCTATGACAATGCCTCCTATGGGTTCTCCTCCCGGGCCTGATGAGTCAATGAGACAAGTTCCTCCTAGAATGAGGCGCGCACAAACCAATAGACCAGATATTGAAATGAGTAGATCTAATACTTTTAATGATGCTATCGATCCACGAGATAATTTCCAATCTATTAAAAGTAAGAGACCAGAAATGAAAGGACCTTCTGATTTAGACGATATTTTATCAGGTCTTAAAACAAAAAAAATTAATCTAAAAAATCAAAAGGATAAAGATAGTGCTAGTGTAGTAAGTATTAGTGAACTTAATGATATGAAAGATTCTTTAGAAAGACCCAAAAAGTCCAGAAGAAAACCAAAATCTGAACGTAATACTATCTCATTAAACTTCAATTAATACAGCTTTAATTGACCTGTTAATTTATCAACTTTAACTTCAAAATCTGGACCCACAAATCCTACTGTTTTAGTTCCAGGCAATACCTCTGTTAAACCCGCATCTACAGTATAACCATAATTAACTCCTTTACGTTCGGCGATATTCATTATATACATTAGTGTTTTCTCATTTGGAACCTTTAATATTACTATCTTTTCACCATCACTCTTCCACTTGAAGAAAAGTTGACTCTGTGTATAAGCCTTAACAGTTGCCTCTACCATAGCATGACTTACTTGTGCTAATACTTTTCCTTTACTCATTTTTATGTCGTCGCGGACTAATATGCACATTTTAAAACTCATTTTTTAAACTATAAATATATTTTAAAAAATATTCAATTTATTTATATGGTATTGGGAATGGTTTTATATGAAGGTGTTGATTTGGCTTACAATGCTGTAAGATTAACTTATAATGGTATTACTGGTGTTTATAATTGGTATTATCAAGTAGACGCACACGAAACAGAAGAAAAACATAAAGAAGCACAAGAAATGATAGACCAACTTAAACTGCTTAATAATAGAGTAAAAGAATTAGAAGATAAACTAGTTCAAAAAGACAACTTACTTGTAGATGTCAATAACAGCATTAAAAATAAATAAATATACTACTTTAGCTACTTCCACGAAACTTTGTATATATAACTCATCTAAGTGATTGTTTTCCATTTAATAATATTAGACATTTAGCTTAATATTATTTAATTATTATCAATATAATAGCCTACACCCATATCTCCATTTTTAAATACATATCCCTTTTTTGCACCTCTAAATGTATCACTTGGAATAAATTCTAAATTTTCTTCTACTATTTCTACTTTTTTCTCCTTGTTTTGTGAATTAAGATAGTAATATACAATACATAAAAGTATAATACCAAAAAACATATACATTATCATTTAAAGTTATCATCTATAA
>Ga0315315_10006985_pt1 | contig 10446 bp, 9 predicted proteins | sample M140m3416metaG_FD_203699 | JGI IMG/M metagenome (GOLD analysis project Ga0315315, IMG submission 203699) | Ammonia-oxidizing marine archaeal communities from Monterey Bay, California, United States - M1 40m 3416 | ecosystem: Environmental > Aquatic > Marine > Intertidal zone | place: USA... | reverse complement strand
AACTTTCAAAGGATACTTGGAAGTGTACGCAACAACAGATCCAAATGGTCCACAGTTCAGTGCAACAGCACCGACTACACAGTCAGATGGTACTGCACTTGTAACTAACGACTTATGGATTGACACTAGTGACCTAGAAAACTATCCAAAACTTTACAGATACAACACAGCGGCAACATTGACTTCAACAAACACAGCCAACCAGGTTGCAGTAACTACAACAGGTGCGGCGTTTGAACTAGTTGACAAAGCAGATCAAACCACTGAAGATGGTATTGTTTTTGCTGATCTGAGATTACACACAGACGCAGAAAAGGCAGACTCATTATCTACAGGCGGTGCTGGTACATTCAGCTCAATCAAAGATCTTTTAAGTGATGACTTCTTAGACCCAGATGCACCAGATCCTGCAAATTACCCACAAGGTATATTGGCATGGAACACAAGAAGAAGTGGTTACAATGTTAAAGAATACAAAAACAGTTACATCACAACTACGAAGTATCCTGGAAGCGGATCAGCAGGTTTAGGAAACGTTAGACAGAGCAACGAGTCAGTTGCAACTTACTTCCCAGACAGATGGGTGACCAAATCTAGCAACAACGCAGACGGCTCTGGATCTTTTGGAAGAAAATCACAGAGAAAAGTGATTGTTGAACAATTAAAATCTGAGATTGACACTAACCAAGCGATAAGAGAAGACCAAAGAGGTTTCAATGTTATTGCAACACCTGGTTATCCAGAGTTGATCGCAAACATGCTTAATTTAAACACAGATAGAAACAACACAGCGTTTGTAGTTGGAGACACACCTTTAAGATTAGAAGGTACTTCAACTAAGATACAAAACTACGCTAACAACACAGCCGGTGCATTAGACAACGGCGAAGATGGCCTAGTAAGCTCAAGTGATTACTTGGGTGTGTTTTATCCTTCTGGTTTTACGACAGACAATGCAGGAAAATCAATTGTTGTTCCACCGTCACACATGATGATGAGAACTTTAGCAAACAATGACAATATCGCTTTCCCATGGTTCGCTCCATCAGGAACACGAAGGGGTGTTGTTGACAACGCTACATCAGTTGGTTACATTGATGCAAGTTCTGGAGAATTTGAAACAATATCTGTTACGGAGTCAGTGAGAGATTCAATGCACGAAGTGAAGATAAATCCAATTACTTTCTTCGCAGGAGCAGGAATTGTAAACTTCGGTAACTTGACAAGAACAACTGCAAGTTCGGCCTTAGACAGAATAAACGTTTCAAGATTAGCAGTGTACCTAAGAAACCAATTAGATGCTATTGCGAAACCGTTCATATTTGAACCAAATGATGAATTGACAAGAAATGAAATCAAACAGGCAGTTGAATCATTCTTGTTGGAACTAGTTGGACAAAGAGCGTTATTCGACTTCCTAGTAGTTTGTGATGACACAAACAACACATCTACAAGGATAGACAGAAATGAATTGTATGTAGACATTGCAATTGAGCCGATCAAATCAGTTGAGTTCATTTACATACCGTTGAGAATCAAAAACACAGGAGAAATTGCAAAGTTAGGGAACTAATTTTGAATAAATAGGAGAAACAGATGGCAATATCAACTTTATCAAAATTTACAGTACCACTAGCAAACGATCAAAGCTCAGCATCACAAGGTTTATTGATGCCGAAACTACAGTATCGTTTTAGAGCAATCCTGGAGAATTTTGGAGTAACAACACCAAGATCAGAACTTACAAAACAAGTTATTGATATCACAAGACCTAACTTGACTTTTGACAATGTAACACTAGACGTGTACAACTCAAAAGTTTATGTAGCAGGTAAACACACTTGGGATCCAATCACAATCACTTTAAGAGATGACGTGAATAACTCAGTCACTAAACTGGTTGGTGAACAGATCCAGAAACAGTTCGACTTCTTTGAACAATCAAGTGCGGCTTCTGGTATTGATTACAAATTCACAACTAGAATTGAAATGTTAGACGGTGGTAACGGCGCAAGTGCACCAAATGTGTTAGAAACATTTGAATTGTATGGTGCATACATTGAGAACGTCAACTACAACACCCTAGCATACGCAACTTCAGATCCAGCAACTATCACGATGTCAATTAGATACGACAACGCAATCCAAACTCCAACAGGAACAGGAATTGGAACAGCAGTGGCTAGAACGATCGGTACGTTAAGTACTGGTGGTGGACAGTAATAAAAAATTAAGTTAGCAATTATAAAGTGAAAAAAGCGTCTTTATAGGCGCTTTTTTTGTGACTATAAATAACAGTATGCCAAGTATAAACAATTTGCTACAAGGTTTCCAAGACGGATTACCAGGTATGAAAGACTACCAACACGCATCGAGGTTGTATTTAGACGACAATTTCAGGTTGATGCCGAAACAGAAGTTTCTGTTCCATGTGGTCTTCAACACAGATGAGACATTGTTTCAAGGAGGATTCAACTCTAATGAGAGATATCAACTAAACATGTTAGTGAAGGCCTGTGACCTACCAAAATATAACATGAGTGTTGAAGAAAAAGTACAATACAACAAAAAAATGTATGCCGCGACCAGGATCGCTTACGAACCTGTCAATATAACTTTCCACGATGATCATGCAGACACTGTGAATGCATTTTGGAAAAAATACTACGAATATCATATCGCTGATTCAGTGAGTATGAATTCAGACCTTACAATATCCAACACCAAAGACGATTACTACAAGTTTGGTAGTGCTAGGAAGACAACCAAATTTGGTATGGACACGCCAGCAAAAACGGGAAAACCATATCTAAAAGGCATAGAGATTTTTGTATTACACAAACAAAGATTTACCTCAATGACATTAGTGAATCCTATAATAGGCTCCTTCTCGCATGATAATTTAGACCAGGCAGACGGCGGTGGTGTACTGAACAATTCAATGCAGATTTTATATGAGACTGTAATTTACAAATCAGGAATCATTAACAAGAATAACGTGCCTGGATTTGCCACAATAAACTATGACCAATCACCAAGTCCCCTAACCGTGCTAGGTGGAGGCACAAACAGTGTCTTTGGTCCGGGTGGTGTTGTTGATGGCATAGGGTCAGTCATTCGGAATGTAAATAATGGAAACATCCTAGGTGCCATACTTTCGGCATCTAACACTTACAATAATGCTAAGAAAATTAAGAAATCAGATGTCAAAGAAGAGCTCAAAGGAATAGCGAAAGACGGAGTCCTCGAAGTCGGCAAACAAGCAGGCACTATTACAAATCCTGTGGCACAGTTCAGTGTGGGTGCGGCAGTGGCGGCGGGCGTTGCGATAGCATCGGCCAGGGGTACAGCCGACAATAAACAACAAGCCAATAACACCGTGATAACAAATTCTTCAGTGGATAACGTGAACTTCCTAGGTGCAGACGAATCTTTTAATCTTGCATCAAACAATGAAAGCGTAAGAGATGAGATAGCCGCCGCACTGTATTTCAGGGACATAGGATCTCGGAAAGGACTTACAGTGGCAGAATCTAATCTGGAGTATGAAGCATCGTCAACAAATGTGAAAAATGTGTACACTAGTAAATCAATAACAGATATTAGGAAATTGGTCACAGAAGGATATGTAAAAATTGAAAGACAAACACAAGATGTGTCAATAGCAACGGAGAAAGCAACATTATAATGGCCGAATTCTATACAAACTTACCACCTAAAGTCAGCGACGATCTGCAAAACACAATTGATAAACTTACGACTACTGCTTATCAAACAGATTTTCAATTCAATGTTGGTGAATACGACAGCACTATTGCTTTTTTTGTAAAGAGAAACTTTTCAAGGGAGGCCGCGGAAGCGACTACGTATGCAATCATGTCACAAGCAAAAATAGACAATATAAAACCTCAGCAGATTTTAGATCAATTGACATACGCCACCCCGGCACTGTTGTCTGAGTTGATTACCATAATACTAAACGCCAACAGATACAAGTCAAGTAGGTTAGGTGTAAGGAAAACACTGACCACCAAAGAGACGGTATCTAGAAACATCATAGACTAATGTTACCGAGATTTGCTAGGGGCAAGTTCTCTCCCAAGAATCAAGAGAAATACGTGGGAACAAAAACACCCACTTATAGGTCAAGTTGGGAACACTCTTTCATGAGATTGTGTGATGAACATCCAAACGTTTACCAATGGGCTAGTGAATCAATAAAGATTCCTTACAGGCACCCGTTCACTGGCAAGTACACCGTATACGTACCTGACTTCTTCATAGTGTATCAGGACAAACAAGGAAGGAAACACGCAGAAATGGTTGAAGTTAAACCAATGAGTCAGGCCTCCATGCAATATGCCGGTAAAAGTCAGGCGAAGAAAAAACAAGTTGTGATAAACATGGCCAAATGGGAGGCCGCGAATGCATATGCCAAGCAAAGGAAAATACGTTTTAGAGTAGTATCAGAAGAACAGTTGTTCCACAACGGTAAACGTAAGTAAATAAAAACATGACAAAGAAACTTGAGGACATATTAAATTTACCAAATGTCAAAGAGGCATTCAAAGAAGTAGACAAAAAAGAAAAAGACAGGAAGGTCAAAGAAGTAAATGGTAATCCGTCTACTAAGAACTTAGATCCACAAACACAGAAAAACTTGCAAAAAAGTTATGCGGAATTTGACAAGGTTGCGGCCGCACTGCCACAAGTTAAAGGATTGGGAGAACTATCAGATCTAGAATTGGACAAGTTGGCCGTGGAAGCAGAAGAAAGTTACAAGAATCTCATGGATTTGGGCATGAATGTTGACAGTAGGTATTCAGGACGTATCTTTGAAGTCGCTGGAAATTTCCTAAGAAACGCCATAGATGCCAAAAGCGGCAAAATCGATAAGAAACTGAAAATGATAGAATTACAACTAAAAAAACAGAAGTTGGATCAGGGCAACAAGGACGGCGCTCCTATAGAAGAAAGCGACGGATATGTCATATCTGACCGTAACGAATTAATGAAGAAACTACTTAAAAAAGACTAAATATTGCATATGAGCACGTTTAAAGACTACCTAACAGAATCAACAAAGTCATATGACTATAAAATAAAGATTGCTGGTGAACCTAAAGACATTGACAAAAATGCTTTAGAAACAGCACTACAAAAATTTGACTTGGCGAGTATGTCAGCAGGCAAAAGCACACCAATAATGACTTTGCCATTAGACTTTCCAAGATTAAGCAACGAGCAAGTGACAATATTTGACGTTACAACAAACTATCCAGAATCACCAAGAGTGATGCACGAATACCTTTCAGACTTACTGAGGATTCCAATGACGCACATCGTTGTTAGAAAACCAGGTGAACCAACAGAAGAATATCAGAACGACATGGAAGTTGCAAAAAAATCAGAGTATGCAAACAAGTTACATGATATAGAGTACAAAGATGCTCCAAAAGTAAATGCAGAAGACTACCATTCTACAAAAGCAAACATGGGTCTATTGAAAGAATTACTAAAAGACAGACAAGAAAACAAAGACGCTCCAAAAGAAAAAGAAAATTCTATGAGCAAAGAAGAAGTAGGAACACCAAGTCCGTTCTCAAAAATTACAAAAGCACACCCAATAGAAGGAAAGAAATAGTTATGGAAATGATCGATGTATTAACAAAGTTAAAAGAAATAGCAGAATCAAAACCTGAATTGGTAAAAGACGCAGTGGAAAACGTCGAAAAAACAAATCCAAAAGCAGTCACTGAAGGTGGCATGAAAGACTACCTACACGGTGAGGCAGAAAAACTTTCAAGAGAAGAATTTTTAAAGAAACACGGTGAAAGCCTAAGAGGTTTTTACAATTCAATAAATGGCGAAGAAGACGACGACGATGGTATCACGGCAGGAGAAGGAAAAATGATGAAGAAAGAAACTGTAAAAGAAGACATGCATATTACAACTGATTCCCCAAAAGAAGCAAGTATGTTGATGCAAATTTTGAAAATGGCAGGATTACGACCTGTTGATGCAAAGATGATGGGCATGGAACCACCACATGGATCTGATATGGATCCAGGTGATATGGACAAGCAAATGGACACTCCTAATGACGACGATGCAATGGGATCAATGCAAATGGCTAAAATGAGAGACATGATGAAAGCGCCGGAAGAAGAAAAAGCGGCAGAGACATTTGCCAACGAACCTGAAGAGAAAGTTCAGGACATCGACAGCCTAGTAAACAAACATTCAGGTGGACTGAACAAACAAAAAATTCAATATAGAAAAGAGTATCCTGGCGATAACCACATGGCGGCAGAAGACAAAATCACAGAGCTGGATCTTGCTAACAGCCTAAGGGATCAATATGACAGTTTCAAAGAGTCGTACCAGAAAGCGGCAGAAACAAAAGCAAAACCTGATTACATTGATTTGGACAAAGACGGTAACAAGACAGAGCCAATGAAAAAAGCCGCTAAGGACAAAGAAGCGAAAGCAGAAAAATAAGTTACTTTTCCTAACTTTAAATCAGTCTTAAATACTACATCATGGCGTATGTATCATTAGATAGCGACCAAATTAAGAAGGCGCACAAGAAACACAAATACACGAAAGAGCAAGTTGAACAGCTCGAGAAGTGTATGGATCCAAAAACCGGACCTTTGTTCTTCATGAAGAGTTTTATGAAAATACAGCATCCTACCAAAGGTGAGATGCGGTTCAACCCTTTCCCATATCAGGAAAGGTTAGTCGAGGCTTATAACAATCACAGATTCTCCATATCTATGTTACCAAGGCAGACAGGAAAAACAACCTGTGCTTCTGGCTATCTGATTTGGTATGCAATGTTTAGACCAGACTCACAGATATTAATTGCCGCACACAAATACGCAGGAGCATCAGACATAATGTCAAGGGTGCGGTATGCCTATGAGATGCTACCTAGTTGGATAAAGGCTGGTGTCACACAGTACAACAGGAACAGTATAGAATTTGACAACGGATCAAAGATTATGGCAACCACGACAACGGAAAACACAGGACGGGGTATGTCACTGACGTTGATATATTGTGATGAGTTTGCATTCGTTCAGCCACCAGAAAAGGCCAAAGAATTTTGGACTTCACTATCTCCGACATTGAGTACAGGTGGTAAATGTCTAATAACTTCAACACCAAATAGTGACGAAGACCAATTCGCAATGATTTGGAAAGAAGCCAATAAAAGATTTGATGAGTATGGAAATGATAAAATTATAGGAACAAATGGGTTCTATGCCATGAAAGCTCATTGGAACGAACATCCTGACAGAGATGAAGCATGGGCAGAAGCAGAAAAAGCCAGAATAGGTGAAGAAAGATTTAGAAGGGAACACGAATGTGAATTCTTAATATTCGACGAGACCCTGATATCAAGTTTAGTGTTGGCAGACCTGGAAGGTATTACACCAGTTGAAAACACAGGGCAAGTAAGATGGTACAAACGTCCAACACCAGGACACACATACATGGTATCATTAGACCCAAGCATGGGCACAGGAGGCGACTTTGCCGCAATACAGATTTTTGAACTGCCAACTTTTGAACAAATAGGAGAATGGCAACACAACCAAACACCTATGAACCAACAAGTTAGAATACTGCAAGGCATCAATAAACACATACATGACACCATAATGGATAAGGATGCCACTGCTACACCTCAAATATTTTATTCCATGGAAAACAACACCATAGGTGAAGCCGCTCTTATGAGAGTAATGGACATAGGTGAAGAAAACATCATGGGTATGTTCTTATCTGAGCCTATAAGAAAAGGACATAGACGTAAGTTCAGAAGAGGATTCAACACAACTGCAAAACATAAGATCGATGCCTGTACAAAATTTAAAGAGCTAGTTGAAAATGATAAGATGAAGATCAACTCAAAACTTCTTATATCTGAGATGAAGGACTTTGTTGCATCTGGATTAAGTTATAAAGCAAAGCCAGGGCAACATGATGATTTAGTCAGTGCATGTTTGTTAATGACAAGAATGATGAAAGTACTTGCTGATTTTGACCCAAAAATATTTGAAAAATGGACAGATAGAACTAGTGAGATCACTCCAATGCCTATATTTGGATCGTTCACAGGATAATAAATACACTATATGAACCCAAAAAATTCGCAAGATCTATTCAACAAAATAAGATCACAGTTCTCTAACATACGTTTAGGTGATATGAATGGCGCCGCTACAGCCGATCCAAACAATGCTGTGTTTTTTGAGTTCGAATTTCAAGAGGATGCCGACACATTTGGTTCGGTAAGCATAAGCCTAGCAGATGGTGAGAACATGAAAGTATATTACAATAGGGATTTGGTGAACAAAATAGACGAGGACAGCAGAAACGAGTGGTATGCGTTCCTTAAAGAATTGAAGGATTTTGCAGTAGAGCATCAATTACGTTTTGATGTGCGAGATATCACTAAAAACAACCTAACGAAGCAGGACTACGAAAATCTTGCAGATACGAACAAAACGGTAAATACTGACGAGATGTCAGAGGAACTAGCAAGAATTACTAAATTAGCAGGTGTCGAAGTTAAAGAAGGTTTAACAGGCACAGCAAAACGTTCTTACGAGAACCTAAACAAAACAAAATTAATAATAAGACACAAAGGCAAAGTTGATGAGACTGTGCCGGGTGCAAGATCAAGACAGATACAATCACTATACATCGAAAACGAAGATGGTGAGAGATTCAAATATCCACTTACACACCTAGCAGGTGCAAGAGCAATGATGAGACACGTTTCAAATGGCGGAAGACCACACGATGAGTTCGGTGAACACATAGTAAGAACTTCAGAAGACATCGCAAAATTAAATTCATTCTCGAGATACGTTACCAACAAAGATCAGTTGAACGACAACGCAGGTGACATCATCGAACAGACTAAACTAAAACTTGAGAACCTAAGAGGTTACATGAAAAATCTTTCTAACCAAGGACACTACGAGAACGCAAGTAAAGATTTTAAATCATCAGAAGAACAAGTACTTGATGATGAAACTGTAAATAAAATGAGAGAAAAGTTCACAATGACAAACTTGGATAAAAGAGTGGAAGACGCACTACCAATCATAAACAGAATAATGAGTGAACTAGAAGCACCAAAAGAAGAAGAACAGGTGAACGAATTAGAACCAGATGCAGAACCAATTGATGCACCTGTACAAGCACCAGTGGATCACGGTGCAGTAGTACAAAGTTTTTTAAATGACCCAGACAGCAAACTAGTGTTAAGGAAAGATGATTCCGCAGACAAGATGTTGAAAGTTACAAAATTTACAAACAAGAACACAATGTTAAGTTCTATACTGTCAGACATAGCGTCTAGACTGTTGACTAAATCAGGTGAGGAAGACAGGGTGGCAAACTTTGCTTCTAGAGTAGCAGATGAGATGGAACAAGAAAATTCAGCAACGTTTAAACCAACACCTGACTACATAAAAAACAAGAAGATAGCAGTGCAGTTGGCAAAGAGATACATCGACGACTACAAGAAAATGCAATCAGAGCCAGGATACACGGATCAAGTGAGAATGGAACCAGGAGCGTTCGCACCTAAGAAAGATTTAAAAGGTAAAGCAAAAGAAACTGAAGCGTTTGAAGGTTGGGTGGACTCAATGATCGACGAAGGCGGCATCAAACCTTACGTGTCAATGAGCAGAGGTGAAGATGACGGCAAGATGATGTACAACGTTCTAGACAGAAATGAAAAAACAATCTTTGCATCACGAGATGAGAAAGAAGCAACAGAGTTTCTTAGAAGGAACTTTGACAAATTGAGAGCAGGCGAAATGGAAGTGGCCGAATATGCTAAGATGGGAGATCTTCCAAGAGATAAAGAAATTGAAAAGAAAGACAAAGAAAACGCAACAAAACTTGATGTAACAAAAGCAGATCAGATGATGAACACACCAGCGTATCAAAAAATGAAGGCGGGTGATGACAAATACGCAGACAAGACAAAATCAGAAGGCAACATGTTTGCACAGGCAGTACAGAAAGCCAAAGCGGCAGGCATGAAATCAGGTGACAAATTTAAAGTAGGCGATCAAGAATACACTCTGAAGGATGCCATTGAACTTGCAGGTATGCAACTTGAAGACTTTTACTCAGAAGAAGAGATGGCATACGATAACCAAATCGATCGTATCAAAAACCTAGCACTTTACCAATAATAGTAGTAGACATTAGATAAATATAGTTGTATATTATGTACTATATGTCTAATATACATTTAGGCAAACAACAACATAGGCACAATTAAGGAGGCTTACATTATGGCATCATTGGCTGAAATAAGAGCGAAGTTAAAATCTCAAGAAGTGAATCGCTCCACTTCCAACACAGGCGGAGACAACGCCATCTACCCACACTGGAATATATCAGAAGGCT
>Ga0315315_10006982_pt1 | contig 10449 bp, 8 predicted proteins | sample M140m3416metaG_FD_203699 | JGI IMG/M metagenome (GOLD analysis project Ga0315315, IMG submission 203699) | Ammonia-oxidizing marine archaeal communities from Monterey Bay, California, United States - M1 40m 3416 | ecosystem: Environmental > Aquatic > Marine > Intertidal zone | place: USA... | reverse complement strand
TCGTAGTATATCGCATTCATTCCATTGTTCATAATTTTTCAAATATGCCTTGATGTGTTTAGCATTCGATTTCGGAAATAAACAGATCCCCAATGATTCATTAATAACTCTTCTACTCTCCCAACCATTAGTGATTAAATGACTGGTACATACAACAGAAGTTTTATAATGACGACCACACTCCAAAAGGTCATTTCGTAAAGCTTCAATACCTTTTCGTGTCCCTCTATCAGATATTGTTGCTATATCATCAAATAAAAATATTGAATTTTCCACATCTTCAAGATCCATTCCATCACATGCAACATCGTAAGCATCTGGTCTTTCTGCTCCTAATTTATCAAGAGGTTCATCTTCATCTACACTTGAAAATATGTAGAAATTATTTTTTCTATGTTTCTTCAAATAATTATAAATCCATCTACTACAAAATACAGATTTACCTGATCCACTAATACCTGATACTAATATTTTTTCTACAAGTTTAGGATGAGGCAATGGTTCTAATTTACCACCACTTCGTAATGTGTACTTACTTGTCTTATTCTTCAAATAATCTTTACATTTATAAAATACATCTGTAAGTTTTTCTTCATCTGGTTCAAGATTCTGGTGTATAGCATCTTCTAATATTTTATATTCTTCCCCATTTACTTCTTCCAAAACTTCTTTTGAAACATCAGATATTTTATAAGGAGGGGTCTCAAGATACAAATACATCTTATCTTCTTTACCACCACGTACACGAGCTATTGGGGACATGCCCTTGAATTTTTTATTTTTAGATAATTTAAAAGACATTGTAGATTATTTATCTTACTATATAGTATATAAACAATAAATAATGTCTGGAAATATTACGGAATTAATGAGATGGTCGCAGATACCTGTCCAAGTTTCAAATATGAGATTGAATGAAAATAAACTTTACGGAAATCCTAATAGGACAACTACACGAGAATCAATATGGCAAGCTGATCAATCACAAGCTCACAAAATGTATACACGTATGAGTGGATTCCATGGATCTCGTATTCCTTTTGGTACACTTGAAGGCAATGGTGGTAATAGACTTGCTCCTGTGCCTTATTGGGGACTTATGACACCACCAGTAAAAGCTACAAGACCTGCTCTTGCATCTATGGATGTAACACAAGTCCCTCAGCTTAACCAAATAAACTCTAGAGTTATGGAAAAAGAACGAATGGCATTTAATACGCAACGATTTGCTATGAATGCTAATAATCAGTATGTCCCACAACAAACTCCTTATTAAAAACATATAAACAAAAGAACCGATTATATATAAAACATTATGGGTAGAAAAAAATATACAATTGAACTATGTCAGCAAATAGCAGAAGAACGAGATGGGTTATGTTTATCAGAAGTATATGTAAATAGTAAAACTAATTTAAAATGGCAATGTTCTAAAGGTCATGTATGGAATACAGATATGACTCATATTAAACATAGAAATCAATGGTGTGCGATTTGTGCAGGTAATGTTAAACATACAATTGAACTATGTCAACAAATAGCAGAAAAAAAAGGTGGTAAATGTTTATCTAAAGTTTATAAAAATAGTAAAACTAATTTAATATGGGAATGTTCTGAAGGTCATGAATGGAATGCAACATTTCATAATATTAAAAATCATAATCGATGGTGTCCTTATTGTAGCGGTAGACATAATAATAATATAGAACTATGTCATAAAATAGCAGAAGAAAGAGGTGGTAAATGTTTATCAACTAAATATATAAATAATGAATCCCTAATGAAATGGGAATGTTCTGAAGGTCATGTATGGAATGCAATTATTGCAAGTATTAAAAATCAAAATACTTGGTGTCCTGATTGTGGTGGTTCAAAAAAACTAACAATTGAAGAATGTCAACAAATCGCAAAAGAACAAGGTGGAAAATGTTTATCTACAAAATATATAAATAATAAATCACCAATGAAATGGGAATGTTATGAAGGTCATGTATGGAATGCATGGTTTAATAATATTAAACATGGAAAAAAATGGTGTCCATATTGTTGTAAATCAAGATCTGAAAAACTATGTAGAAAAATACTAGAAGAACTAACACAAGAAAAGTTTCCATCTATTAGACCAGATTTTTTGAAACACTATAAGACTGGTTTTAATTTAGAACTTGACGGATATTGTGAGAAATTACAAATGGCGTTTGAATATCATGGTGTACAACATTATAAATATTTTCCTAATTTTTTTCATAAAAAAGGTAAATACCAATTTGAAGAACAAAAAGAACGAGATAAACTTAAAATTGAACTATGTATTAAAAACAATATAAAACTTATTATTATTCCATATTGTTATGATTTTACAGATGAACAAAAACTAAGAGAATTTATTACAAACTCTTTGTAGACATTTTATTATATACATATATTATATATATACTAAAATGGATAAACTCATATTAGACGGAGAAAGTTATTCCTTTTCTGGAGAAGATATGAAAAAACTTACAGAAAACAAATACAGCATATACCGATATCATGAATTAGAAAAATTTGATAATATCGACCAGGTATTAGGAAATAATCTAGGAGCAATTATTCTTTACCAATCTACAATGAATTCTGGTCATTGGTGTTCGTTATGGAGAAATGGCGATACAATTTACTTCTTTGATTCCTATGGATTTGATGTAGACCAAGAACTTAAATTTTCTGATTTCCATATGAGACGTCACAAAGGAATTAAAACTCCACACTTATCACATTTGATAGATGTAAGTGGATATAAAGTTGTATCAAGTCCTTACAAACTACAAAAAATGCGTGATAAGACTAATACATGTGGGAGATATGCGGGTCTTGCAATTAAACTACGACATATGTCATTCAAAGATTTCTCTGAACTCTTTACAAATAATAGACATTATCCTGCGGATTTCTGGGTGACAATGGCAACTGGTCATTATAATTCTTGGAATGATCTATAAAAAAAACATCAAAACTATATACAATCTATAGAATAATTCAGTTATTCGTATATTCTCTGAAAATTTTTTTCTTTGCAGTATATATAATATAATTATAATGTCTTTCGTTGTCGCAAAAGATCCACGTACCGAAGTTAAACCCGAAGCAGCAAGTCTTCATGTAATCCATGAGGGTGGTCAGCGTGTCTCTTACCAGACTTTGACGTTTGATTCTTATCAGTTGAACGCCCCCCCTGTTTCAAATATCATTACCATTAATCCTCCTAGCAACCAGACCATCGTCGATCGTCTTATCCAGGTTCGATACTACCTTGAGGTTAAAGTTACTGGCGGTGATTTAGAAGTTGGAAGCAACGATTGCCTCCGTCAGTTCCCCGCCAACTCTTTGATTGATGTCACTAGTTTGAAAATCAACGGGGAGACGGTTTCTGATAATACTGGAGATATCCTCCATGCTCGTCTTTGCTATGGCAACGATCCTTATGATCGTCGTCGTACTTGGTCTAAAACGGCCGCTATGCCTGACCAATACCAACAGCTTGATGATTACCTCGTTTTGGGAACGAATCGCAATGTGGCCGCCGAATATGGTGAAAATGGACAGGAGCCAACTAGGTCTTCGATCCGTGGAACTGTTATTGATGCCCAGACTATTCGCTATGAAGTTGTTGAGCCTCTCTTCATTTCTCCTATGTTTGATGGATGTGGTCGCCAGCGTGAAGGTCTCGTCAACGTTAACGAGATTCATTTGAACCTTCGTTTCAAAGCCGATACCCAGCGTTTCTTGACTTGTGCTCCTAGACTTGCACCTGGTGTTAACATTACCTCCGTGACTTGTACTCAATACCAAGCTCCTGAAATCCAAGTTTGTTACATTACCCCTGACAACCTTCAGCCTATCCCTGCTGTCCAGACTTTGTCGTATGTCAAACCTCGTCAGTATTTGAGACAGATGACCACCATGGTTGCTGGTGAGTCTCGCCGTGAATTCACGGACTCTGTTCGTCTTTCTCAGATCCCCAGATACATGATGCTTTTTGCTCGTCGATCTGAAGCCACTTCTACTTTCGATAAACCCGATAGTTTCTTGAAGATTAAACAGGTTCGTGTCAACTGGAACAACGAAAGTTCGCTTTTGTCTGGTGCTTCTACTCAGGATTTGTTCGAGATTTGCCGACGCAACGGATGCAACCTCTCGTGGCCTCAGTGGTCTGATTACAGAGGATCTGTTTTTATGGCCGAACTCGGAAAAGATATTGGCCTTCCATCTGGTCTTGCTCCTGGTGTCCAGGGTTCGTACACGCTCCAAGCTGATGTCGAATTTGAAAATGGATCGGCTGCGGACTATACCCCCACTTTCTACATGGTTCTTTTCAACATTGGATCGTTCAGCATTTCTCAGAACTCTGCCCGTTCTAGTCTTGGCAACCTTTCTCCTTCTATGGTCTTGTCTGCTTCTCAGGGTCACCATATGGCAGCTCATGAAATGGATCACGCTAAAGGTAAATCGTTTTTGGATGGTCTCGAGTCTATGATTCCTATGAGTCATGCTGGAATGCCTGCTGCTATGCCCATGGCTGCTCCTGCTCCTATGCCTGCTCCTGCTGAAGAGTCTCGTGCTACTCGCCGTGTTGTGGGTGGGAGCTTACGCAGACGTTAGATGATTATCAATAAAATAATAAACTATAATAAAAAACAAAATAATAAAAATCAAGTCATAATACTTTTATAAACATAATACAAAAAAGAATGTTTATAAAAATATATTTGTAAAAAAAAGTAAAAATAAAAAAGTATGTAAAAAGCATATTTAATTTATGGAGGAGGAACAACTGCAGGTAGAATCTCACTATCCATAATTGAAACTCTAAATTGACAATACCATGATTCTGTTCCCGATGTAGGTAATGTAGAAACAGGTAAAAGAGCACAATCGAAACCTTCAATACCTATATTATTATTCTCAAAACTTCTAATTTGACCGAATACACCAGAAGGTGTCGTAGCAGAATAAGTAGAAAAATTACCTTGATTAAATACAATTTTATTTATTCTTGCTCCTTCTGTTGTAACTGGTACAAAATTAAAAAATCCATTACAAATAAAATTTAATGCTGCCGAAGTAGATCCAGCACGTAAAGAATAGTCCACATTAAGTATAACATTAATATCAAAATTAAACACTTTACGAAAAGCATCACTATCTGGGTGGAGATGCAACTTATCACGTGTCATCTTACAAGACGTGATTTGACTAATAGTATACCAAGGGTTTGCGGGAACAGTTAAATTTGTAGCAAACTTATATTGATCAGTGTCTCCTATAGCAATAGCAACTTCTTGTGTTGTTGCTAATTTAAAAGTATCAGCAGTCATTCTGCCCTGAGCTTTCATATTGTTAATTGCTAAAACACTATCAGCTTCAATACTATTGACATATATATCATATTTGGGTTTAGTATCCACGTCGATTAAATGGTTAATAGACATGTTTTTTGTATTATATATAGTATACCAACATAAAAAATATATTCAATCTATAAATTAAATCTTCACATATATTATATATAACACAATGAGTATAAATCATCTCATCTTTGAAGAATGCAAACCTAAATATGACTTACATGTAAATCATACTAATACAGAAAAATTAAGTTTAAAATTAAATAATCAAGATACTATTAATTTTCATTCACTTGGATCTGTAGGTGTACCAGGGACAAGTATTGTATCAGATGGTAAAGGATCTTTAGAGTGGAGCAATTCGATTGCGGCAGCTCAAAAAGATATATTCTTAAACAAAAATCCTATATTAATAGAATGGAAACATGACGAATGGACGGAAATAAATATTCCTTTACATCGTGATGGATCTTTTCAGTTTATTGAAGAAGACCAGTTAGTACATATACATATGTGCTTTTATTATAAATATAAAGATGCGAGTTCCCATTTACCATTTAGAATCAAGGTTATGAAAAATGATGAGGAAGTGTATAATGAACATTATGGAGACTATGATAAATATGAAGTCCTTAATAAATTATTAGACCACCTCGTTGTAGATGCTAATATAGGAGATGATATTAAATTTTATATTAAAAAAGAATACAATGACCTAGGTAATTTTGAATTACAAAAACATTCTTATATTACTTTTGAAGTATTGTAAAAATAATATACATATAATAATCAATCCCAAAAATAAAATCTTGTATATATATATAATACAAACAATATGACTTCTCTTAATTTTGACGATGATGGACAATTAGGATCGATGGAACTTTACTCGCTTCAGCTTCAGAAAATCGTAGCTGATTTTACTGATTTTGATGCAGTAACCAAAGCATACGTTGACACTAAAGTCGCACAGGCTAAATCGGAACTTACAGGTGGTGCTTCTGAAGCACTTGATACCTTCAAAGAACTTGAGGATTATTTGACGGCGTCTGGAACCGCTGGTGGTCTCGTAGAACAGATTTCTGCTCTTTCGCAACAGATTACGGATGAGGCTACTCGTGCTGGAACAGCTGAAGGTGGTTTAGATAGTCGAGTTTCTGCTTTGGAAACATCGTCTGTTTCTGCTAATCTTCAAACTGAACTTGACTCTACTCAAACTGGAGCTGGTTTAGACCACAATGGATCTTATGTTACCGACCCTACCAAAAATTACATTCAGACTGCTACTTCGTTGTACGAAGCTGATAGTTGGCTTGATTATCATTTGAAAGAAGAAGAAAAAAAACGTGAGGAGGAAACTGGAAGTCTACGAACTGATTTAGACGCACAGGTTAGTAGTCAGCAAGCTTCTCAAGCACAGGTTGATGCTGATTTAGCTTCTATCCAATCTGATATTACGACTGCTACAACCGACCGAGTTGCTATTCGTTCAGAGTTTGGGACTGCTGATACTACTCTTCAGGCTAATATTGAGGCTGAAGCTACCGCACGTGCTACTGCGGATACTACTCTTCAGGCTAATATTGATGCTGAAGCAACCGCTCGTACGGTTGCAGTTAATGATGAAATCAATGCCCGTTTTGCTGCTGATTCTGCTCTTCAGACTAGTATTGATGCTGAAGTTACTGCTCGATCTAATGCGGTTACGGAATTAGAAAACTCTGTCAATGCTGATTTTGATACTATGCAAGCATCTCTTGATACTGTTGAGTCTGATTATAAAGCTGCCGATACTTTGTTATCAGGACAACTTTCCGCTCTTTCCACGTCAGCAACTGATAGTATATCTGCTGCTGGAGCTGATCGTGCTGCTATTCGTACGGAATTTGCTGCTTCTGATATCTTGTTGAATACTTCTATTGCTACTCTTACTGCCACACAGGCTTCTGATAAATCTGCAGCGGACACCGATAGAGCTACTATTCGTTCAGATTTTGAAACTGCTGATACCGAAATCAAACAAGCCACTTTTGGATTTAAACAATCTACTTGGCCTGGAGATGGAACTTTGAAATACGATGCTGCGGGAGCAAATTATCCACCTATTGTTACTGATGATGGTTCAATTGCGGATCACCTATTTCAAGTTGATAGTCAGGTTTTCAAACACAATAATTTAATTGGTTCCACAGACAACGACGATCGACTTTCGTTCAGCCCTGCTTTTAACCCCCCTGCTTATCTTCGGGATGATCAAGAACAAAAAACAACTACCGCCGAAGATGTAACAACAGCTCTTCAAAATATCGCTAATCACACAAAAGATGCTGATGATGCTTTAACTACTCGTATTGCTGACCAAGAAAGCAAACAGGCAACAGATGATGCTAATGCAGCTACTGCTCTTGCTGATTTGACTGCCGATGTTGAAACTCAAGTTGGAGCGGAAAGAACCCGAGCCGAAGGTGAGGAGGGTGCTTTGTCTTCACGTGTTGAGGTATTTGAAGAAGGACTTAATAATGGTATGCAACCTAATGATGAGTATTATCAAGAAAACTTGGGAGTTCAGGCTGTCGTTAATGATTTGAGAGGTGGTATTGACTATGTAAATGGACAAAGAGAATCTGATAAAGCAGTGGCTGACAGCAGACATACCGCGAGTGAAGAAAAACATACTGCTAGTGAAGCAAAACATGCTGGACACGACACTCGACATGATGGACATGATAGCAATATTTCTGATCTTGATAGTACCAAGTTTGATAAAGCTGGGGGTGAAATTTCTGGTGAGGTTCGAGTTAACCTTGATGCGAGTTATTTCTACCTTTCTTCTGTATGGAGAATTCGCACTGATGCAGTTGGCAAACGAATTGTTTTTGAATTCAATAAAGATATTGCTGCGAATGAAGGTGAAGGTGACTGGGTCAGTGGAATTCCCTTCATTTCTTCCCATTAAATACAATAAAAAAACAAAAAACAAAAACAAAAATTATTATTATATTACTATAACTTTTTTATAATTTAATTATTACATGAATTATAAATTAATTATATCTATATACTATATAATACAATGAGTATCAACCATTTAATCTTTGAAGAAACAAAACCAAAGTATGATATATTTGTAAACAATATAGAATGTGAAGATGTAAAATTACAAGGAAGTGTTGAAGATTTAAAATTTAAGGCTCAAAATGGAGATATTATTGACCTCTCATCTTTACCTGATTATGGACTACCATCTCAAAGATTAACATCTAATGGAAACGGAGAGGTAAGTTGGGTTGCAGGTGCTGGGACTTCTGGTATTGAATATTCAGGAGGTGAACCTGTCCAAATAGGAAAATTAGCTAAATATGATGCTACAGATGGATCGTTAGTTGCCGAGACTTCATTTATAGATTCTGATATAGTTTTAAAAGATGGATCAGTTGCCATGACAGGTAATCTTGATATGAGTCAAAATAATATTCTTGATGTTAATGATTTATATATTGATAGACTTTTTACAACAGCACCTTCTACAGAAATACAAGTAGAAAACAATTTACGAATGCGTGGAAACGATATTGTAGATGTAGATACTATTGATATAAATAATGATATTATTACACCTGATATTAAAACAGATACAATCACGACTAATACATCGGGTAAAATTTTGTTTAATGACGATATTGATTTATTTAATAATGATATCTTGTCAAGTGGAAATATTAAAACAACTTCATTTAGTAGTACAGATGGTAAAACTAATGACATTGATGTAAATGCTAATTTTGATTTACAGGGTACAAGAAATATTAAAAATGTAAATATATTACAAACTAATGAAATAGCCAAGACATCAGGTGTTGCTGTTATTTTTGATGATAATATAGAAATGGGTGGGATATATGACATAACAAATTGTAATCAATTAGAAGTAAGCAGTATAGCATCAGCCGTCACACCAGATATAAATGTATTAAATACTTTAGATTTGAATAATAATGTTATAGAAAATTGTTTGAATGTCACAACTACTGATTTGAATACAGATACAATAAGTGCTAACGCCCCAGCTACTGAAATTAAATTAGGAGCAAATACAGATTTAAATCTTGATGGTAATTCAATAATAGGATTAGAACTTATCAATGGAATACAACCTTCAGGTGGAGTGTATAGTAATCCAACAAGTAATAATTATTCTGGAGCAACTGCAGAAACAGATATATTAACAGGAACAGAATATGGATCTAAAACAATACCAGCAAATGATGGTTTTAGTGCTGGTTCTTTGTATAGTCTTAAAATTGGTGGGGAATTCGATGCTACAAATAACGATGTATTTACTATTCGTGTATTGTCTAATTATAATACAGTAAACGAAGCGGAGTTTGTAAATATTCCTATTACTATAACTGATACTAATTTAACTAATCGATATTTTGAATTAGAAATAGACTTCGCTATTCGTACAACAGGTAGTGCTGGTGTTGCATCTATAGTTACAAATGGTTCTTTTGACTACTATAATACAAATAATCTTAAAAAAGGAACAGGTATCAATAATGTAAATAATACAACCTTTAGAACAGATATTGATAATACTTTATCTGTAACTTATTCTACAACAGAAGCAAGTGTTGATTTTACTTGCGATATAGCCACTATCACTAAATTTTATTAAGGATATTCACCTCTTTTTTTTCTAAAGAAATGACTAACATCAGCATTGGGAACAATTCTATGTATAGGTGTAGTATCTTTTACACCTTTGAATCTTTTTTTAATATCAGAGACTTTTAATGTACTTTTTTTTGATTCTGGTATTTTCTTTGTAATAGGTTCATACTTCATTTCAGCAAATACGAGATCTTCTCTTTTAACTTTTTGTTTTGCAAACTTTATAGATTTTTTTTCAATTATAGGTCTTTTTTGTTTTATTCTTTTTCTGTTGGCGATATCTTGTATAGTTAATGTATTATCATGTTGTGGTATATTCTTTATTCTTTCTTCTTCATGTTTCATGGCTCTTTCTCTGAGTATATCTTCACCTGTTAATACTTTT
>Ga0315315_10006981_pt1 | contig 10451 bp, 17 predicted proteins | sample M140m3416metaG_FD_203699 | JGI IMG/M metagenome (GOLD analysis project Ga0315315, IMG submission 203699) | Ammonia-oxidizing marine archaeal communities from Monterey Bay, California, United States - M1 40m 3416 | ecosystem: Environmental > Aquatic > Marine > Intertidal zone | place: USA... | reverse complement strand
ATTGATAAAATTCGTGGACCATTTTTTGTGAAGTTGGTTCATCTACTTCAAATATTTCGCGGTACACGTATCTATATTTGGGTTTACTCCACAATTTATGAACTTGACTATGGTGTTTTGCCATGGGGAATAGAAATTTTACTAAGACTTCATCGATATCAATTGCGACCCTGTTCATTTATTTATTACAAACATTATTCATAATCTCTAATTACAACACCCACAGGGAATCGGGGAACACCTAATGCCGTCAGGTTTTGGAAACGCACAGTGAGCATCTTCCCAATATACTTTTTATGGTTCTTGTAGTCCTCCTCACGTTGGATGATGGTACCCTCGGGTCTGACTGTGAATTGCTGACCATCTTGGGTTTTACAGACCCAAACAACTGCGTCTGCGTCACGACCATGACCAGTTTTGGCACCAGTGATTTCATATTCCTCAGTCTGGAAATCCTTGTGCTTGAGGAGATAGTTGCTTCGCTGACCAACCTCGTATACACTGAAGCGGTCACGGATCATGGTACCTTCATGTCCTTCTTCAACATGCTTCTGATGCATGAGAGGAAGATCCTTCTTGGATTTTACGAGCGTCGTTTTGACATATTCGTAATGAGGATTGTAGATAGAATCCTTGACATACTCCCAACGTTGCTCGAATGTCATCTTATCCCTGGCAAGGGCTTCAGCTTTGAGATCAAAGAAATCGAAGACGTGGAATTTGAGCTTCAGAGGGTCAGTCTTGAAAGTGCTGGTAAGTTCCTCAAAGTTGAGGTTAGGGTCAAAGGCTTCACCATCAACGTATTGACCTGGGCCAAGACCCTTACCAAGAACCTCAGTTCCGGGGATGATCTTCCCAGTTCTTGAGATGCCACCATCTTTGGAGACGAGTAGACGAACACCATCAAGTTTGGGTTGGACGTAGAACGGCTCAGAGATGTATTTCTGGCGATCTTCCCATTTGTTAGCGAGCATAGGCAACACTTGGTTGCACTTGGTATGCTCATTGTTCCACATGGTTTGAGCTCTCTTGAGAGCCTTTTCATAACCAGTCTTGACGTTGGTTCGTGATTCAGAAAACTTGTCACTCCCCACGATACCAGAGATTTTCACAATGTCCGCAGTTCCATCCTTCAAGTCCTCAACTTTGATGTCAATGTAGCGGTCGCGGTTGTGCTTGTCTCGTTTGATAAGGCGTTCCATTATAGGAGTAATTAATTTCTCAACTTTAAATAGATGTCTGGATTACCAGTTATTAATTACGCTAGAATGGAGCGACTTAGGCCTCCAGAAAGCACAACGTTGCCTTTAAATTTAAACACGTTTTGTATAATATTTATAATTCTATGTGTACTAGCTCTATATCGACACGCTAATAAACTCACTCAAGAGCGTGAACGATTCCATACTTGAGGCAATCTTTTGGGGAAAGGTAAATATCCTTTTTCATGAGCTTATTTAGCTTTTTCTCAGGAATCTTAGTCTTTTGGAGATACATCTTCTTCAAATTTTTCATAAAAGCCTCTGTTGATTTCAACTCGTGTTTAAGTTCCTGAAAATTACCCCATAATTCTGTAGAGATTTGGTGAATGAGGACGTATGCATTCTTCCCCATGAGGCGTCGAGATCCACCGAGAAGCATGAAGGTGGCTGCACTACAACAAGAACCTTGGGCGATGGTAACAATCTTTACACGAGATGATTCAAGAGTGTTCATCATTGTCATACCAGCAAAGATGTCTCCACCTTCACTCATGATATGAACCCTAATTAGGGGTTCGTACCCAAAGAGTTCAGCCTTTTTTTTAAGAAGTTCGATCTCCAACTTCTTAAATTTCTCAACGAAATCAAGAGCGTTTTCCCTGTCCACATCGGCATAGAATAAAATTTCGTTCCCAATAACCTTAACATATTCTTCAGATTCAGGTTCTTCATCTTTCGTAGACATTCTTCAAAGTCTTCTTTACTTTTGCAACGTCTCGTGGTTTTAACTTGTTTCCAGAAGCGAGGTGATTGATCACGTCGAAATCTTGAGGTGTAATTTTATATTCAATAAGTTTACTTAGGTCTCCTTTTTCCGCGTATTTCTTCAAAAGACACAATTCTTCAATCCCCAATCCCATTCTCGATTTTTTCTTTATCTCTTCGTATTTTTGTTTACGCATTCTATAATTTCCTAGTTTTGTCCAACAACTACCGGGTCTAATTTTATCCTTCACGAGAGGTTCACCTAAACACTTCTTTGGTATCGTGAGGGCGTGCAAGACAAAATAAGGCATAAGGTTCCAGTTACCGCTTTGATATATATGATTGTCGTACGAATCAGCTTCTGAAAACGAACTCGTACACGCAACCACATCTACACCATTCGAATTAATGTAATTCTCCTGAAAAATATCCCACATGTGTCCATGTTCGTGTATACTATCATGAATAGGTATAGGGTTAGGATCCGATAACACGTCGGCGATAAATTCTTTTGGTGTTTTAAAGTCGTCGATTTCATCATAACCTTCTAGGTATGTAAAAAAATTACGAATGTTACCCTTACATCTATACGCTGCGTGTTCAGCTTTGGGTCCCTTTTCGTTTGTGAGTCTCAACAGTGTATCTGGTTTATGTTTGGGTATAAACACGGTTTCAAAATTTGGATACATACACATACTCACGGAAGTTACTATAAGTGATGCACGTGTTAAAGGTCTACCATCTGAAACCTGTTCTATTATTGGTTTGAAAACTGGATCATAGTCTTCAATAAATACATATTTCGAAGAAGGTTTGATAAATGTCAAAAAAGGTGATTTACTTTTTAAATGGTCCGTTCGTAATTCAACATGATTCAGATCTTTTAACACTTCTTTAAGAATATATGTTTTTCCAATTCCATATCCCCCACATATAAACACATTTTTTCTTTCATTTAAATAGCGACGAATCAATTCAATCTGTTTGGTGTGAATAGTTTCCACGGTATTTTCAGCTTCTTTTTTTTGTGGAATAATTTTAATGAAGGAATCCATTGATGATCTTACTAATCAGGCCATAGATTTAGTGCTCGAAAATGACGCACTACATAAACGTATCGTAGAACCTTTAAAAAGGAAAATTTTACCATACGTTGCATGTGGAGTTGTTACCAATGTGGTCATGTTTATTCTTTTGGTGTACCTTGCTCGACGTCTGTCTCTTCTTCCTCTAACTCCTCAACTTCATCTAGATTAACTTCTTCTTCGGATTCACTCGGTGGTGGTGTTTTTGATTTAGAAAAAAATTTACCCACGCGCTCGAGGGGTGTATCTTTAGTTATAGCTTCGATCGGTTCAACAGTTTTGGGAAGTTTGAGAATTGGGATTGAACGCACATTAAGAATTTCAGGTTTTGTAAAAATATTATCGAGTGGGTATTCTTTATCAAAATCTGTCATTATTTGTTTAGGAATTGATGGAGATTGTTCGAGAAGCCTGTCGTATTCAGTCTTACAGTCTTCAACAAATTTCAAACCATCCTTCTTACGTTCATCACGTGATATCGCCAACATGAGTCGAATATTCCTAGATAATAGACCATGAGCTAACGCCGCAGTTCTATGATTTTCCATTAATTCGTTAATTTTTAAGAATTGCATTATAGTCGCAATTAATCCTGCAATTAAATTCAAACCACCTATAACCGATGGTGCAGCGGGTTGAATACTAGGGGGAAGTGTAGACTGTGCAAAGTTAGCCGTTCCTGTAATAGTTGAAAGTACAATGACAGGTAAAGTAAATTTCATACTCAGATCTTTATAGAGTAAAAATGATCTGTGATGCATAAACCTATAACATGCACAGGCCTCACCCCATTGTCGTAATATAATTTCGTGCTGATCATTCCATACAATTTTTTCTTTTACCATTGTATATTAGATATGAATATTATATTTATGATTCATGTTGTATTTTTATTGGCTATTTTAATAGTACCATTCACCAATAATAAACGAAATCTAGAGTTTTACTCAATGGTTATTCCCTTTATTTTTTATCATTGGTCGGTGAATGACGACACATGTGCATTGACTCAAGCGGAAATGATGGTTACAGGTAAACACAAAGATGAGACATTTATGGGGAGACTTGTTGGTCCTATATATAAGATGGAAGAAAACCAAGTCAACAATATGACGAAAACTATGTTTTTCGTTCTTTGGGCATTTGTTCAGTACAGACTTGGACATTTTGATTTATTTTTTGAGGACGTAAAAGAAATACTTAAAGGAAAAAAAGTAAAGTAAAGTAATATGGATACGAAACTTAGAGCAGAAATTAAAAAACTTATTTATAATCGTGATTTGTATCACGCAAATTATGTTGAAGAATTTGAAGATTTCGAAGAAAAAATAAGAAGGTTGGGTGTACAGATTGATAAATCTGATTCCGAAGTTAAGAAGCAAATCCTTAATAAACAGAAATTATATTATGAGAGACAAATTGAAAAAATTGATAAAAATTTAGAACATACGACAAATGTGATTAATGGTAAAATTGATTACTTTGAAGAACAGCTTCAAAACCTGGAAAAGGAAAAACATTCTCTCGGGTACAATGTCGAAAAACTTAAAAAAGCACTCGAGAGACGTAATACTAATGAAATTTTTGATATGTTTGAATACGTTACAAACGCGATTGTTATTATAAATGAAGATCGTAAATCTACTTCTTCGAAAGCTGATGAACCTGTTTAATGAATTCCTTGTTACGTCGAATCTTAGGGTCGGCAGCGATGAGACGGAGAAGGGCCGCTGTTGGTATTTTTGGGCTATTACCTGAAGGCTTAGGAGTTTTCTTTAATTTCTTCTTAGCGTTCTGGATTTGTTTGGTAGTTGGCATTATACTATATAACAGCAAAATTTTTCCTCACCTATAAGTATATGAAGAATAGACAAAAGATTCAAATAATGACTCTGACTCTTGTTATACTTGTCGGAATATTAGCCTATAACTGGTACAACCCCAAAGTTGTTGAGATTCCAGTAGAAGTGGCTGTTCCTGTCCAGGCACGTCCGGTCCAGACACGTCGCCCACCCGTCAGGGAACCCGAATTTAGGGGTCCGCCCATCAAACAGTATAAACCCGGTCACATGCAACAAATGGGCCTCATCACGAATGGTGACGAGACTCTCCCTCTCTATGGTAAGGAGGTACGTGGGCGCCGCGATCGTTACAACTACTATACCACCACTGGGGGTGAGAACCTCTACCCCATATCTGTCAGTCACAATGCGAGAGATTGCATGGAGGACATTGGATGCCAAGAACTATACGGAAATGAAACAGTCGCCGTAATGGGAAAGACTGGTTCATTCACTGTAAATATGTACAGGACTGATGATTTCTTTTAAGCTGCGGGTTCCTCAACGGGCTCCTCAACGGGCTCCTCGGCGGGTGCGGCCTGCTTAACACGTTTCTGTACGTCATTTATAAGTGAACTTGTTTGACTAGAAGAACAGCATGCCGAAAGAGCACAAGCTGCTAATATAGGGGGTGATTTTACAGGTATCTTCATTATACCCATAAGGCCCATCACTGAACAAAGTAAGCATGCGATTGTGAAACCGAGTTGGGTATTACCCATGGGTTCACCTGACGTCTTAAATAGATTTCCAAGCATCTTTACTATAGTTCAACAAAAATTATTTCGTAGACTATCGTATTCCCTCGTCAGAAATCCGGTATTTCCAGATATTTTTGCCTTTGTCCTCAATAATTCAACTACTGTGTCCTCATCGAGATGTTTAAGAAAATCCACCTTCACCTCGATGTCGTCAAGTTGATGAGATTCTTTTTTCCCCTGTACATACGGCCACGTATGTTTTCGTAATGACGCGAGTTCTTCCTCGAGTTTTCTAATTCTTGGAAGGAGAATTTTATGAATTAACACCTTAAGCTGATGTGCTTCACTCATAATACCGTAAGTGCGTTTTTTATCTTTATACACAATAAGATGTCACTCCCACAAGGTAAGCGTGAATTTATAAGAAAATTAGTAGCGGGTTTGGATAATCTAATGGAAATTACACAAATTGCAAATCAGATTGGGATTAGCCCGAGAAACGAAATAGAAGAATTTATAAAAAAACATTTTCTTGTTCAAACTGATACGGGTGAATATAGTGTAAACAAGGTTGCATTCCGTATGGGTGTCCAGGCCCTAGATTTTGATATATTATCCAAAGTACTGATGCATCTAGATAAACTAAAAATTAAACTTAAAAATGTATTTAATAGGGCGAATGTAAATCCACTTTATTTTGATCAGGAAGGTATGTTATACGCCAGACTTATTGAGACAGGTGAGCTGAAGACTTTTCTTGATCTGATTTTATATTGATTTAATAATCTCAACCAATAGTAGATGCAGTATCTTGAATTAAAAAACAAGGCTAAAAAGCAAGGTCTTCGGGTCACCAAAACTGTCAAGGGTAAACGTGTGAAGCTCTCAGCTAAGGAACTTCGCACCAAAATTAAGATGAACTTTGATAACAGTGTGAAAAATGCACAAAGAGTTATCAGAGTGTGTCAAACTATAGTTGCTCCAACCGTGGTTCGTGCGGGTATTCCTCCCCCACCTCCTCCTCCACCCCAACGGCGACCAGTCGTAAACGCTCGACGCGCTAAACTCATGGCTGAACTGAAAAATGTCCTTAAGAAGAAAGGAATGGCGGCTTAGGAATTATTCTAAAATTGTGAATTTCGCACTGATATCCGTTGCACAAGCAGTTTGCTCCCCACCCGTAATAGCTCGAGTCTCAGATAAATTTAACACTTGTTTAGTATCACCTTTTATATTAGATTTAGTACGTGTCTCCCCAAATAAAGTGTATGACAGTGAATCTAAATTTAGATTCTCAAATTCAAGGCAACAACTAGGGACTTCACCTCGACTTAAAATCGATGATGAAACATCATCGATTTTTATATCAGCACTTAAATCCATAGTTGTCGAATGCAAGCTATAGAGTACATCCCCCCCACATGAATTAGGTTGATGTTGTTTTGTTAATTTATAAAATAAAGGTTTACTTAATTTTGGTTCCGCCGCATCCGAGGATACCTGATCCGCACGAACGTCCTTATCTTTCGTCTGAATAAAAAGTAAACCCCCTGCAGCAGTAGAAATACATGACATGAAGACTACACCAATTGCGATAGCATCCATATTAATGTATATTGATATTAAAAAGGAGGGTGGCCTAAATTAGTCTTTTGTAACAGCAATTGATTTGAAGCTGGTACACTTTTGGCCTGATGGACCACCTAGGGTTATTTTGACACCACCTTTGTCCTCCTTTGAATATGTAACAACTTTAAAACCTTTTGGTACGATGATAGATTTAAACGCAGATCCTGACGTACTTACTTCTTCATTTTCTTTTATTTCATCCATAACCCCTTTATAGTCACATTCATCGAAGATAGTGACATAAGGTGCAGCCTTCTTCTCAGCTATAAATTTCCTCTTCTGTTCTTGTTTGAACATGTAAAATCCACCTCCCACTGAACTCATGAGAGATGAGAAGGCACAGGCCATAAGAACTAAATCACCCATATTATAATATAAGTAGATTATAATATGGCTGCTATTGCTGTTGTACTAGGACTTTGCTGCTGCTCTTCTTTTTCCGCTGCAGGGGGTTGGTTTGGTGGGTTTATCCCAGGGACCGAACCCAATTTCAAAAAGGAAATGAAAGCTACCGAATGGAAGGAGATCGTCGATGAGATGAAGGTCATGAACAAAAAGAATAAGGAAAAAACGAAGGAATTCGAAAAGGGTGGTCCGGGTGGCGCGGATTTATCTGCGGAAGAACGCCAAGAATTGATGGATGTGTTGAAAAACCACATGCAGGAACTCCGTAAATCTGAAACGTGTAAGAAGGTAAATGAATTGATCGATGGCACTCGAGAAAATAACAAGTTCAAGAATACCCTATCTGCTTACCCGGATGATATCATTACACTTGGTGGTTCAAAACGTAAACATGAGGTATGGGAAAGTGCGATTGGACTAGACGACGACTTTCCTAAACATGAGTTTGATGGTGCTTTGGCAGTGTGTATAGCGACTGATGAGGAATTTCAAGAGTTCAAAGAAAGGTAATACCAAACCTCTTAGACATGAACTTCTCAACACCCTGAAACGTAGGAAAACTCCAGAGGTACCAACGGGACCAAAAACCAGCCCCGCTGATACCGCTCATCTTCCAATTCTCTTTGTCGCTCCGATCGACATTTAACATTTTTGTTTGGATCTTCTTGGGATCTCGTTCTTCTATGGTTTGTCTGGGTACATGACCCCCATGACGCAACACATAGGAACGCATACGTGAAGGATTCTTGTGTTTGGTGTAGTCGGAATATCCACTGGCACCAAAGTCAACAGTCCTGCCGTCTTCTAAGACAGCCCTGAACTTCTTTTTAGGGTTAGGGCTACGAGTTATCTTGACGCGCATACTTATATTTACTGAGATTTTTACTTACCACAGCAGCTGTACCCCTCCTTCTTAGCTTGGGGAAGGAAGAAGAGCTTTTCGGGGCCACGCTGGACACGGTAGAGGTGATCATACATGTGGAGGAGACCAACGGTCAGCGCAAGGCTGGCGACGACGACACCGTTCATCTTGCGCGCGGTGAAGGCATAGCCCGCGATGAGCGCGACGAGAACCATCTGGACGATGGTAAGCTGGGGGAGAGCGGGCATGGAGAAGCGAGACTTGGTGGTCGCAACCTCCTCGGTGGGCTTGGGCTCGGCATACATGGACTTGGGATATCCGGGCATTTTTATTATCTACTGAGAAAATAATGTGGCGGTTTATGTTTGTGCCCATACTGATGGTCCTGTATGATTATGTAAAACCACCGGTTGACCACCTTTACTTTTCAAATGTGTGGCGACCACTCCTCGGTATACAAAATACATTTCGAGAAATAATTAAGTGTCTACCGGAGTATGATGTAAAGAATTATCCTGGTCTTCTTCTATTGAAACTCCATTATCCTAAATTACGTGAAGAGTTTGAGAAAGTTTCATCAACTCTAGAAAAGACGTGGTACCATGATACTAACCCATGGTTTGAAAAGAATGATGGATACTATTTTTATAAAGCTGAACAATTCCCACTCCTAAATAGTCTCATTCGTCAAATACCATGTATAAATACAGAGGGTGCTTCATTTGCGGTCATAGAGGGTCCCATGGTCTTACACCCACATCGTGCTGAATCAAATGAACTCCTACGATATCAGTTGACTATACACGGTGATGGGGATTGTAGCCTGTACACGGATAAAGGTCGGTACGTACACAAAGAGGGTGAAGATATCCTCTTTGACCACGCGAGATACCATGAACTTCTAAAAATTGGAGACGGTCGAAGGGTTGTACTCATCTTGGATATTCACAGGTGATTGTGACACACTGCTTCATACATATCACTCCCACCGATAAGTTCTAGGGTTTTGTCTTTGACAATTCTCTTGGTAAAAGGTCCCGGTGTTCCATCATTACAATGCATACACAACGCTGAAAGTTTAGTTACGTCACTCGCGAGAGGGATACAATCGATGAGTTCACCAAACTTTCTTTGAAAACAGTCTCCATCAAGACCTGCGATAATAATCGATTTTTCTAGGTATAAACACCCTTCTATGAATTTTTTGAGTCTGGGAAAGAATTGTGCTTCATCTATGGCTATTATATCAGCCCGCTCAAATTCATCCGTATCGATGATATCAAATAGGTCATACACTTTGTGGCAATTAAACTTAACATTGTCATGCGTTTTGAGAACTTCTTCAGGTGATCTGGTATCTTTCGCCGAGTTGACAATCATGACTTCCTTACCTATGACTTTTAGACGCTTAAGTCGACGGATAAGTTCGGAAGTTTTACCGGAAAACATATTCCCCATAATAATCGAAAGTCCCATCTCAACTAATTATTATAATATTGTATTTTTTATATGGGTGAACTTCACAAATGTATCTTCAATGGCCACAAGGGGTACTACAATCCTAGGACAGGTCGTGTCAGGTTCGGAAAATGCATCTATCCCAATATCGCTTCGGCTATAAAATATCTCAAGACAAAGTAAGATGAACAGATTTGTCAATTCCACAGTTCTTACTACGTCATTATCTTATATCCTAACAAATATCCAGAACCGTTCAAATTTTAGAAAGGAATATGTCATACCACTTATAGCTCTTTTAATGACAAAATATATTGTTGGTGATTTCGACACGGGTTATACCTGGACATTGAATGATATTATTTTCGTTTCGTATGTTTTAGTACTATCATATGCGGTAGTAAGATTTTCTAAGTAAAAGGTAAGATGCCTCTCACAGATGCTCAAATTACTCGAAAAGTTGGGCAACTGCGTAGAACAGAAGGTCAAATCTATGCACCCCT
>Ga0315315_10006979_pt1 | contig 10453 bp, 5 predicted proteins | sample M140m3416metaG_FD_203699 | JGI IMG/M metagenome (GOLD analysis project Ga0315315, IMG submission 203699) | Ammonia-oxidizing marine archaeal communities from Monterey Bay, California, United States - M1 40m 3416 | ecosystem: Environmental > Aquatic > Marine > Intertidal zone | place: USA... | reverse complement strand
TGGGCTCTTCTTCGCGGTCCTGTACTCGGCATCGGCGGCGTCAGTCTCGAGCTCGGACATGTCGTCGATGAGGCCCTTGATCCCCTGGGGGACAAAGAGATGGGAGAAACCGCAGCAGGCGCATGATCCACCGGAGGCAAACTCGAACAGGGTGCGGTCGATCACCCACTGATCATTGAATCGGGGCATAGTCTATATAGATTCCGGTGGTGCTGCGCTGCAAGCTTCTATTTGCGGTATCCTCGAACTTGAAATCTTACCTCCTCTGCTGCCAGTCTCCGGTGCAGCGCACTCTGGTAAAGGCGTCGAGGGCTTGGGGAAGGGAACCCAGACGAAAAAGGGAACCACTGATGACGAATGATCTTGTTAGTTTGTTTCTCTGGTCTTATTAAAATGCACTACTTACTAGTAGGAGTACGAGACGAGTAATCTCTCTCGCGGATTGCGGATCAAGCATCGCGAATTCGTTTTGCTCGAGAAGCACAGGAAGCGCATGCGCGCCAGCTCAACCGACACTATGTATACAGTTTAGCGTATTGTGTATCCATACTGTATGTACTACTATGCATAGCTAGTATGCATAGTACTAGACTAGAGTAGTAGTACTGTATGTATACTACTCGTAGTAGGTACATGCATGTACTACTCTAGTACTGTATTTGTAGCCAGTACTAGCTACTAATACTAGATAGTATGCATAGTCAAATCGAAATCCAATGCGACGACTCCAACCACGCCGCGAGCTCGCAGGATCCTACTTCTAGTATGCATAATATCAACTTGGACTCGTCACAACCAATAAAACCGCACCGGAGCAAACATGATGACCTTTCGCCGCCTCCTCCTCGTCGCCCTTTCGACCCTCCTTCTTGCCTCCACGGCCCTCGCCGGCACCTCTCCCGAGGGTGTTGCATTCCTCGCCAAGAAGGAAGCCGAGGATGGTGTAGTAAAGCTAACCAGTGGGCTAATGTAAGGACAGGGATCGCCAATTCGAATCTTTTGTGTCGTGCTTGGGTCTTCGCATTCCTTGTCTCTCTCGTCCCTCATGTATGCGCTGCAATCGCTCCGCCCCCTGTTCCCCGTGTGTCCAGGTACAAGGAGATCACGCCCGGCACCGGCAAGACGCCCCTCGTCTCGACCCCGTGCAAGTGCCACTACGCCGGCACCCTCATTGACGGGACCGAATTCGATTCCAGCTACAAGCGCGGTGCGCCCCTCACCTTCGCCCCCAACCAGGTCATCAAGGGCTGGACCGAGGCCATGCAGCTCATGAAGGAAGGTGGTAAATGGGAGCTGTACATTCCCAGCGAGCTGGGATACGGCGATCGCGGGGCCGGCGCCTCCATCCCAGGCGGAGCCGTTCTCGTCTTCACCCTCGAGCTGCTCTCGGTCGAGGGCGCCGCCAAGGAGGAGTAGTGAAATAATTCTTCTGTCTGCTTTCGTTCGACTTTTGCTGTGGTGTTGTTGCTGTGGTGTTGTTGAATATAAATTTGTCGGTGACATGAAAACGGCAGATTTATAAAATTAATACGGCTTCAGCAGTCTAATAGGTCATAATCGTCACAGAATTGGCATTCTTCTAACAAAAGTCCCCCGAAATTCGAAAGTCACATGGCGCCGGTCATGATCTGCTCCTCTTCGTCCTCATCGACGGTCGATGCTGTGGACACCCCTTCGGGCCTGGCCATCAGCTCGTCGTCGTCGAGGCGGATCACCCTGGGCAACCTCAGGTGGTCCGGCCCCATCTGCCACTGGCGCTGGGAGGACCGGAAGGCGGAGAAGGGGCCGAGGCCCCGCCTCATGCGCGCAGCCGCAGTACTTCCTCTCCCCGTCCGTTTCTCCGGCGCGGCGTAGGCTGATTCCGCGGCGCCGTCGGCGAGGAACTGTTTCCTCATGAAGTATGCGTCCTCCCCGTCCTGGTAGTATCCCCGGATGACGTCGTGAACGTCGTACCCCATCCCGTCGCGGTACAGCCTGGCGGCGGCCCCGTTGGACTGGCGCACGTGCAGTCCGACGGCGTTGGCCCGGTGCCCATCGCGCATGTGGAAGTGCAGCTGCTCCATGAGCTGGGCGGCCAGGCCCCGCCGGCGGTAGTCGGGCAGGACCGCGAGGCTGGTCACGTGGCCCAGGCTCTCCGTCTTGGTGCGGCGGAAGGACTCCGACATGGCCTCGAAGAGGCCCCGCTCGTCGTCCTCATCGAGGACGGTGGAGGGGGGGAAACGGACGCGCGGGTCGGTAGGTCCCTCCTGCCAGCCTCCGCGGGCGTCCCGGCCGGATCGGGGCAGGGGGACCGGCATCCCGTGCTCCACCTTGCCCAGCACGTATGCCACTATCTTCCTCCCGCCGCCGTCCCCGCCGGGCGCGGGCCCGCCGTCCCCGCCGACGACCAGCGGGCGGCCATCGAGGTTGCGGGCGCCGTACGTCCGCGACACTCGCTTCCCGCGGCCGTACCGGTCCTCCTCCTCCATCATCGGAATCATCGGATCCTCCTCGTCCTCGCAGCCCGCCGGAATGTGCTCGGCGACGAGGGACAGGTCCGGCCACTGCCTCATGTGGTTGTGGTAGAAGGTGGGGGAGTAGTTCTCGGGCAGCGTCGCGAGGTTGCAGCGCTGGATCATGGGCACGTCGGACCTCCGCGCGACGCGGAGGTTGATGTGCCCGTCCAGGAAGGGCAGGCCGGCACGGTTGGTGGCGGACCCTGAGGCGACGGCCGAGGCGGAGGCGGAGAGCTTGGTGGCGGATTGGGAAACCGCTGCGGCGCCGGAGGAGCCGCTGGAGGCCAGGGCGGCCGAGGACCGGAGGAGGGCCAGGAACAGCAGCTTGGCCTGGTCCGCGGGTCTCCTCATGGTGGCGGGGGTCCGCTGGGGTTTGGGGTTCGTGGTTTGTTGGAAGGAGGGGAAGGCAGCGACGTGACGGTGAAATGCTGCGCCGATCCCTTTCGGCCTCCGCACTCTGACTGGCCGGCCTTGCCTTCCTCGCGGGGTGGAAAGAGAGTGCGAGGGGGAGGGGGGGGGGGGGAGTTCGGGCTCGTGTCGCCTCAACTCTCGTGTCAATTTCTCTGTGAAAAGCGCGAACCCCCACAGATGCTGCGCTGTCTGGATGATTCTTGATGTTCTCCGGGAGGTTGGGAGCGCCGCGCACCACCCACGCCGTAGTCACAGTTAGAAGTTCCGATGGATACTGGGCTAGCCAGGGAGGACTCTGTGCATGGTACGCGGTCGGGTGCACGACGTATCAGACTACCAGGCACTACTACCATGTACCATGGTACACAGTACTCTCAATCCACTGGGAAGTTTTAGCGAGAGATTACGACTGACTACACGTCACTGATACCGATGGCTGGTAGCTACACGTAATAGAGCAATGTTTCATACTCTAGCTACTCTAGAGTAGTATGCATACTCTAGCTAGAGTACTCTGGAGTATGTCCGCATGGTGCAATATTGCTTCAACCTGTGACTCAGACCTCTGAACGCTGCGTTGAAATACACACCCGGCTGATGGAATTTAACTTTATTTAGATCCCAGGATTATTTACATTGGCCGTCTGCGTGCCATAAATAAAACATACTCTAGAGTACGTCCCCAGAGAGCCGGCCACACCACATAAATAAAAATATACGACTCGTATAGACAAACGTAATGTTTTGCCATACTAAGTATACAATATGTATCAACAGTATGCACACTAGCTAGAGTAAAAGAAAAAGCAAGACTCCGTGAGGCGGCAGGCATCCACGTCGCGCATCAATACACGACCGGGAAGCTCCCGTTGCTCAGCTCATCCTTTTACGTTGCTACATTGTATCCCGTTAAATGTACGGTAGAATAACGTTAACAGATCGCCGCGCGCATTGGACTGTTCGGTTGCGAAGCGCGCGTTTCTTGCTGCCCCGTGCCTCCGACCACCGACCACCGACCCGCCGACCTCCGACCACAATCGTTCTCAAGCAAGCGGTCTCCAACCCGCCGCTCGTTGTTGGTGCTTCTTGACCCTGAGGCCCACTAGCCACATCACGCACATCTCGTGTTTAATTCCTAGCCCATTCCCGGATACCATCCAGTACCCCACCGCCTCTAGAGCCATGAAGGCGGTCCCGGTCGGCCGTCCAACCCTGGCGGCGCTCTGTCTCCTGGTCGCTGCCCTCCTGGCGGCTCCCCGGCCGGCCGATGGCAGGCTCCTGGGCCACAAGGACGCCGTCGTCACGCCGGCGCCGACGTCTGAGAAGTTCCTGGAGGAGCTGGCGGGGTTCGGCCCACCCCCCACCTTCCGCCCGACCGTGGATCCCTGGGCGAAATGGGCGACGGAGGAACCAACCCCGAGGCCGCCCACCGTGGAGCCGACCTCCCGCCCGACAGCGTCGCCGACCAGTCCCCCGCCGACCCGATGGCCCACCTTCAGCCCCACGGACGAGCCCACGGCACGTCCCACCCCAGGCCCGACCTCTATGCCCACCAGGAGGCCCACCTCGGGCCCGACGGGGAAGCCCACCCTGGCCCCGACCCTTGAACCCTTTGCCACCGGGGAGCCCACCGCGAGGCCCACGTTTGGAAGCACGGGGGAGCCCACGGTGCGCCCTGGCCCCCCAGCCAACCAGCCCCTGACTCCGTTCGTCGAGCTGGACGAGCTGGTGCGCGTCCAGCTCAAGTACAGTCCCGAGGGCCGGCTGATGAACAACCTCCAGAAGGTCGTCTTCGAGGACGTGGCTGGTTCGTTCCTGTCGGACCTCTTCCGTCTCACCGTGCCCAGGGTCTACGACGTCGAGGTCAAGGTGACGGGCCAGGTGGCGATGGACGGACGCGGGAGGGGGCGGCGGCTCAGGCGGATGCAGGGGACGGATGTGCCGCTGCAGGTCGACCTCCGCGTCCGGGGCCGCTTCGGTGTTACCGACGTCCACCGGGCCCCCGAGGACGTGGGCTTCTCGTCCCTGTGCCGCAACTTCTTCACCGTCAATGGAGGGGTAGTCGTCCGCCAGCTCGGAGCTCTCGCCGCGCAGGCCTCCGACGTGGGCACCACCGGCGTCGCCCTTGACGGTACCGGCCTGGAGTACTTCGGGTCGGTGCAGGAGGTGAGGGGGATGACCCTCGCCAATTCGGCGGGAGACGGGGCCGGCGCCAGCCAGCCGTCGCCCAAGGAGGAGGATGGGGGCGCGTCCGGCGAAGAGCGGCCCTACATCATTGCCATCGTCATTGGTTGCATCGCTTTCTTTGGCCTAGTTGCGGCCATGATCTACGTCCATCGGAGGAGCAAGAGGTAAGTGCGCCAAGCTTGTTTTGTTATTATTTGTGTGTGCGACAGACGCCGTCTGCTTCGACGCGGTCCTCTTCACTCCTGTGCTCCATCAGGGATTTGCATTCATAAGTCTCATTGTCCTCTCGAAATTCGCTCGCTGACAATCCTACCAACAGTTCGCCTTTCGAGGCCAAGAAGAACGGTGAATATGACAACGGAATGAAGTATCCCCCGCCCCCCAAGCGGTCCAAGAAGTCGGCGGCGGCAGACTCGATGCTTTCCAGTCGCCGCGCCTCCCCCAGCCCGATCAACGTCCCCGAGGAGGCAAATTCCGAGCAGGGATCTCTCGCCCACGTGCACACTCTGGGCAACGATGACTATACCTATAGCGACGAAGTGGGCGGCAAGGCGCGCTCCTTCCCAGGACCCCTCTTCGCCCGGCGGTCCCAGTCGGTCCCACTCGGGCGCAAGTCCCCCGTGTACGCGGAGAGCTCGGCGTACGCGGACAGTTCGGCGTACGGGGACGATGATGGCATGAGCCAAGACCTCGGAGGGGACGAGGACAGCCTGTTCGAGGATGGAGAGACCGTAATGGTCATGGCCACACCCAGGGGACGGAACGTCTTCGATAAGGCCTCCGTGGAAAGGGAGGCCTGGCGGGACCAAGAGGTCGAGTCCCCTTCGAACGCTGGCATCCTGCGCGGCAAGAATAGTCGGATGACGGAACTGTCCCCGTCCACAGCTGGAACGGCCGCGGCAGCCCCCCAGGCTGCCGACGCAATCGAAGACAAGAATCCGCCGGGGGCGACGAGGGAGTACGGGACATCGGCGAGAAGGAGGGAGGGGGATGGCTGGGGCGCCAGCCAGTCCGCCGCCTGGGCGTCGGCGCGTGCGGCGAAAAGAAAGGAGAGGGACATCGAAAACAGAAAGAAGGCCCAGGCCGCGTTGGAGAAGGAAAACAGGAGGAAGGCAGAGGAGGCGGCGGAGGAGGAGAACAGGAGGAAGGAAGAGGCGGCTGCTTTGAGCGAGCAAGAGAAGAGGAAGAATGCCCTGGCGGCCAATGCCGCCTTTATGGAGGAGAACAGGAGGAAGTCGCAGGCGGCGTTGACCGTGGATATCGAGGAGGCGGAGACCATGGACACGCAAAGCCAGTACAATGCCTCTGATCATGAGCCTGCGTGGCTTCATGAGAACCTTACGGACGTCCTGGGATCGTCCAGCGTCGCAGGCAGCAGAGCCTCGTCGAAGAATTCAGACACTCAGCCTATAGCGCCGTACCATCCCCATGCAATTCCGGCGGCCATTTCGGAGGCGCGGCCTGAGATGAAGTTTTCGATCCCCTCACCGAGCGGTGGTCCGGACGACGACGAAATGACCGTCATGACCACTGTGACCAAGCTAGAGGATGCCGGTATGGTGAAGAGGGATTGCTACGCTCCGCCTGGAAAGCTCGGCGTAGTGATCGACAGCACCTCGAGGGGACCTGTTGTGCACGAGGTCAAGGCTGGAACTCCCCTTGAGAGTGTCATCTTCCCCGGGGATAGGATTATCGCCATTGACGGGGAGGATACCCGCACGCTCCCGGCGAGCATGGTAACCAAGATCATGGCGGCTAAGAAGGACCAGCCTAGGGTACTGACGGTCCTCAGCGTAATGACGCAAATCGGCTGATAATTTTGTTCCAATAGCGATGGGTTGGTCTGAGCGCTTGATCTATTTTTTCACTACGTAAGCCGCGTTACGATCTATAATTAGTATGAGTAGGTGCTGCCCGCCCTGTGCCTACCGGCGGTATCCCTCCCCGGACGGCCTCGGGAGACGCGCGAAGGACCAGGAAGATCGTCTCCAGCCTCGCAAGCTCGTACGCGCTCCTGCCGGCCTCGTGGAGGCGCTCCCTGGCGTCGTCCCGGAGGTACCTCCAAAGTCCCCCCACCGTGGCCAGAGCCGCCCTCCTCGCCTGGGTCATCTCCTCCGTCTCGACGCTGGTCAGAGCGCGGGAGTGATCCACGGCCGCGAGCATGAACGGGTAGAGGTGGGTGGCTGGGTCCCTGGTCCCGAACAGCACGTCCGGGCAGGCGGAGATGACGTCCCGGACGCCCGTCCTCCACGTCCGGCCGGCCTCCAGGGCGAGGTTGAGGGGCAGCCTCCCCCTCCTGTCGACGCTGGAGGCGGACCGCGGGTGCGCCCCGAGCAGGGCCCGGATCATGGGAGACGGGGCTAGGGCGGCGGTCACCTGCTGACCCTCCTCGCTGCTCCCGCCGCACAACACCGCCTCTGCCGCCGCTGCCGCTGCTGCTGCCGCTAAGCCCTCCTCGCCGCGCGCGAACGAGCATCCCCAAGGGGACCGGACGGCGACGTGCAGGGGCAGGTTCCCCCCGTCGTCCCTCTCCCTCACCTGGCCGGGGTGGAGGGCGATGGCGAACCTGGCCGCCTCCGGGGGACATCCCGTAAAGGCGAGCGCGTGGAGGGCGCGCCAAGGCGGCAGCGGGTCGCCGTCCCCTTCCCCGTCGCCGGCGGCGAGGGATCCGCGGCAGACCGCCCTGAGGAGCAGCTCGGCATCGTCCCAGAACCGCCTCGCGGCGGGGGAGAGCTCCGCCGCCGCCGCCGAGGAGGAGGAGGAGGAGGAGGAGGAGGAGGAGGAGAAGAGCTCCATGCTCCGCTTCTTCTCCTCGGCGGTCACGTACACGTCCAGCATCTGCCAGGGCTGCGGGTGCAGGTGGCCGAGGAAGAAGAGGTCTACCGGGGTCTGGCCGGCCTCGTTCCTCCGGAGGAACGGGGACGCTTCGGGCCGGTACTGAGGCCGAGGCCGCCTGCGGCCCTTCGCGGCGGGAAATCCCTCGGCGGAGTTCGCCTTCGAATGCGACTGAGAATGCGACTGAGAATGCGACTGAGAATGCGACTGAGAATGCGACTGAGAATGCGACTGCGACTGCGACTGAGAATGCGACTGAGAATGCGACTGCGACTGCGCCTCCTCCGCCGCGGCGAGAAGGACCTGCTCCAGGAACCACCGCCACCATCCCCCCTCTGGCTCCGGTTCGGGATCGGGATCGGGATCGGGATCGCGATCTGGGAGCTGCTCGGGAGCCGTGGCCGTAGGTGCCGGCGGGAAGCCGTCACCACCGGCCTCCCCCACGGCGAAGCCGAATGCGTCCAGCGGCCCCTGATCCTCCCCCTCGGCGCCCCTTCCCCCCTGCTGCTCCCCGTCCAGCCTGGCCACCGCGAGCTCGGCGTCTCCGCCACTGCCAGGCCTCCCCATCGAGCTCTGGACCGCGCAGGCGAAGTGGGCCGCCGTCCAGCCCAGGCCGCTGGGGATCAGCAATCCCCTCCGGGGATGGACCTTGGCCGATGGGCTAGGGTCCCCCACGAACCGGACGGCCGAGTAATCGTTGCAGCGGAGGGCCGAGTGGATGCCCTGGTGCCACGGACCGTACACGAGCAGGAGCGACCCGCCGTCATCCGCTCGGCTGGTAGGGGCCGACGGGTTGGCGGAGCCGTTCGGTGGCATGGTCCCGGGTCGGCAAAAACTACTAGTAGTAGAGTATGCATACAAAGTACCACTAAGCAGTAGAGTATCCATACGAGCGTAGATGGCATAATAGTATTTACGAGAGTATTTATTTTAAATCCCGGATGACTTGGGCTGCTGATGGGGCTGATGCCTGCTCGTGCATGTACTAATAATACTTACTAGCTAGTACTATGCATAGTATGCATACGTATTGCATGTTATGTGCATTGTATACGAGCTCGTTTATTATATGTATATACTACTCTAGAGTACTATAGTATATATATATGTGTGTGTGTGTGTACGCGCGTAAATATTATACGCTAGGCTCGTATGCATAATATGCCTATAGTACTAGCTAGTAGATGTTCTATGCATACACTCGTAGTATGCATACAGTACCGAACCCATGCTATCTCCTCTCTTCCACACAATCCTCCGCCGTGGAAAGAAATAAATGTTCCCAGTCCACCCTGCAGGGGGGGGGAGGCTGCCGCTCTAGGGACCGCAAGGAAGGGCGAGGAGCGTTCGCGGTGCAGCCCTCTCCCATATATCTTTCCCCCCAAACTCTCGATCCCGGAATGACCCGCTACGCCGCCCCGAGATCGCCCCGCGGGGGCAGGAGCGCCGGGGCCGCCCTCGGCGGGTGGATCCTCGCCCTCGTCGGGCCAGCCCGGAGGCCGGCCGCCCTCCTCGGCAGGGCCCTCGCCGTCCTCGCCGTCTCCGCCGCGGCGCTGGCCCGCCTAGGCCTTGGCTCCCGCTCCTTCTTCCCCCTCGCGCCAGGAGGAGGAGGAGGAGGACAAGGAGGCCTGCCCGCCGCCGCCCGCGCGCTGGCGGGAGCCGTCGGCAGGTCCAGGACCCTGGGGAGGTATGACTCCGGAGGGCTGCCCTTCGGCACTGAGGTGCCGCCGGAAACGGAGTACGACGTTTGCGTAGTGGGGGCGGGCCTGTCGGGTGCCGTCCTGGCGGAGCGGTACGCGTCCGTGCTGGGCAGGAGCAGTCTGGTCCTGGACGTTCGGACGCACATTGGGGGGAACTGCTACGACTTCACCGAGCCCCTCTCGGGTATCCGGTTGAACCTGTACGGGGCGCACCTGTTCCATACCGGCCTGGATAGGGTGCGCAGGTACGTCACCAGGTGGCAAGACCGCGCTCCGTGGCGGAGGTACGATCACGAGGTCGTGGGCTGGATCGGGGGCAGGCTCCTTCCCATCCCCGTCAACATCAACACAGTCAACGGCCTCTTCGACTTGGCCATCCAGACCCCCGAGGAGATGGATCAGTGGCTGGCCTCGGTCCAGGTTCCGTGCGAGGGGGGGGCGGACCGGTGCGCCAATGCCGAGGAGATGGCCAAGTCCCGGGTGGGGAAGGACCTGTTCGAGAAGGTGTTCGAGACCTACACCCGGAAGCAGTGGAACAAGGAGCCCTCCGAGCTCGATGCGCTCGTCACGGCCCGGATCCCCGTCAGGAACGACTTCGATCCGCGGTACTTCTCCGACCGGTACCAGCTCCTACCCGAGGGGGGCTACACGGGGTGGTTCGCCGAGGTCCTAAGGCACGACCTCATCGACGTCGTGCTCGGGGTGGACTACTTCGATGTCAGGGATTCCCTCGAGGGCAGGTGCGGCAAGACCATCTTCACGGGACCCATCGACCGGTACTTCAGGGACGCTAACCTGGGAGATCTGGAGTATCGCAGCATCAAC
>Ga0315315_10006978_pt1 | contig 10453 bp, 9 predicted proteins | sample M140m3416metaG_FD_203699 | JGI IMG/M metagenome (GOLD analysis project Ga0315315, IMG submission 203699) | Ammonia-oxidizing marine archaeal communities from Monterey Bay, California, United States - M1 40m 3416 | ecosystem: Environmental > Aquatic > Marine > Intertidal zone | place: USA... | reverse complement strand
GACCTCGTTTATTTGCTAGTAATTTTAGTTTCTCTATTTCTTGAATCGCAGCAAGTAAATTTCCTTCCACCTTGTCGGTGAGTAAACGCAGGGCTTCTATATCAGGATTAATTCCTTCTTTGATCAGTCTTTGAGACAGCCAAGAGCTCAGGTTTTCTCGACCAACCGGCCAAATTTGGACTATCACGATTTGAGAGATGATTTCTTTAAACCATTTTGAATTTAGTTGAGTGCTCTCCAGCTTTGGGCTGCGAATGAGTAGAATAAGGTCGGCGCTGTTGACCTTTAAAAAAGTTTTGATGGCTTCTTTCGCGTCTTGATCCAACTTAGAGTTTTGGAGCCTAACATCGAATATTTTCCGTTCTGAAAAGAGCGAGAGGTTGTTAACGGCATGATTAAACTGCTCCCATTTAAAACCTCGCTCCACATCGAATATTTCTCTTTCCGTAAAATTTGCTTCTTTAAACCGTTTGTAAGCTAGACTTGCTGACTCCTCAACGAGCAGAGGCTCATCTCCCGTTATCCAATAAAGAGATTTGTCTTCTGATCTTAGAACACTTGCGAGTTGTTCCGGCTTAATTTTCATAGTTTCTTAATTTATGTTGGATTCAAGACGGCGTATTACCTGAGTGATTAGGTTTTGACGCATCTCGCTAATTATAATTTGAACCTCTTCTTGATTTCCGACAATATTTTCTATGTCTTCAAAATACGCTCTTTCTACAGAGAGTGTATCAGATTCAATTTTTGTTTCGTTGTCTGCTTCAAGTCGAATAACGATCGACAGTCGTATTTCATATTGTGCTGCCCGAGCCCTTGGGTTTATTGAGACAGGTCTAATATCAGTTTCTTCGCCGCTCACTGTTAAGGTGAGCTGGTTTGGTTGGGTAGGTATAGAAACACTTGCGTCTGATTCAATGTTAAGTCCGGTAGTAATTAAGTTGCGTTTGAGAATGCGGGCTAATTCACTATTGGGCTGTAAAAAATTAAGGTTGAGGACGTCAAGACTGCCATTTCTCAGCTGGCTACCGCGCAAAGAATAGCCACATGAATCTAAAAAAATGATCGCGAATAGTATGATTAAGAATAATTTTTTTATTTTCATAGTCTTAACTAGCGACTACATTTACCAGGCGATCGGGAACTACAATTATCTTATGCACCTTTTTGCCATCAATAAATCGCTTGACTGATTTAGCCTGTAAAGTTTTCTGTTCTAACTCCTCTTTCGATATGGTTTTGGAGACTTCTATTTTATCCCTCATTTTACCGTTGACTTGGATAACAATAACCACGGAATCTTGCGCTAAAGCCTCTTCGTCCAGGGTTGGCCAAAACTCATCGATTACTGCATTTTTATGACCTAACTGATTCCATAGTGCATGGCTAAAGTGAGGAACTATCGGTGCCAGCATTAAGATCACGATCTCTAGCGCCTCTTGAACTACGACACGATCATCCTCGTCTTTATTAGATTCACGGAATTTGGTCGTTGTATTTAACAACTCCATAGATGCAGCTATAGCTGTATTAAAAGTTTGGCGTCTACCATAATCGTCTGTCACCTTCTGTAGAGTCTGATGAGTTTTCAAGCGCAATTTTTTCTGTTCAGAGCTTAAGCCTGGATGCAGAATATCTTTACATTCGACAGCTTCATGACTCATTACAACTTTCCATAACCTGTTTAGAAACCTAAAGCTTCCTTCAACCCCGGAGTCTGACCAATCTAAAGATTGGTCGGGCGGGGCTGCAAACAAAGTAAACATTCTTACGGTGTCGGCCCCATATTTTTCTATCAGGCTGAGAGGGTCCACAGTATTGCCTTTGGACTTAGACATTTTTGTACCCTCGTTTAGGACCATACCCTGCGTAAGCAAACGAGTAAAAGGCTCACTAGAATCAACGAGGCCCTCATCTCGAAGCAGTCTATGGTAAAAGCGAGCATAAAGCAGATGTAATATTGCATGCTCGACCCCGCCAATATATTGGTCTACGGGTAACCAGTAGTTTGCGCGCTCGTCTAACATTGTTGAGCTCTGATCGGGGCAAGTAAAGCGAGCGTAATACCATGAAGATTCCATAAAGGTATCAAAAGTATCAGTTTCTCGCTTCGCGGTGGATTTACAGTTGGGGCAATTAGTTTCAAAAAATTGATGAATTTTAGTCAGGGGTGAGCCGGTATCGTCAAAGTCTACGTCTTCTGGAAGCAGAACAGGTAGATCTTCTTCCGGAACTGGAACAGAGCCACATTTTTCGCAATTGATTATGGGAATGGGTGCTCCCCAATAGCGCTGTCGCGAGACACCCCAGTCTCTGAGGCGATAGTTTACGGTTTTCTCGCCTTTACCTTGTTCTGTGAGGAAGGTGGCTATTGCGTCAAATGCTTCCTCAAAGCTTAGGCCGTTAAACTGCCCTGAATTAATGAGGCGGCCTCGTTCGATGAAAGCGCAGCTATCAAGATCACATACTTGATGATCTGAAATAGGTTCAATTACTTGTTTAATAGGCAGTTGAAACTCTTTTGCAAATTCATAATCTCTTTGGTCATGCGCAGGAACAGCCATAACCGCACCGGAGCCATAATTTATCAGCACAAAATTAGCGACCCAGATCGGCACTTCGTTCTTACTAATAGGATGAATAGCTGTCAGTCCCGTGTTAACCCCATCTTTTTTTAATTTAGCTAATTCTGCTTCTGCGACCTTGTTCTTTGTTTGCTTTTCAACAAATTCAGCAACTTGTTTGTTTGACGCTGCTGCTTTTTGAGCCAAAGGATGTTGAGGAGCGACGGCTAGGTAAGTTACACCCATTAGAGTATCTGGACGAGTAGTGTAGACAGAGATTATTTCTTCATTGAGGTCGGCTAGTTCAAAGTCGAGATTCAGGCCCTCTGAGCGGCCGATCCAGTTAGATTGCATGGTGCGCACCATTGTCGGCCAGCCTTCTAATTCATCTAACCCTTCGAGTAGTTCTTCCGCAAAAGCGGTGATTTTAACAAACCATTGTAAAATATTTCGACGTTCGACCGGTGCGCCGGAACGCCACCCGCATCCATCGACGACTTGCTCATTCGCCAATACAGTCTGATCGACTGGATCCCAGTTAACCTCTGCTTCTTTCTTATAAACCAGACCTTTTTCGAATAATTTCAAGAAGAACCACTGTTCCCATCTATAATATTCCTTATGGCAAGTTGCTAATTCTCGCGACCAATCATAAGCATATCCCAATTTTTTAAGCTGCCCTCGCATGTAATTAATGTTGCTATATGTCCATTTTGCTGGAGCGGTTTTATTCTGCATGGCAGCATTTTCTGCGGGCAATCCAAAGGCATCCCAACCCATAGGCTGCAAGACATTTTTACCCTGCATTCTTTGGAAGCGTGAAATGGCATCCCCAATCGCATAATTTCTCACATGACCCATATGAAGATGACCGCTTGGGTAAGGAAACATAGACAGGCAGTAAAATTTCTCTTTTGTAGGATCCTCTGTTACCTGAAAACTCTGATGGTCTTCCCAATAGGATTGAACAGCTTCTTCTACTTCTTGTGGTTCGTAAGCTTTGGTATTACTCATTTTTATTTTTTCAAATTACTCAGTTTAAAGGCTTGTCTTTCCTGATCGCTAGAAGGCTAATTTTTTATTTATGTTTACTTAGCAATATCGACTGAGTCGGAAGTTACCTTTATTAATTTAATCTGTCGGTTATCTGCGTTAAGAACTGTGATTAGAAAAGGATCTACTACAACTGTTTCTCCTCTTTCAGGTATTTTTCCAAATTTCTGAATAACTAGACCCCCAATCGTCGAAAATTCTTGATCGCTAAAATCAGTTTGAAAATAGGAATTAAAATCATTCAGTGGCGTATGCGCTTTTACAATATAGTTCTTTTCATCGATCGTTTTAATATGATTTTCTTCATCGATGTCTGTTTCATCTTCTATATCTCCGACAATCTGCTCCAAAACATCCTCAATTGTAACAACGCCACAAATGCTCCCATACTCGTCGGTAACGACCGCCATATGCTGTCTTGTTTCCCTAAATTCTTTTAGTAAAACATTGAGCCGTTTACTTTCTGACACGAATGTTACAGGCCGCGCGATGTCGGCGATGTTGATTTCTTTAGAATCATTATTTAATGTTAATGCAAGTAAATCTTTCGCCAAAAGAATGCCTTTGACGTCGTCGACATTTTCGCCCACGACAGGCAAGCGCGAATGTGAAGAATTGCTCACTAGCTCGATTACTTTCTTGGGTTCCAGCTGCAAGGGTACGGTTACTACTTTCGATCGAGGGATCATAATATCTTTTACTTGCATACTGGAGACTTGAAGCGCTCCCTCAATGATGCTCAATGCATCCGCATCTAGTACGCTGTCTTGCTCGGCGTTTCTGAGGAGCTCGAGCAGGCTATTAGTGTCGGTAGGTTCATCAGAAAATACTTGCGCTATTTTATCGATCCAAGATTTTGGTCTCGGATCGATGCTAGATTGATCTTCAGTCATGTTGTATTTCTCGTTCCTCTCCATTCAGAAATCATCTGCTTACACTACCAAATATGGATTTGGGAATCCAAGTTTTTTAAGTATTTTTATCTCTTGCTTTTCCATGCTCTCGGCTTCCTTTGGTGTTTTATGATGAAACCCTTTCAAATGCAGAGTGCTATGAATCATCAGATGGGCCCAGTGTGCGTTTATTAGCTTTTTTTGTTCGTCAGCTTCCCTCTGAACAATTTCCGGGCAAACTACAATGTCACCTATAGGTTTAGAGAAAAATACAGGCATGGCATGATCCGGCAAATTGGCCGGAAAAGATAGAACATTTGGTGCATAGTTTTTATTGCGGTAGTGTAAATTTAATCGACGTGCTTCCTCCAGAGTTACAAGTCTTATGCTAATGGTTATCGGATTGGTAAGTTGAAGTTCTTCTAGGACGAGTTCAATCCAAGTTTGGAAATTATTTTGGTTTGGAGTCCAAAATGATTTACTGTCATCAGTTAACTCAATTGTCGCGATCATTTATTTGCGGAGCATCTTGATTGTTAATATTAGAAACTAAATTACGATCGAATTCATCGTATGCTTCGACGATCCTTTGCACTAGTCGATGCCTCACTACATCCTTGGCGTTAAAATGAGTGAATCCAATATCTTCTATCCCCCCTAGTACTTTACTTGCATGAATAAGTCCTGATCTCGTACCTTTAGGTAAGTCTATTTGGGTCACGTCCCCAGTTATAACCGCTGTTGAACCAAATCCAATGCGTGTGAGAAACATTTTCATTTGCGCAGTGGTTGTATTCTGGCTTTCATCAAGAATAATGAAAGAGTGATTTAGAGTTCGGCCCCTCATATAAGCTAGTGGCGCAACTTCGATAACATTCTTTTCAATCAATTTCTCAACTTTCTCGAACCCAAGCATTTCATATAATGCGTCATATAATGGTCGTAGATAAGGGTCTATTTTTTGTGTCAAATCCCCAGGGAGAAAACCGAGTTTTTCTCCTGCTTCTACCGCGGGTCGAACAAGTAACACGCGATTGATTTTCTCTTTTGACAGCGCTTCAACAGCGCAAGCTACAGCCAGAAACGTTTTGCCTGTGCCTGCCGGACCTATGCCAAAGCTTATATCATTCTTTCGGATGTTAGCCACATATGAGTTTTGATGATTTCCGCGCGGTTTGATTGAAGCTTTGGGGGTTTTAATTAACAGTTTTTTTTCGTCCTCAAATGAACCTGCAGATTCTTCTGAGATTAAGCCCTGCCCATACTCCCGAAGGGTAAGGTGAATTAGGTTGGAGTTAAGCAAAGCTCCAGACTCCGTTGTTTTATATAAGGATTCTAAAATTATGCAGCCATGTGATATGGCATCCTGAGACCCTGACAAAAGGAATGTATTCCCCCTCTGGCGAATAGTTAATGCAAGGCTAGATTCTATTTGCCTTATGTGCTCATTTAGTCGCCCACAAAGGTTCGAGAGGCGCTGTATGTTATCGGGCATCAATTTAAGACTAGCGGTTTGGGTAGTCATGTCGTGGAGAATATTCCTCAGTGTGGATTATCCCAAGTATTAATTTTGAACAATCCTGTACTCGTTTTGTAGATTTTAGAGTGTGCCAAGAAGCGAGTTAGGTAGCGCATCGGTAATTTTAACCATTGCGAAAGTTCCAATCATAGATTGATCATTGCAACGAAAGTTGACTATTCGATTATTCTCTGTCCGGCCTTGCAGGTCGTCAGCAGTTTTTTTAGATCGTCCAGTGATTAGTATTTTTTCATTGGTGCCAATCATTGAATCGCTGATGTCTGAGGCTTGCTTTGTAATTTGTGATTGTAAAGTCAAGAGACGATGTTTTTTCTCTCTTTCAGGAGTTTTATCCTCTAATTCCGCTGCGGGGGTGCCGGGTCTTGCGCTGTAAATAAAACTGAAAGATGTATCGAAGCCAACTTCGATTATAAGATTCATTGTGTCTTCAAAATCTTTGTTCGTCTCTCCTGGGAAGCCAACGATAAAGTCCGAAGATAAACTTATATTAGGGCGATTCGCGACCACTTTTCGGATAATTGACTTATATTCAATAGCGGTATGTCCCCTCTTCATCGCATTTAAGATTCGATCGCTTCCACTTTGTACAGGCAAATGCAAATGGGAAACAAGCTCTGGGACTTCATTGTAGACGTTTATTAAACTTTGATTGAACTCAATGGGGTGAGATGTCGTAAAACGAACTCGGTCTATACCTTCTATGCTAGCGACATAATTAATTAATAGCGCTAAGTCAATAATTTCATTGGAGTGAGATATTCCTCTGTAAGCATTAACATTTTGGCCTAATAAATTTATTTCTCGGACACCTTGATCGGCCAGATGGGAAGCTTCTGCTAAAACGTCGTCTAGCGGTCTTGATACTTCTTCTCCTCGAGTATAGGGGACAACGCAGAAGCTACAATATTTGCTGCAACCTTCCATAATTGTCAAAAAAGCTTGAGCGGATTCTGCTGCGGGTAAGGGAAGTCGATCGAATTTTTCGATCTCAGGAAAGCTTATATCAACCAGCGCTTTCTTATTCGACGATTCCAGCATGGTTGGTAATTTGTGTAACGTTTGTGGGCCAAATATGACGTCGACATAGGGAGCGCGTTTGCCTATATTTGCCCCTTCCTGACTCGCGACACAACCACCTACAGCGATTTTGACATTAGGGTTTGCTTCTTTTATTGAGCGCCATCTTCCTAATTGGTGGAATACCTTTTCTTGTGCCTTTTCTCTTATAGAGCATGTGTTTAAGAGCAGAAGGTCTGCCTTTTCAGGTTCACTGACTAATTCTGTATGTTGCTGCTCCTTTAGCATGTCGAGTATGCGGGAAGAATCATACTCATTCATTTGGCAGCCGTGAGTCTTGATGTAAACCTTGCGTGCTGTAGGTGTATTTGTATCGTTCAAAAACGTTTTCAACTGGATGAGTTACCTGTAATTCTGCGAAAGCAAGATTATAGCAGTAGTGGTGCAACAGAATTAAGAAAAATTAGGTCAATTGACTTGAAATTTATCGATTTAATCAAATATTAAGGTTAGTCTAAGCGGCGATCAGGTTTACTGTTTTTTTTGAAAGCGCTGTAGACAATAATTGAAGAAAAAATTCGTTATAAGAGATTGATTTAATGGGAAATTCGTCAGAAATATACAAAATTACTTTTCTAAATAAGGGTAAAGTCTACGAGGTTTTTGTCAACCAAGTTTACCAAAGCGATCTTTACGGATTTATTGAGATCGAGGGTTATGTTTTTGATGAAAAAAATCAAGTTGTGGTTGATCCGAATGAGGAAAAGTTAAAGGCTGAATTTAGCGGGGTAAAAAGGAGCTTTATCCCTATACAGGCGATCATTCGAATTGATGAGGTCGAGAAAACTGGAGTATGCAAGATAACTAATGGCGATAATATTGCTCCTTTTCCTGTATCACTTGTTGGCGGCAAATCAGAAACGAAGGACTCATAGAGCGGCGCGCATGATTCTCCGCCGACTTACTTTCTCTTTCCTTAGTTTTTTGCTTCACCGTGGCTGACCACCCCTACTCACGATTAACGCCCGATGTTGTCATCAGAGCCGCAGAAGAATTAGGGTATGAACCGGATGCCCGTATATTTGGTTTAAACAGCTATGAGAATCGTGTTTACCAAGTAGGCGTTTCAGGGCAAAGCTCTATAGTCATAAAATTCTATCGACCCGAAAGGTGGAGTTCAGAACAAATCCTCGAGGAGCATGCGTTTGCCACAGAACTTGCTGACCTGGAAATTCCAGTAATTCCTCCAGACAAGCTTTCAAACGGGAAAACACTTTTTGAGTTTGAGAACTTTCAGCTCGCTGTGTTCCCCTTATTTATTGGGCGTCCACCTGAATTAGATAATCCTGATAATCTGCTGGTTATGGGTAGATTTGTAGGCCGTATCCATTCCGTGGGTGCCCAGCAAGATTTTTTACATAGAGTCGAAATCAGTGTAGATAGGTTTGGTGTAAAGAATCGTGCTTTTCTGCTCGAAAACGATTTCATCCCATCCGAGCTGATCCCAGCTTATGAATCATTGAGTCAAGACCTTATTGAGAGGATTCAACTGCGGTTTAAAGAGCATGGTCCGTTGATTAAACAAAGAATCCATGGCGATTGCCATCGTGGAAATATATTGTGGAAGGATGGTTCCCCTAATTTTGTAGATTTCGACGATACGATGATGGGTCCAGCGATACAAGATCTTTGGATGATGCTTTCGGGGGATCGCAACCAAAAACAAGGACAATTATTGGAGTTGGTGGAGGGTTATAATGAATTCTGCGATTTCCGCTCATCTGAACTAGCTCTCGTAGAAAGTTTCCGTACGCTGAGAATTATTAATTACAGCGCATGGTTAGCCAGGCGTTGGAAAGATCCGGCATTCCCTCAGAATTTTCCTTGGTTTAATACTCAAAGATACTGGTCAGAGCATATCCTAGAACTTCGAGAGCAACTTGCATTGCTTGATGAACCAGCTTTAGAAATATTGTATTGAGTGGATTTCGGCGGCGCTAGATTACTTGTACGCCAGACCCTTGGATTTGACCGTTTTTGTCCATGGCTGCGAATGCTACCTTAGCGTCTGAAAGCTGTTCTAAAGCCCGTTTTTCATCAAGAAGTACTGATGATCTTGCGAGAAATCCGGCGCTAGTGCATCGTTCAGCAACGACACTTATTGCTCTAAGGCCGGTGTTGCATGGGTGTCCGGTTTTAGGATTTAAAATCGCAGTATGGGGTTTCCCCTCCAACAAGAAAGAATCAGCAAAGTCTCCGCTCGTTGCGACGCCACCACTAAGAAGATCGATTTTTGCTAGTAGAGCATTTGGAATTTGCGGATTCGCTATACCCACAGTCCAAGGTTGATCATTAGGCTGTGCGCCAATAATTGCAAAGTCACCACCAAGATTTACAAGCCCATGTTGAACTCCAAGATCTCGTCCTAACTTAGCGAGTGTATCAGCGGCATACTCTTTAAATATTTGACCAAAATCTATCCTCATGTTTGAGGGTAAATATAGTCTAGACCCTCGCCATTTTAATTTATGAAGGCCTATGTGAGGAAGCAAAGCTTCTATTTCTGACTTGCCCGGTAACTTTTGACTATCAAAGTTCCAGATTTCATCCAGCGAGCAAGCGGTAATATCATATAGCCCGTCGCTTTTTTCGAAGCAATCGAGCGCATGATTAAATAGGGTCTTTGTTTCCCTATCGATCTTTATCCCTAATTTATTTCCTGCAGAGAGGTTTATTTCCGATACGAAACTTTTTCTTATTTCAGAGGAATATTTTTTCTCTATTCTTAATGCTTCCGCAACAAGGCGTCGAGTTAAATTCTTCGCATTTACCCGAGATTGATCGTATATTTGTATTTCGCAGTGGCTTCCCATACTTTGAAAGGAAAAGCGTTTAAGCGTTAAGTTCATAAAAAATTCTTGACTATGACAAAAGGATTAAAACAAGAAGACGGTTTTTTTTGATGAGGATATTGTATAGCGGCAAATATCTCTGATGCTTCATGAGAAAATTTCCGTCTAGTTTTCTGCTAAGACTTTCTGTATTTCTTCCTCGATGCTGTCGATATCCCCGTTACGAAATCCCATATGAACGAGCCTAACATTCCCATCAGGTGAAACTAAGTAGGAAGAGGGCATTCCGATTACCCCAAACATTTCAGACACGTCTCCCTCAGGGTCTTGCGGGATTAAAAAATCTAATGGTGTATCTAGTAAAAAGTCCAGTCCATCTTCTATTGGGTTGTCTACATTTACAGCAATAACCTCTAAGCCTTGATCCTGATATTTATGATAAATTTCATTATATAGGGGCAGGGAAGTAATGCATGGAGCGCACCAGGAAGCCCAAAAATCTATAAAGAGGGTTTTCCCTTCCAGGTTTTTTAG
>Ga0315315_10006975_pt1 | contig 10454 bp, 14 predicted proteins | sample M140m3416metaG_FD_203699 | JGI IMG/M metagenome (GOLD analysis project Ga0315315, IMG submission 203699) | Ammonia-oxidizing marine archaeal communities from Monterey Bay, California, United States - M1 40m 3416 | ecosystem: Environmental > Aquatic > Marine > Intertidal zone | place: USA... | reverse complement strand
TAGGGGAGTGTACCCCTTAGCTGCTTGACAAATAGGATCGAATCAGGTCCGAACTAAACCACGAGCTGAGCTATGGATTCTAGAGAGAGGCGCCTGGCACAGACAAGTATATACCTAGCCTATCTTTTTCTTTTAAAAAATCTTGGCAGAAAAATCCGTCCCGAAAAACCTTTCAAAAACCCTTGACTTATACTTCGTTTTATACTATCATATAACATAATAAAGGAGTGAGTTATGTTTGTGATTATAGATGATACAGGTTCCACGTTAGCGGCTAATATGGAGTTTCCTACATATAAAGATGCTAATGACTATCTAATGGAGTATTGTGAGCGTGAGAAGTGCATAGTAGTTAATACATTTGATGCGTTAAAAACTGCTAGTAATAGACTACATAGAATCTACAAAAAACAGTAAAAAAACGAAAAGTTCATAAAAACGCAGCGATCAGTGTTTTGGTTATCTACACACTTGATTAGTAGTTCGTTATATTCTATAATACACAATAAAGGATATAAATAAAACGAAATGAAACCTAGATTACCAAGACCAGAAGAGATATTCGTATTAGCAATGATTACAGTATTTGGATTACTCGTATATGTCTCTATATACTATCCCGAATACATTATACATCCTATGCCATACGAGTATATAGACAGTCCTATATATCATAGAGACCCTTTATTGTCTTTTGAAGGAGTACAATATGCGTGATTTCGTCCAAGTGCTGAAAAGTCTAAGCCCGGCCGAACGATCTGTCCTGTTTATAGGACTAATTCTTATAAGTTATCCCGCTCTATATGCGTTGGCGTTAGAGCTGTGGTGTATAGCATACGGACTTATATACTAGCTAAGGAACTATCGTTCTAACTCCGTTCGGTAAAAGAATCTGATAAATTCGAAAAAACTGCTTGACTTTTACTATCTACGGTGTTATCATAGGTTATAGTAAAATATTGAAGTTATCGTTTTGGAGTAAAAATTATGGGTTTAGCACGTGGTCTGACAATGCTTAATACGCGGAAAAGAAAGGTAAAACTAACTAAGGCGAAGATAGCAGAGCTTGAGACCAGATGGCGTAAACATAATAAACACATGAAATCCATGGGACTACACGCAATGCGTTATGAGAAGTTCGAGGATTATGTAGATTACTGCTACGGTAAAAGAACTACTAAGGACTTTAAAATAGTCCGTTCTCCATTAACTCCTGTTGAGACCCCTCGTATGAAAGCATCAAGAGAACATAGAGAGAAATACCCTTCACTACCCATGGGGCATGCCATTAACGGCAAAGGTACAAAGGATGATAGGTGGGAGTCAGAGAAAAAGACTATCTCAAGCGGTTACACCGTAGCTCCCGCCTATAATAAAGGCGCCTATCAAGTTATAGGTAAAAGTAACATTAAAGATATAGGACGGTAATAAATAATAGTATGAGTACATGGTGGAGAAGATATTGGCGAGCTGAGAAGCCTAAGGAAGAAGAAACAGAAGTTCGTGTTGTAGATATGATGGAGGATGATGTAGATCCTGAAGAGCTCACAGTAGCTAACGCATATAAGACACGTTGGATATGGTATCACACAATTCTAGCAATAGAAATTCTTATGACAAACATTCTACTTATTGCTATTCTAGTAATATTGGCGGTGAAATTATGAGCAAAGATATTATAAAAGATTTAAAGAAAATGGGATTAGTTGCAAAAACTAAACATTATAACCAAATGATGACCGTAGCTAAATGGTCCTTTACTCTAATGTTTTTGATATTTGCATTTTCATTCATAACAGGATGTTCTACTATGCAAGTAGCAAAGAACGGTAAGTTAGAAGAAGAATTTATTCGTGTATTTGATGAAGATGATCTAATTCGTGATTTAGAAATTAAATTGCGTTCATTACCTAATCAAGGTATTCCATTAGCAGATGGACTCTGTTGGAGTGAACGTATGGGTGTACATTTTTGTCCAGACGGACGAACTTACTAAGAATAATCTCCAGAAGTATCACCGTGAGCTCTATCGGGCCACTTGCCACACGTCTGAACGCACTTAACACAATGGCCAACAGGATCTTTTAGATTACCTTCTATTCCGTCAGGTATTGTTTTACTAAAGAACTGAGAGTTTAGTATATCTTCTACAGAATTAGTTTCGCTTGGTGTAAGTAAACTTGCATCCCCTACCATATCTCGTAATTGATTATCTTTAGCGAACCAACTACCACCGAGAAAACAACAAGGTAAAAACATACCATCGCAATCTATAAAAAGTTCCTTTTGTTTAATTGCATGGCAGTCTACGTCTAGATTACTATGTTGACGTAACCAATAATACGCATACATATCATCATAACCTTCTGTTCGTGTTCTTAATTGTGTTTTGTATCTAACACTCTTTGCTATAACGTTCTTTCCGTAAAATTCATTTTTAGTAGATTGTTTACCATAAAAATCGAAATCATATAGATTGTTTTTTGTGTCTGGGTATATCTCATACATATAACTGCCGTCCTTTCTATTGTGAACAGGCATTGTATCTAAATTAGGATGGCTAGGTCCGTTGGCAAATCCAAATGGTTGTTTTAACTTTAATTTTATATCGTGTTTCTGACAGAACTCTCTTACTTTAGGTATATCGTCGACATTGTGTTCAAATACAAGAAAATCCCATTGCACTAAACCAGGGCCATCTTTATATGCTAATATATTACGCATAACCTTGTCCCATTTAACATTTTTACGATATATGTGATTTGTATCTTCCCAACCGTCTACAGAAAAGGTCATTGATCCTCTTCCAAATCCACTTTCGTTGCCGTGTAATATATCTGACAGACGTCTAAATTGTTTAGCACTTCCCATGCCTCCATTAGTTAATACATCTACACCCGCATTTTTATTAATACTTTTAATGTATTCTAATATATCAACTATTTCTGTACAGGACATCGGGTCACCACGCGTGCCACAGAATAACCAATATTTTATTGATTTGATAAAGTCCTCACCTAATAACTTAAAATAGTCTAGGCCTAATTGTACGTTCTTTATATTGGAATCTACGATGCCTCCGTAATGACTACGGAAGCACCCTGGACATTCTGCGTTACATTTATCTGTAAGCTCTACGTGAACTCTTTCTATACCGTGCTTATACATTATAAAGAGTATTTATTACTCTACATCATTAAGTGGATTCTCTAATACTGTTTGAATCTTTTCTTCTAACTCTGTTTTGTTATTTCTAATGTCTGCTTCCATTTCTCTAAAGCGTTTTTGCATTTCTCTTTCCATTTCATAAACATCATTACGGATTTCTCTTTGTGTCTCGGCAGTAGTTTTATCTACATTACGAGCCAAATCTACGGCATTACTAATATCGCCTTGTAGATTGTCCTTAATAACATCAGTAAGTTCGGTTAGTCTTACTATTTCATTCTCTATCCTTGTTGGATTGAGTGCTGCTAGCTTTGTTTCCGCATCCAATAGACGACTATAGAGTTCAAAACCTCCCCATAGGCCTCCAATAAGAGTACCTATCAATGGAAGTATTAGTAGGAGTTTAGAACCTCCTACTTTGATTCCTGCGTATTCTATCTCTGCCATTATTGCTTCTCCTTGTATTGTGATAATATCATTGTTTTAAGTTTTGCTTCTGTACTTCCTGCCATACGATAAAATGACCCTTTATTGTCATCTATTTTAGCATTTGTGTACAACATTTTAACCTCATACCAATTTCCATTATCATTGATTTGTTCCATGCCTGTATAAGCGCTAAATCCTGCTTTGTAACCTAATACAGTAACTGCTACTGTTTGATCATCAAAGCCACCTGACTCACTATTAGATTCTAATTGGGCTGCTAACTGTTCTGCTGCTGCCTCTTCGCCTAAACGTTCTGCTAAGTTTTCTACCGCTTTTGATGTACGTTTTTCTGATACACTTGGCGGCGCTACGTCAAACGAACTAAAGTCTGGAGTTTCGTTACTTAAAAATTGTCCAATGCTTTGTCCTGCTCCTAAAGCATCGTTAAATGTGTTTTCAAATTCTACACTTGAACTTCCAAAAGAATCATTAGATTCAAATGTAAACTCTTGCTGTGCTACTTGTTGTTGTTCTTGTTGTTGCTCTGCTACTTCAAAAACGTTTGTCTGTGGGCCTACTTCTACTGTTGCTACTTGTATATCCACGGTACCTGTTGATTGTTCTTGTTGTTCTAAAGCGAAAGTGTCGCCTCCTTGCGACAATTGACTACCTTGTCCACTTTCACTAGATTGTGACTCGGAGCCACTCTGTATTTGTTGACTTACAACACTTGCTGCTGCTCCTAGTTCTCTTTTAAGTTTTGCAACTACCATTGATGATCTACTAGGACGAGAACTTTCCTTTTTCTCTTCTTTAACTTCTGCTGGTGCTGTTTCCTCAACAATTTCATTAACCTCTTCTACTGTTTCTTCCTCTTCTATAATTAGTTCGGGTTCCTCTTGTAATAGTTCCTGTAATTCTTCTTCGTTAATTAGTTCTTCGAATGCCTCGTCATCAAGTAATTCTTCTAATACATCTATACTAATTTCTTCCTCAAAAGCTTCTTCTATTTCTTCACTTATTTCCTCAAAGTCATCACCAACTAAATCTTCCAGTATTTCTATATACTCTTCTTCGATAAACTCTTCAGCAAATTCTTCTTCAGGTTCCCATTCATTTTCTCTAAATATTTCTACGCCTACTTGTTCTTCTAATATGTAAATGTCTGTACTATCTAATTGTGCTAATAGTTCTTCTGGTTCAGACATTTCTACACTATCCCACTCTATCATACCATCTTCTGAAAACTCTACATCTTCTCCGTACCAGTCATCTACTTGTTCTTGTCCAAATTCTTCTACGTCTATTGCATACCACTCTTCATCAGAGAATGATTGCCAATCATCACCGTATAAATTATCCATTTCTTGTCCAAATAATTCAACATCAATAACAACTACTTCTTCGTAACCATATTGTTCTGCCTCACTTCCATAACCTAAAGCTTGTGCTTCGAAGTCATCATCATAACCATACATTTCCATTTCTTCATCTGAAAACATACCGTCATCATAAAACTCTTCGTCGTCACCTAATAGTGATTCCTGATACGCTAGTTCTTCCCAATAACCATCACATTGACTATCATACAACGCATCTAATTCACATTGTAAATCAAAAAAGGCATTTGTATAACCAGGACATTGTTCATCATATAAAGAATCTAAGTTACATTGTTGCGTTAGATAAGCGGCTGCGTATCCAGGACATTGTTCATCATGTAATGCGTCTAAACCACATTGTTGATTAAAGTATGCAGTAGCATAACCTGAACACTGATCGCTATACAAAGGATCTATTGAACATTGTTGTTCTAATGTAAGTCCTTCACTATACAACGAACCTCCGTTTTCTATATCAGGTCCGCCGTAGCCTGCTAGGAATTGATCAAATGTATTGTAACCATTTTGTCCATCATTATAAAATAGAAATGTTTTCTTCTCAGTATTAAAACCTTGCTCACCTATTAATACATCATGTTGATCAATGTCTAGTTCTCTATATCTAAATTCGTATGTATCATTGTGATATAAGATTGCCTCGAAACTATTACTAGAGTTTCTATTATATTCCTTCATGTAATACCAACCAAAGACTACATAATCATCAAACTGTTTGAATAACATTTTAGAATTATTGCCACGAATAAGATCTGTCCATAAAGGATATAGTGTATAGTTTCTATATGGTAATGCTTGTGGCGTATAGTCTTGACAGTTACTAGAGTTTTTGCCGTCTGATCTACCTACAAAGTTTACACAACCATTGGTAGACATTCTTGCTTGTGTCCAATTATATCCCCAACGATCAAATGTAAATCCTAAGTTTACCTGGCTAGACCAAGCGTCATCACTACTGTTTAGATTAGTAGTGCCTGACATATTATATAAGTCTATAAGATCTTGACTGCCTTCGTAGATATAATCGCCTTCGTTAAGACAGTTTTGATTGTTAGTACAATTCTCATTGAAACTATCGTCTGCGAAAACTTGGCAGGCAAAGAACGTTAAAATTAACGCTATGCCTAATTGTGTTCCTGTTATTCTCTTGAAGATGCCCATTCTGCCCTACAAGTCCTTCCTGATTTATATTTACCTTTATGTTTGCCGTCTAAATGTTTTGTATTTTTACATGCTTTAACAAAAGCTTTCTCTTCATCTATTTCTATTTGATTAGTAATATTATCTGCTTCTTGTTTCTTCTTCACCTGTCCATCTAAACGTTCTTTCCATTCTTTGTAATCAGGTCTTTCCTGTGGGTTTTCTTTCCAAGCATCAGCTGCCTCAGCACCGATTTTACCCATATACGGACACGGTGTTCCAGCCATTTCCATCGCTGCAAATACTCTTTCATCTTGACACATTAACGATACAGCGGCTACCTTCATACCCATATCATATACAGTTTTAGAAAGTTTAATACGTTCACAGTTCTCATCTCGAACACTTTTACCACCTGCAATACCAAATAATTGTGTTTGAACGGCACCACTAACACCTGTTGTACATAAGTCTTGAGAGAAACTAGCTCCAATACTAGGCGCTATAGCACTAGGTGGAGGACTTTTAATTTCTTGTTTAATAGTCTGATTAGTTTCATTCTTGTTTATGTTTTCGTTCTTATTGTTGTTAGTATTGTTTGTCGTTACATTTGAATCCGATGTAGATTCATTCTTATTAACATTAGTATTATTTGAAGTCGTATTGTTGTTATTTGTGTTCGTATTGTTAGATGTACTGTTCACATTCTGATTAACATTAGAATTATTTGTATTCGTATTGTTAGACGTACTGTTTACAGTGGTGTTATTCGTATTATTGTTCGTATTGTTGTTGGTATTATTACTCGTACCATTATACGTTGTATTGTTAGTATTCGTATTATTGTTGGTATTCGTGCTAGTACCTGTATATGTTGTATTGTTAGTATTATTATTGGTATTCGTGTTATTATTCGTATTAGTTGATGTGCTAGTGTTCGTATTATTATTGGTATTCGTATTCGCGTTCGTACTTGTTGAAGTATTCGTATTCGTGTTCGTATTAGTATTGGTGTTCGTGTTGGTATTCGTATTCGTATTTGTGTTCGTATTCGTGTTGGTATTCGTCGACGTTGTAGTCGTGTCAACACTTTCACAATACTGCGTACCCTGGGTACAATCCCCGGTTTGATCGGACCAAACTTGTCCACTTATTGTTAAAAGCCCTACTCCTAATAGCGCTACTAAAATTCTTTTCATATTAGTTCCTTAGCTAATTCAATAGGATCTTGTCCTATGTCACGTTCAAAAAACGCATAACCAAGTCATTACTATGAGTTTGTATTAAATTATAAGCAGTAGTCTGGTGTGGGGTCTATTACCCAGCATTCTTCTGGGGTCGTTCCTAAATTTCCTGCACCTATGCACAGAGCCAAACTACATATCATCAAAATCCATTTCATTATTTTTTCTCCAAACGTTTTATACGTTCGTCTATTTCTCCATACCCATCAAAAGATTCAATGCCACATTTAGCATGAGACTCTTTTTCTAATTTGAGTATCCTCTTATAAATTCCAGGATATTTCTCCCAGAACTTTTCCTCTTGTTTAATAATGTCAATGCCTAATTTATCTTCACACCATTTATCTACTTTCAACAACCATGGTTCCAAAAAACTGAAAGCACCTGTTGTTGCTAGTTTTACGACAATATTCTTTAATATTAATAATAAAAAATTAAACATTTAAGCCCTCTATTAAACGTCAATTAATTACATTCTATATGTTTGTATTTATAAAAGTTAGCATACCAGACTCTGTAAATTTTAGTGCTAACTCTTATAAATCACTATGTGATGGATATTAAGGCAAACTCTATATAGACAACCACTATAAATAAACATAAGGAAGGAAGACATGGTGAGAGTAGCGTTCACCACCGTTTTAATGTGTATATTTTTCTGGTCATGGCCAGTACGGTTGTTTACTAAAAAGAACAACTGCTACTTTTGGACACTAGAAAAACTTATAACAGAAGGTGGCTCAGCAAAGTGGTATAAGAGCCGAAGATGGTTTGGACACCACGTAATATGGATTGATAGGCAAGGCCAAGGATGGGAGTATACGATCCCGAGAATGGCTCGCAACACACCCTGGCATAGAATGCTTTTTTACCATGGTTCCGTTCGTAAATTTAGAACATTTAAAAAGGACCAATGAGAAAAGCTGTTTTCAAACAAAATAAATCCTGGGCACCCATCACACTTTTGGCGGGCCAACTGATCGCTCAGGTTACTGCAATCTGCTCATTGTTTTTATATAGCTGGACTCCAGCAACAGTAACTATAGCACTTGCAGTATATATTTTCATTATGTTAGGTATAACTATGGGATATCATAGATTATATTCTCACAGGGCTTTCAATTGCCCCAAACCAATAGAATACACCTTATTATTCTTTGCACACATAATGATGGTTGGCCCTGCCATTACTTGGGTCGCTAATCATAGAGAACATCATAAATTTGTTGATACTGCTGAGGATCCTCACAGTCCTCACTATCGTGGTTGGTTGATGGCATACTTTGGACAAGTATTAATAGACATAAACTTCAAGTATGTAAAAGATTTATTAAAAGACCCTATACACAGAATGCAGGTTAAATATTATTGGCAAGTTATAATATTTTGGGCGGTACTATTATTCGCTACATTAGGCCCTGAGGCATTGTTATATGCTTGGTTAGTTCCTGCAGGTTTTGCAAAATTATTTGGTTCATTAGTATTTACTTTCTCACATAGAGGTAAGAAAGCACATAGTGATACGTGGGTAGGACTTATTACATTAGGTGAAGGTTTTCACGATAAACATCACGTCAATGCGAGAGTAGCTCTTTGGCATCCGTTAGATATCGGTGGACAACTTATTAGAATGATAGATAGAGATGTTAAAATACAATAAGAGAAATTATCCTGCAATTGCACAAATAGACGTAGACTTAGATTATACATTAATCGAAGACTTTTTGTGGGAAAACTATGATAAGTGGCAAAACAACTTCGAAGCACACAAAGGTCTGGCAGTAGCAAGTAACAATATTGCTAGTGATACATATAAAGCAGTCCAACACTTTCACCTAACAGAATGTAGAAAAGAAGAAGAGTTAGGAGATGCACAAGAATATTCAACTAAAGATAAACTGAGGCGCAATATTCCATTTACAATGGATGAGCATAATTGGGACGAACCCGTAGATTTTTACAAAGGCACCACGCTACAGTCACACTTAAACGGAGCTTTCAAAGATAAATTGATACGGGTTCGTTATTCTCGAATGTTTCCTAATGGAAGTGTTCCTCCTCATATAGATTACAATACAACATACGCAATGCGTTTTATTATTCCTATATCAGGCAACAATGGCGTTGAAAATCATTTTTGGTATAATGGAGAACACAAAGTAGTTGAAATGGAAGAAAAGAAATGTTATTTTCTTAATATAGGTTATAAACACGCAGTCTATCACAAAGGACAAAGTATTAGACATTATTTAATGGGCTCTATAGCAGGGCAGAGAGATTTTGAATGTATACGATTAAAACAAAACAGCAACTAGAAGAAAGTAATCAACTAGGTAGCATAGATATAATTATTAACCAAGCTTATGCAGAGGGTAATGGAGAAACCTTTGATAAGAAGTATCACCCATACGAAACACCCGGTGAAACAATGGTTATTTTCTGGGAAGGAAAACCAGCAGGTATTGCACACTTAGAACCCAGCCATTATACAGGCGATGAAGATATAGCAATAAGAGCTTGTCGTTATCACATACTAAAGAAATATAGAAACAATCAACTAGGTTTTGTATTGTTACCTGAACTAATGAAAGAAGCAAAACGACAAGGTTATAAAGTTATGTGGTGGAGTTTACATGAAAGCAATGTAGCATTAAATAATGCCTATCAAGGTAAGAGAAGAACAATACAATCTAAAAAGTTATGGAACAATACTTATGACGAGGACTTTTGGCAAAAAATTATATATGACAAAAGATTTAAATTTATGGTAGATGAAAATGCCCCACACTATTTACAAAATGTTTATTGGATAGATTTAACAGACGATGGATATGACTGGCAACCTAAAAAAGGAATGAGAAAAGAATGGAGAAACTTCTAATATGAGATTTCAAGAAGATACAGTTTTAAAATGGATGTCATTAATACGACAACACCCAGATGCTATTGAATGTTTTTGGCCTAGTCAAGTACAAAGTAAAACTTGGTTATGTGAAACTATAGGAGAATATTTAGCACAAGAAGGTTCTACAGGTTGGTATGAACCTCAAACTGCTATTATATTTGGTTCGTG
>Ga0315315_10006971_pt1 | contig 10457 bp, 7 predicted proteins | sample M140m3416metaG_FD_203699 | JGI IMG/M metagenome (GOLD analysis project Ga0315315, IMG submission 203699) | Ammonia-oxidizing marine archaeal communities from Monterey Bay, California, United States - M1 40m 3416 | ecosystem: Environmental > Aquatic > Marine > Intertidal zone | place: USA... | reverse complement strand
AGGGAGTCCGTTGCGGAGCATTTCGCCTCGCTTATCTCCCGATGGAGGCGGTGCTGGATTGCCCCCGAGGCCGCCAAACCAGCAGCAGGAGCCGAAGCACGCTGGAGCAGTTGACCATACGCTCAATCCGGTCTCATCGCATTACCAAATTGCAAAAGAAGGTTTAGCTGGATCGGTGGAATCAATCATCACCTCGCCCTCGACACAGGATTCCAACGAGAATATTGTGGAACGATCTCCTGTCGGACGGTATCTCCGATTCCAAGAAAAGCTTGGGTCGGGCGCTTATAAGGACGTATACAGAGCTTACGATACGATTGAGGGAATCGAGGTGGCGTGGAATGTCGTCAAACTTGGTGGCGTCCCAAAAGCGGAGAGGCTTCGCATCATCCACGAAGTCCGTCTTCTTGAACGCCTTCACCACAATAACATTATCAGTTTCCACGGCTCATGGGTAAACCGCGAGAAGGAGCAAGTAGTCTTTGTTACTGAGATCCTCTCGTCGGGCACCCTCAAGAGCTTTATTAACAAGGTCCAAGTCATTCGATGGAAGATTGCGAAGCGATGGGCGATCCAAATCCTGAAGGGACTGGAATACCTGCACTCGCAGGAACCTCCCATAATTCACCGCGATCTCAAGTGCGACAATATCTTTATCAATGGCACATCAGGTGATCTTCGGATCGGAGACTTGGGTCTGAGCACCTTCATTGACAATGCCAACAAAAGTAAAGTTCTCAGCGTGTTAGGCACGCCTGAATTTATGGCACCAGAGCTGTACGACGAGAATTATGACGAGAAAGTCGATATTTACGCCTTCGGGATGTGCATGCTCGAGATTTTCACAAAAGAAATTCCTTATGGAGAATGCAGTAACCCGGCCCAGATATATAAGAGGGTGTCTAATGGTGTCCCCCCTCAGAACTTGTCCCGAGTCCGGAATGCGGAGGCGAGAGGATTCATTGAGGTGTGCCTTGGTATTGGGCTGGATCACGGGGCTCGCCCAAGCGCATCAGAGCTGCTACATCACCCTTTCCTGGCCTCCAAAATGGCTGTCGACGACTCCGAAGTGGAAGTTGACCCATCTCAGCTTGAGAGCACCCAGGAGACAAACAGTCTTGGCGAAATCTCTATCCTGTCTGCTTCAACACGACCTTCGGAAAGTGACCTTGCCGTTCAAGGTCAGCCGAAGCCCCCCCCCAGTCAACAGCACCCTCACTCTGATTCTCAAGACTTTTACAACACAAGCCTTCACAAGCAGCAACCGCAAATACCGGGCCGGAATATTGCGTCCACTCAACAGACCCGCACAAGTAGCAACGATTCCTCAGCAGTAAACTCAGTTGCTGACGAAGACCACTTTAATGGTATGCCTGATTCCGAGATCAATATGAGGAAGGTCAAAGTTTTGATGGGGAGAGACGAAGAAATCGAAGACAACGACGAAGATCCCAACGCACCTGCAAAAGCCCATTTGCTGGTTCAAGCACAGGCGCAGGCTCGTAATCGTTTGCCTCACACCGGTTGGGACGGCAAAGTTGAAATGAATGGTTCAACCGACGAAGTAGGTACCAATTCAAAGTATTGCGTATTCGCTGCAGTCGTCGATGACGAAACCCAGGGGCAGAATTCATACGAGGACGATATCATGAAGTCTGTTATTACTCTTCCTGTCGAAGGCAAGGCACAGCATGTCCAGTTTGACTTCCACCTAATCGAGGACGACCCAGTCCAGGTCGCGAAAGAAATGGTCAACGAACTACAGATCCCTAAAGATGCTATCCTCGAAATCAGTGAAACATTAAGTGGCCTTGCTAGATCAGCCAGAATGAAGCAGGGTAAGCGTGTTGCCGTAGCATCATCTACCACTGAGGCTGCCCATTCAACTTCAGTTGGCTTTCCTGAACCGATTGCCAATACTTCGAAGCTGCCGACAAACGAACCCGAAGCTGGCCAAGCTATCAGTCTTTATCCGCAGCACGAGAACATGGTAAATCGGGAGGGTAACGACTCGCTTCCTCCCGTCAAAAGTGAAATTGATCCGAGAGATTCAAATAGTGATACTGAGAGCGAAGATGACGAAGATTTGCGTCATCTTGAAGAAAACCACAAAAGGAACGTCAACAGAGCCAAGAAAGCATATGATACTCGGATGGATAACCTTCAAAGATCAAAGGAGGAGAAGGAGGCACTACATCTGCAGACACTGCAGAGGCACGAGAAGGAGAAGGTGGAGTTTGAAAAGAGGGTCAAGATGGCGGAGGAGGAGCAGGACCGACGACTTGAATCCCTCGAGCAGGAGCTTTTGCGAAAGAAAGAAGAGGTGATAAAGGCCAAGAAGCATCTGAGCAATAGATCAACCAGCAGTGAGATGATTGGAGATTCTGACTCTGATGTTGGGTCGTCATCAGACGACGGCAGGCGCCATGAAAGAATGTCCTCAAAGGAAAGCTTGGTATCGTACCCGTCTACACAAGGCAGCGGTATGGCTTCCTTGCCAGGAGGATCTCACGGCATGAAAAAGACGGAGCGAAGTGGTAGCTTGTCCCTGTCGTCGACATCTGCTGGATCTGACCGCGACGATTAAAAACAGGCCAGTGTATTTTAATATTCATTTTGACCAACTACGTTTGATTAATGGCGAGGGTAACGCCATCTTTACCCAACTATGGTTGCTAGCACCCGGACCCAGGTCGAATGAAGACGAACACAACCGGTCATTAAGTCGACTTTCTCGCATTACTCCAACCCCACGCCACAGTTTCCTCTGGATATAGTGCATCGACGAAACTCTTGCGCGCAAACACTAAGTCCATGTAAGCCCTCAGCTTGGGAAAGTCATCATCGATGTCAACTGCACCCCCTTTGAATTCATTTACGCCTACCTGCATGTGGTGTAGTTTGGGAGCGAGAGACGCATCGATCAAGGTGAATATTTCTCCATTACCGACAAAGAAGGGCCCACTTCTGTCCCCAGCAGCGAGATGACCTTCCAGTCGCCGCAAAGCTTCAATCAAACTAGACTTTAGTTCGTCATCCTTCTCATCCCCATCTGGAGTGTGTTTCAGGTATTTGGCGATTGCGGGGAACAGTCCATCCGTCGCTTCAGCAGCCTCTGCAGACAACCGCTTCTTATCTGCCATCCGCGGTTCTTGGAAGAAAAAGTCTAAATACTCCGCGATAACGTTAGAGTCAACATAACACTCCTTTCTATGGCGAAGGGCGGGCATTGAGCCATCGTAGTAGTCAATGAGCCACTGGGGCTTGGTATCCTCAGTGCTGGGCCTGATCTCGTAATCCAACCCTTTCTCGTGCAGGACGATCCGGACGAAGTGCGCAAAGGGGCAATCTCCAAGGGAGGAGCCATCGGGACCGGCCTTGACGTAAAGAATCATACCGCCTGGCATGGGGGCAGCAGCTTCCTCGGAAATCTCGAGGCCTCGATTCCTAATGGCGGCAAGGGCGGACGATTTAGCCGGGTTGACAGGACGAGCGAGCGTCGGAGCAAACGACGAAGCTGGAACAGTCCATTGACACGCAACCGCGGCGGCCATGCCCAGAGCTATCGATTTCATCTTTGGTACGAGGAGGTAAAGATTATTCAAAAGATGAAGGTTGAGGTAGTCGGGCCCTCACTGCTCGGCGATGTGAATTTGGTGATGGGTAGCGGGTTACAGTAACACTTTCCGACTGATAAAGAGTGTCAGGTGTTAGGTGATGGTTGGGCTGTGGATTCTCTACGTTAGCTACTAGAGAGCAAGTATGGATACTGATAGATATTATGCATAGTAGCTAGCTAGTAGCAACTTAAGTAGCTAACAAGCGTACAGGGCAGCAGCTATGCATATTACGAGCTCGTATGAATACTAGCTACTAGGATTAGTACAACAACAACAAAAATGCATAATATGCATATTACTAAAGTAGTATGTACGAGCTATGCATACTCTATCATAGTAGCTCGAGAATGCATAATACTAGCTAGTAGTATGCATACACCCCCCTATAGTATGCATATTATGATACAGTATGCATATGCATACGAGCTACTACTATGCACATTATGCATACTAGAGTATGCATACTCTAGCTAGTAGTAATATGAATCACTGGAGAAACGTACTCTAGCTAGTAGTACGCAGCCCTCTCCGAGGTCCGCTTGCTTCTCCGCTGTTCTTCTTTTTAATCTCGTACGTTCCAAGTCCGGGATGAGTACTAGTAGTCACTGCAAACTAGTGTCGTACGCCGTATTATATTATGTTATGCATACTCTTTGCATAGAGTATGTATCTATATATGTATATTTGTATGTATTATGTTGTGTACGAGAGTAGTATGGGTTCCGTGACGCGTGACACACACTCATTCCCCCGTCCTCGCGTCTTGCATCGTTGCCAACTATGCATACCCGACGCATCCTGCACGGCGGCAGCCGCTGATGGGAGTGGATGACCCCGAGCTCGACCTTGGTCCCGGCAGAAGAATCACCCGAACCCAGGTTTGAGGGAGTTGGTAGTCGTCATGTCTACTCGTGAAGCGTTCCTTCCTCTCACGGCCCGATCTCGGGCATCCGTCCCCGCGGATGCTGCTACCAGGTCTCAGGATGGAATCTCCCCGTTTTCCGTCGGCTCGAATGTGAGGAGTGGAAGGCAGTCTCGGACGAACGCGACTGCTGGGCACGAGGCGTGCAAGCCTGCCGCTACCGTTATGACAGCGACATCGGGGACTCCTTCCAAAATGGTCAACCTCATCCCTGCAAGGCTCTGCCTGGTGACCGTCGCCTTCCTGTACGGCACTCTGAACGTCTGCCTACGTTTGATCTACGCCCGCCCGGACCCCCCCATGGCGTCTGTTATCAGTGTTATCCGAGGCGCAATTATGATACTATTCTTCCTGCCGTCGCTGGTCCGGTCCTTGTTCCTCGTCGGCGGTGACAGCAGCCTTGCGGCAGCTCCAAGGCGGAGGCGTCAGCTCTGTTGGACGGCGCTGGAGCTAGGGTTCCTCAACGTGGCGGCGACTGGCCTGCTCGCTGTAGGAGTGGCCCTGACTTCGTCCTCCGTCCGGGCTTCCTTCCTTGCGCAGACGTCTGTGGTAATCACACCTGTCTTGTCGGTATTGGCCGGGGAGCGCGTGAAGGGATCGATGTGGGGGGGCGCGCTGTTGGCGCTTGTGGGGGTCTTTGTGCTCGCAACGGCAGGGGCCACCGTCCAGGACAATGGCTCCGTCTCCTCCATCGACAGCGGGGACATGGTAATGCTGGCATGTGCCTTGAGCTGGTCAGCCTATCTATTCCGCTTCGGAAGGGTAGCCGATCGCTTCGAGAGACTAGAGCTCCAGGCGGCAATGGCCATGACGCGTGCCATCCTGTATTCGGTTTGGTTCTCCACATCAGCTGCGTTCCAGTACATCAGGGGGGGTTGGGAAGCTGTGCAGGGCATGTGGCTTGGCAATACCGACAAGGTGGTGTGGGCCCTTCTCCTCTTCTCGGCAGTTGGGTCGGGAGGTGTGGCGGGATTTCTCCAACAGCGCGGGCAGGCTGTCCTGACGGCGTCGGAGAGCAACATAATTCTCTCCAGCGAACCACTCTTCACTGGATTATGCGGCTGGGCAATGATGGGGGAGCGAATGAAACCTATAGAAAATGTCGGCGGGATGCTCATCGTGGGGGCCGCAGTGGTAGCATCAGGTGCGTTTGATGGACTCATCAAGTCGTCTAGGGGCAGAGCTAAGCACAATTCTGACAGTTGAAGGCCATCCATAGAGTGCTATAATATGTAGATCTTCTTCTTGTGGGGCACAGATACCCCACAAGCAAAATAGAAGGTTAGCCGTTAAATGCAGGCAAAGACATTACTTATGCCCCGGTTGGCCGATGGAGGCATAATAAATTAGTCCCAACCAGCCTACATTGCGGTCCGCGCAGTCAAACTACCCAGCACATGCCTCGAGCGGTTTATGTCGGAAGTTCTTCCCCGCTAGCGGCTTCAAGGAGTGCAAGTTCAGGAGGTTCGCCCGAAAGTTGTACCCATGGAGTTTCCGTTACATTAGCAAGGGACCTGACGCAGACACCCACAGGCTGTTCCAGAGGGACAATCAGGCCGTCCGCCCCTTGAAATTTTACCTACAAGCGACAGGACGGGAATCATCGAGGATGGCAGGATGACCGGTCCAAATAAATGACTGTTTTAAACCCGGAAAATGTAACCCGGATAATTATGGGCTTAATTATCATGTCCAAATTGCATGAAGCTTCATGAATTCATGAATCAATTTTTGTTTTTGAGCGGAATCATGGACATGAGAAACACCTACTAGTACTCGTAGCTACTCTACGAGCGTCTAATTCTTAGTAGTCTAATTGTATGGATGCTATGCATACATGGTACTAGAGTAGTCGTAATTGTAGACTGAGAGTCGTACTACTATAGTAGCCATGGATAGCATGCACACTGGCTAGGAGCTACGTACGAGTAGTTGATTTATGAGCTTGTCACACAACACTTCATGCATTTTTCATGTGTCATTCAGTCTTTTAAGGTCATTTTTTCAAGATAAATTGTTTGTTTGTTTGTCCTCCCGGGCCTGTGAGAGGTCTCGGTCTCAAACATAACAATACGGAGAAGCAGCTCCCTCCCAATACAACCGCACTGCAATTTATCTTTTGTTGGAGTGGACGAATAAGCCTGCCCGACCGTACGCTGCAGTTTGGGGTCAGGCTCAATACCTGGTACGGCCAGAGGATTTGTTGGCATATAGATAACTAGTATCTGGTCAGATGAAGCTCGCCTCTTCCCTTCTTTCTATGGGCCTCGCCATCCAGGCGATAGTGTCCGTTGGCGGATCCCTTCCATCACTGCAGGATGAGTATTACGCAGTCTGTGGCAGGGGTACAGGGTGTTCCGAGGGCAATATCAAGCTGGACGTGGCAAGCGAGAGGCACGAGGTCCGCTGCTGCTCCGCCGTCAAACTCAACGGATGGACCAAGCGGCCAGGATGTTCTGTATGGGGAGAGTCAAAGTTTAGCAAGAGCTGCTATGAGGCAAAGACCCACTTCGAGGCGACCACGCTATGCTCGCAGCACGGCGGAAGGTTGTGCACCAGGAGCGAGCTCGAAGATCAGTGCACAAGAGGAACTGGTTGTGGTCATGACTGGGACCTGATTTGGTCCAGCACATTACCCTCACCTGTAAAATTGCGTTATGCAGTCTGTGGTCGCGGAGTAGGAGTCAGATTGAAAGACTGCAGAGAGGGGGATGAAATTTTGGTGGCGGCTAGCTCATTGCACGAGGTCAGGTGCTGTTCCGATGTTAAGAAGAGTAATTACCAGAAAAAATGCGGTCTTGATGTCTGGGGTGCTTCAAGTAAGTTCTGAGACTCATACATGGAATCTCACTGAGGTCGGGAGCAAGGCAATCTTTATTGTAATCAGCTCCTAATCTTTGCTGCGCCATCTCCAGGGCTCAACTCATCTTGGGTTTTGTCCCAGCTCATCTAGTCAGACATCGTTATATTATGCACAAAAGGAGTCATATCTAATTTTTTCGAGCCTTTTCCTCCATTGCTTGTTTTCCTCTGTTTGCAGAACTTGGAAATCCAGCCCAGTGCCACGAAAACAAATCTTTTGACGAAGCCGAGGCGCTTTGTAGAGGTCACGGCGGGAGGCTGTGTACAAAATTGGAGCTTGAGAGTTCATGTACGAAGGGAACGGGGTGTGGCCACGATGCGGATATGATCTGGTCAAGCACTTCGAGCGTTACAGAGGGGCCAACCGATGCACCTTTGGCTGGGCCCACCCCTTCTCCGACCCTATCCCCGACGAGGACTCCGTCGTTATCACCGTCATTGAAGCCTACTCCGCTACCGTCGCCAGAGCCCAGTTCGAGCCCCTCGTCTGATCCGAGCGCACCTCCGACTCGTATCGAGAGCACGGCACCATCCAATGCGTCTAGCTCGAGTCCCAGCCAGGGACCAAGCTCCAGCCCATCATCCTTTCGTTCCAGCGCACCTAGCACCATGCGAAGTTTTCAGCCTTCCCTCACACAAAGCGCTATGCCCTCGCTCGATCACAGCGGGGTTCCCAGCGCCCCACCCTCCAAACAGCCTACCCTCAAGCCGTCGCATGCACCTAGTCTCCCCCCGGCTACCCTGCCTCCTACCTCCACAGCCCAATCTTGTCCAGAATCAGGAACATCGCTTGCGTTAGACTCTTTGAATGGGGGTGGTAATCTTACTCTCTACCATAGCGATGCCGGTACATTGTGCACTCTCAGTGAGATCCGCTCGTATGAATCGGAGAAAGTTCCTGATCAGGTCATCCCTCTCGCCCGATCTTACGAGAGTCACATGTGGGAGGCATCAGCAGGTCCCGCGCCCGCTGCGCTTTTCCGAGAGTCCCCTATAACTTGTTCAGGGAATACGTGTTCGATTCAATTGTCGGCCCTGAACGCTGCTGGAATCAAACTTTATCCTTCCAGATATGTCCGACATGAAAATTATACTCCCAGGTATGTCCTGACGGCCTATACCTACACGCTGTCAAACCGCGACCAGGCGGCCCGCTTCCTGGAGCGAACGACCTTCGGCGTAACTCCGACCGAACTGGATGTGCTATCTGCAAGAGGCAAACTCAGCGACGACGATCGTGCCCAATATGTCCGAAACCAAATGGACTTGGACGCGACTAGTCATCGGGAGTGGTGGAGGAAGAGGACAAATCCATCGGTGAGTTGTTTCCTTTCGCCATAATATTTTCATTATTTTATTGTCTCCTTCTCCCTTACCATTCAATTTATATTTAATCGACATTGTTCTTTAGGCTACACATTCCGGTCAGAATGGCAGGACCGACCACCCCTGCGACCCCTACTCAAGATGGCGTCGATATCCTTTCGTCCGTGCTGATAGGAAGCATCTTATCCACGGCTATATTCGCGATGTTTTCCTTGAATTTTCTTCCGCCGACGAAAACCTTCCCGAACCTGTCATTTTCGAAGCAGAGGACGCATCTTACTCGGGATACAGAGAGAGAACTGATGCCAACAACAGTGGATCAGGATATCTTGCTCATAGAAGCAACAGCGGCTCTAACGCCTACGTCGAATGGACTGTAACCGTCGATGAGGCAGGTTCTTACCCTATTTCCATTAGATACGCGAATGGTGACAGAAGCAACCACATTGATCGACCCTTTGCAATATCAATCAACGGCAGTGGAACTGAGACCATTGTATCAGGCAAGTTCTCGTTTGGCTTTGACCGATGGGGCTATACACCAAATCTCAACGTCAATCTTAATGTCGGAACAAATACTATCAAGGCCAGAACCGTGAAGAACAGCGGAGCCAACATTGACCATTTGCGGATCGGGCGCATCCCTGCTGCCACCCTCAAGATTGATGGTCATGCTAGAACTTTTTTTTCAAACGGCATAAAAGATTCTGAAGATCATACTTATTCCTTTAGGGAAGGAGTTCCCTACGAAATTTGCAATTGGCCTGAAAGTCCTAATGTCGGCGCTCCGTTTGGGAGGCTGAATCTGCGTCGTCACGACAACAATCGGTGCGTAATTGTGGACGCTTACAATTTTGAATTGAACTTTGAGGGTGAGTCGTATCCCGGCTCTCTCTTCGAATTCCCGACTGGCACCGAGAGGGAAGATTGGATTCAACAAGTAGACGAGATATTTTCAGGCAGTACTCGTATGATCGAAGGTCAGGATTATCTTCTGGTCAATGGCCTCTCTGGGTCTGTATTTGATGATATGTGCGGCGATATAGCTAGTTCTGCGGAGCTTGGCGATGCTCCTGTGCTCGGGCGTCTCCCAGACGGGTCGATACTGATGTGGACCCCGCAACTTGTCTTGGAAGAAAATTCCCCGGAGAACATCTTGCCCGATGGAGGGGGGGAGACTCAGCTCGTGACAGGAGGGGTGACAAAGTGTGCGAATGTTCCTCGCAATCCCTTTAACGAGGAATCTTGTACCCTATCGACGATGGGTACAGCCTGCACTGCCTTAGAACCTCCAATCGAAGTGGATGTCACGCTGAACGAAGAAAATATCAAGACCTTCTTTGACTTGACTCAGCGCTACGTCTATGCAATTAAAGGCCTGATAATGGACGAGGACGACGCGGGGACCCTTTCTCCATGTTATCCAGGCCGGACAACCCGATGGGTGTTCAACGAGGCGACCTGTGAAAATGCAACAGCACTAAGTGCTCAGACCAGGGCGGCCATTGAATTTATGTTGAGTAATTCCGGGGATGAAAATCCTTACATGAAAGATGTCACCTTCCCCGAGGCGGACAGTGGATATTCTTGTGCCTCGAACGAAGATAGGCTTCTCAACATTGAGATTCAAATTGGATCCCTCTGTTATGCACATGTCCATCCACATTTGATGAATGTCTACGACGTAACTGAGTGTGAGTGACTTATCAACTTTGATATTATATTCA
>Ga0315315_10006969_pt1 | contig 10459 bp, 9 predicted proteins | sample M140m3416metaG_FD_203699 | JGI IMG/M metagenome (GOLD analysis project Ga0315315, IMG submission 203699) | Ammonia-oxidizing marine archaeal communities from Monterey Bay, California, United States - M1 40m 3416 | ecosystem: Environmental > Aquatic > Marine > Intertidal zone | place: USA... | reverse complement strand
TGGTGATGGTGTTGCCAACAAACGAAAAATTTTCGCGAACGTTCACAATCCACTCGGTTTTGAGTTCTGGGGTGGAGGTGTGATTGTCACATCAGGTCCAGATTTGCTGTTCCTCAAGGATACAGACGGCGACGACAAAGCTGACATTCGCTACCCATTACTGCAGGGTCTTGGAACTGCCGACACTCACCATGCAGCCAACAACCTGATCATGGGGCCAGACGGTGGAATCTACTGGCAAAGCGGGATTTTCCTTGTTCACAACCACGAAACACCGTGGAAACCAAACTTGAACATTGGCTCATCCGGAATGTATCGCTTCAATCCACGCACCTACGCCATCACACCGCATGCTGGCAACAGTCCCAACCCGCACGGAACAAGCTTCGACAAGTGGGGTTACTGCTACGCCAACGACGGAACGGGGGGACGGTCCTATCAGGTACGCCCTGAAGGCAAGGGATTCAAGATGCACACGCTGCTCACAAAAGAATTCCGCCCAGTCGCCGCAAACGAGATTCTTTCGTCTCAGCACTTCCCTGATGAACTGCAGGACGACTTCCTGATTTGCAACACGATCGGTTTCCTCGGAATCAAGCAATACAGCCTTGACCGTGGTGGGGACATTCCCGAGCCGAAGCCGGAAGTTGTGCAAGAACCGGGTAACGTCAACATCACACGAGGTGGTGGTCTGATCACCGTCAACCACCCAGCACTCAAAGGAGCAAAAGTCACAGGCTTCAAACTCAGCGTGAATGGTTTACAGGAAATGAACATTTCTGAGGTAGAGGTGATGAGTGGCAAGAAGAACATTGCCAAAACAGCCAAGCTCGCGTTGTCGAGCGATTACAACAACGGACAATACCCAGCCTCGCTGCTCGCCGATGGTAATAAAGGGAATTTCGCTCATACCAGGAAAGAACAAAATCCATGGATGAAAGGTGATTTCCCCGCACCTGTGGAAATCTCGGATTTTCGAGTCTGGAATCGCAAAGGATTCGAAAACCGCTTCGACAACGGAAAGATCGAATTCTTCAATGGCGACAAACTGGTTGCTGCCGTGGACGTCAAAATCAAAGGTGGTGGCAGCACCGACATGAGCAAGAACCGAAAGCTCGGTGAGGTCTGGGGAACACCCGGCGTTGAATTGCTCAACAGCTCTGACCGCAACTTCCGACCCACAGACGCAATCATTGGTGAGGACGGGGCGTTGTATGTCGCCGACTGGCACAATGCCATCATTGGCCACATGCAGCACAACATCCGAGACCCCAATCGCGACCACAAACATGGGCGTATTTTTCGCCTGACGGCCAAGGATCGTCCCCTGCAGCAGCCTGTGAAAATTGCGGGTGAGCCCATTGAAGTCCTTCTTGAGAACTTGAAGCATCCCGTCGACGGCGTACGTCATCGAACACGCGTCGAACTCAGCGGTCGAGATTCTGATGCCGTGATTGCAGCAGCACAGAAATGGTGCAAGAACTTCGACCCTGACAACGAAGTTGAAGCTCACCACCTGCTGGAAGCACTTTGGTTGCATCAGCAACACGGTGTTATCAATGAGGACCTGCTCAATACCCTCTTGGCTTCACACGTACCCCACGCAGCGAACGCTGCAAAGACAGTGAAACACCTGTGGTACAACGTTGAATCAGGGGCAAGCGGATTTGCCGCCCCCGCGGAACTGGAGTTCGTCAAGTTTGAGACTCCGAAACACCTGAAGGGCAAAGACAAAGACGCTTACCAGCTCGGATCGGTGGTTTACCAACGCGAATCCCATTGCTCCACTTGCCACCTGTCCCACGGGAAAGGTAACGCCAGTGTTTATCCATCTTTACTCAATAGCCCTTGGGTAAACGGTAACAAAGAACGATTGATCAAGCTCGCCCTGCACGGTCTTCACGGAAAAATTCGCGTCAACGGAAAGACCTACGATCCAGCTCGTGGTGTTCCCCCGATGACAGCATTCCGCGAATTGTTGAACGACGAGGAGCTGGCAGCTGTCCTGACTTTTGTTCGCAACAGTTGGGGTAACCAAGCTGAGCCGGTCGATGCGTCGTCCGTCGCTCGAATCCGCGCCGAGACCAAAGGAAGGTTCACGGTTTGGACCCCTGCCGAGCTTACTAAGGAGCATCCGCTCGAACTTGAATTGATGGCTGAAGTGGACAAGCAACCGGAAGTCGAATTCTCGAACGATGAGCTTGAGAAGGAACTGATGGCTCAAAGCACCAGTGAAATTGCTGCTGAGGCAATCGCACAAGGCAATGCACTTCGTGGAAAGAAACTTTTCTATGAATCTGCCGCAGCCTGTTACGCCTGCCACGACCCACCAGGTCGAGTTGCCCGACTTGGCCCTGAGTTGTCACGGCTCAAAACCCGGCTCACCAACGAGCAACTAGTGGATTCGATATTGCGACCCGCTGAGTTGATCGAGAAAGAGTACGCACAGGTCAGTGTATTGACTGTCGATGGGCAGATTTTCACCGGCATCAGAGTATCTGAGGATGATGATGAACTAGTGATCAGGAACTTGGCTAACCCAAAACCCGTCGTCATCCCGCAGGATGACATCGAACAGGTTAAGGATTCGAAGACGTCACTCATGCCTGCAAATCTTGTGAAGCAACTGAAAAGTCGCCAAGAATTCAATGACCTGATGAGGTACGTCATCGAAGTCAGACGAAGATAAGGCCGAAAGTTCAGACACCGCTCGCGGGCGAATTGCCCTCGAGCTTGATGCACGATTACCTGAAACCGATGTTCCATCGGCTTCAGGTTTTTTCATGCACTCATTGAGCTCGCGTACAAGGGGCAGTCGGCCCCCCCAACTGCAGTCCCCCCTATAGCCAGCGACCGAGCCACACACCGCGATGGCCCGAAACAAGACGAATACCACTCACACAAAAAACTGCCAAATATCGCATCCTGCCCTTGTTCCCTGTCTATGAACCAACCGTGAACGCCATACCCACTCGTCGTCTCCACTGAGACCGCAGACTGCAAACCGCGACTCACTAACTCGAACGAAGATAAAACTGCAGGCCAACAAAGTGCCACACATGAAAACCCAGCGCTATGAAATCCTCGTACGCTCGGTGACGATCTGTACAATATTGACAGACAAGTCTACAGCTGAGCGTGAAATGAGCTGCCTCCCCTGTTCCAGAGGTACTTACATTCAAGTTTCCCAACGGTGAACAGCGTGAGGGCACGAAATCACCGTTCACGTTTGGCGTACGATTCAGACCGCTGCCAAGATACATTAATTCATGGCAGTAACTTCGAACGTTAGCACCCTTCATCCAAGCATGAATTTACCTGAGCAACAATTAAGTGTGTTACTCACGAATGGGTGGTGGCAGCACCTGGATGCCTTTTCAGATACAGCTCTCGCCTCTGAACCCGATTCATCTTTGGCAATTGCAGCCAAGGGTTTTGTGTGCCTACGAGACGGGAGAATCGAGGAGGCTCGTTGCCTGTTTCATGATTCACTCGCGATTGATGCCACCGATGTCGTTGCGAGGATAGGGCTATTCAACCTTCACTACCAGGACGCAAATTTCGAAAAAGCAAATGAGATCATCGTAGGTCTGTTGCATGACCTTCCTGATGAAGTTGGGCTGCACGCTGCGCAGTGCCGCCTGTACGCCATCTTCCAATCTCGTGAGTGCACAGACCAAAAGATTCGGCAAGCGTTAGCTCTTCACCCACAAAATGAAGAACTTCGCACCATCGAACTCTATCACGCGCACAAGGGAGCTGATGAAGCACAGAAACTTGAATTGAGCGAAAACCTGTTGCAACTCGCGCCCGAGAATTTTCTTGCGCATTTGATCCTCGGGCACGCGCGCATCAAAGAACGGGATTTTGCGAGTGCCGAGCACCACCTAAAAACTTGCATGACGCTCGTGCCATCCGAAAATACCGCAAGGATGCTTAGATTCCTTGAGGCCGCACGAAGCGGGAAAGGATCATGGCGGCTTGCCGCATGGGCATATCACCGCAAGATTCTCAAATTCCTGTTTCCTCGACATTATCTTCGAAAACGCGTCCATCTCAAATGGGATCGGTAAAATGCGTCGAAGTACAACCCAGCGTGTTTGTCTAATTTCCCCAAAAAAATAAAATGATGTTCGGTCGTTCCTCTGAACGTGTCCCCACTTACATGCATTGTGCCCCCAGTGCCTAACACCACCTTTGCGTATGCCATGCATGCTTGCTGCGGACAGCTTTTTTTCAGCTGTCATCAGTGAAATGACGGCACAGTGATATTTCTGAAATACAGCCGGGTAGTTAAATTGTCCGTCCATTTGCGCAACATCATCCAATTCTCGCCTTTGCAGTATTCGCTGGAACGGTCCGGCAGAACTCTCTGGCCTCAAGCGATACATGAAACGCACTTTTGACATACCATGCAGTTTCTCTTGATCGGAAGCCACAGCTCCTCACCCATCTTGTTCATTTGAAAGTCGTTTGATGATTAAGCTTATTCCTCAGGTCGTGTTCGCTGGCCTACTGCTTTCCCTGCTTGTCGCCCCGATTCGAGCGACAGCAGCGATCGCCCCACTGAGTCCAGCTCAACTTCAGGAACAAGCGGAGGAAATTTTTACGGGCAAGGTCTTGTCCGTTACTGAATCAGAGGGCCAATCAACCCGCTTTGATGATGACACGAAATTCAAAGACCGCACCTTCACCATCACCATGGGTGTAATCAGTGTGCTTAAGTACAAGTCAGTGACAGTTGCGTCGCAGGTGAAGCTTCAGGCGTGGCAACCTGTTGGGGGCAAGAATGACGGTCTGATTGGTTTTGTTGGACCACAAGGCCATGTACCGATTCCGAAGAAAGGTGACATCGTGACCGTGTACGCCGCGAAACGCGGGTCAAAGAAAGCCCCCAACGCAAGCAACAAAGACAGCAAGGTGCAAATCTACGTGCCCTTGCTCCCAAATGGAATGGTCATTCAGAAAGACCAACCCAAGAACGGCGATCCTAACGGAACCACCCAACCTTCGCAGGCTCAAACAAATGTCGGAGGACCGACCAGCACATTAAAGACATTGAGTAACTCATCGTCTTTCCAATTCATGGCAACCATTGCCTTGTACAAGGAAATGCTTATCAACGCGTGGAATGAAAAAACCTATCGTCAATTCTCTTATTACCACGGACTTAACCAGACAGCTCTCTCTGAACTGTCAAAGACACACAAAGACGACAAAGTCTGGGGTCCATGGTTCAAGGAGAAGCTTTCCTATCAGGCATCCGTCTACGCAGCTCTTCAACCTTATATCGCCAAAAAGCGAAAAGGTGAAGCGATGACGCCGCAGGACATTGCTGCTCTCACCCAAATTCAACGTGAAGTTACAGCCAAGCTTGGCAAATAAGCAGCCTGCAGTGGTGCATACAAAGTTATCAGCCAGAAACGATTGCAAACGACTCTGCCGGGGGGAACGTCTTACTCCGCCACTGAGTCACTTTCTTTTCTATATAATCCGGGGCTGACCCACTAATATTCAATTCTCATCCGATCATGAAAAACATTGTTAATTCGCTTTTTCCTGTTTGCGTTGTTGTGCTCATCGCTAGTTGTTCGCAGTACACCGCCATTGACCGGAAAACGACGCAGGACAATGCAAAAACATCCAACGAGATCGCATCTCTTCGTGCGACGCTTGATAAATGTGAAGAAGACCTGCAGGCACTTAGCCGTGGAACGAGCCTGCTTCTTTCAATGAACCGGGAATCCGACCGATTTAGAAAACTGACCGAGTTTCTTGCGACTATTAACGCAGACCAACTTCGCTGCGAGATCAGGGAACTGGAGCACTACCCTTCATTTCTCTACATATATCGCACATCTTATTATTTGCCCGATGGTTCGTATCGGCCAACATTAAAACGCAAGTCTGCGCTCGTTCTCGTTGATGCCAAGACTCGTAACGTGATTGACTTCACATTTGAATCTGGCTATCGCTCTGACGGTATCAGCAGCCAAGAACCCCACTACCACGGATCATGGGACCGTGAAGATGGTACAAGTGTAAAGTACAGGCTCCTACCTTCAGGCTTTGAAACATCGGAGTCACAAGAGCAGGGCCAGTGAGTGAACCATGCGGCATAACAATCTGTTGCACACGGAGCAGCGGTCCGCGCGGTTTTTGAAATCAACGTCGTGCCCCGCTGCCCGGTGAACGGCGATGTTATGTTGCAAAAGCCCGACGCGGCGAACCATGAGCGTAACCATCGGCTACTACTTCAACACCGATCAGCCGCTTCATGAGTTCGCCGAAGCAGTGAACGGGGTCCTTGGATGCTCACTCACGCCATATGAAGACAATTACACAGGCTTCTATTGTCGCTTTCTGGCAATGGATTTTTCCCTCGGTCACAGCAATCTGGAAACGGACCGCGACCTGAACTTTGATAACCTCGGATACTTCATCGACGCTCGAATCCCTTCGCCAGACAACGAACTACTGACAATTGCTCCGAAAACGATGATGTAGGTCGCGCATGTCCTACATGTTCGGCTCAATATTCACGTTGGCATACTGGTATGGAATGTCCAAACTGCTCTCGCGAGGTACGATCTCCGAGTTAACGAAGTCAACGAACAAGAATGGTACGATTCCGTTTCTGGCAAATTCGTCCGAGATCACCCCCACTGGTTGGACGTGCTTGGACGGTAGGTCAAAAAGCAACATAACAATCACATGCACCGAAGCGGTCGTCGGTGCGAAATCTGAAATCCACGTCACTGGCGGCCGCCCGGTGATTTTGAACCTTATGCTGCAAAGAGCACATGTCCAGCATTGAGCAAATCAACGGTCGCTCGTTACGAATGCAGCGATCCTCAAGACTACAAATCGCAGCTATTCTGGCGTGCGTTATGGCGATCACAACACTTGGTACTCAGGTACTACAGGGGCAGGAGCGGGAATCGGATGCGTCCGTTGAATCAACCCAACTGAGAATTCTGAACCTCAACATTCTGCAGGGCGGCAACCCGGCTCGGGAAATCGGCAGAACGTCACCGCTTTATCGCAAGCCCCGACATCAACATATTGCCAAACTGATTTTGCAGGTGAAAGCCGATATCGTCGGAACGACAGAGCCACGTTCCATCGATCATGATCCAATTCTAATTGAACTAAAAAAGGACGATTCGAAATGGAATAGATTCGGCAAAGTCTACTCACGGTTCCCGGTTTCAGCCGATCCGCTGAATCCGAAAAACTCAAGCCGCGATTCGATCGCGCATCGGGTTGAAATCGCTGACGGCAAATTCGTCTACATTCACGTGGCGCATTGGTGGCCGAGCAATGGCTATGGGCCGGATGTCGTAATGAAGCATATACAAGCGGGTACGGTCGACAATGACCCCAAGAAGTTTGAAGACAAAGTGCTCAAAACGATTAGCACCCCCGGCTCATACAATCTGACCCTTCGGAGACTTACGCCGCACCTCGACGCAGGGCACGCCGTTTTTCTGTTGGGTGACTTTAACGAGTCATCGCATTTGGATTGGACCGAGGCATACGCGCGGCGTGGCCCCGATCGGTGGGTCGATAACCCAACCAACACGCCGCTGCGGTTTCCGATCCAATGGCGTGGATCAAAGATATTCACCGACGCCGGGATGCGTGACGCATACCGAACGAGCTTCCCGGATCCGGTCACTCACCCCGGCTACACATGGACGCCGCCGTACGAGAACGGCACTCCCGGTCGTCGCCCCTACGACGGCGACAAGGGCCCGACTCAAATCCTCGATCGCATCGACTGGGTGATGTTTGCTGGGAAAGGTGTGAGTGTGAAATCCGCTGCCACGGTTGGCGAGAAACCCACCAATAACGAGCACCTTTCACAAAATCGACGCAGACCGATTTACGTTCCCGAAATTCAATACGATGGTCCGTGGCCGTCCGACCATCGAGGTGTGTTGGCGACGTTTGTAATTTCGGACGAATAGGCTGAACCCATCGAAGTCAATGTTTAACCATGATGTGAATATCGTGCCACCGTGACAGCATGCGTCCACGATGACGACGACAGTCAGGCCATCGTCGCGGCATTCACCGTCCCTGATGCCATCTCAAAGCACAACGGGCACATGTGAAAAAAAAACCTAAAAAACCGTCGCACGCGGAGTATTGGGCCGCGCGGTTTTGTAAGATTTGCGTTGTTTACCGCAGCCCGGCAAACGGGAACGTTAGACGGATCGGCTCTATTCCTTCGCCTGCAAAAGCCACAAGTTGAGCACAAATCAAAGACAACAGGTGGGCCCCTTAAAGCCCAGTGGTATTAGTCCCCGCGAATTCTTCATTGACTTGGCGATTTATTTGTCACTGATGTTCTTGATTCGATATATCTATTTCTCTTCCGTTAACTTTATCATTAACGGCCTCTTTTGGTCGTTGACCACTTTGAGTTTTGCAGCTTGGCGAATGAAAGCCAGAGGCGTCAGTTGGTCCGAGTTGGGGCTGCGAAAACCAACGAGCATGAAAATTACCGTAGTTGCAACACTATCAATCCTTGGGCTGGCAATAGGTTCCATTGTTGCCTTTCAAATATTGAATCATCACTTTCAAATCGGGCTTGCATCAGACACATCCAATGAGAGCGCTGTTCGTAAGTTTGGAAATCTGAAAAACAACTGGCTGCTGTTCCTTTCCATTATCCCGGCGATTTGGGTCGAATCCTGCCTTGAAGAAATGCTGGACAGGGGCTTCTTGATGAACTGGATTGAGCGAATGTTCTCAGGCGGCCTCTTCGCCACTGTTCTGGCGGTCGTTCTCCAGGCCGTAATATTTGGATTTAGGCACTCGAACGATTTGTCCGAACGATCCATCACCGTTGGCCTCATTGGCTTAGCAATGGGTATTGGATACGTGGTTTTTGGACGAAACCTGTGGCCACTCATTATTGCTCACTGCACGCTGAACACGATCTCAATGATCGATAGAGTCGTTTAGCCCTAGTGTTGGAAAACCCCAGAAATACGCGTTCAAAAAGATCGCAAACCCTCTTTGTCGAGAACGAATTGCAACCCACCGGAACCGCTACAAAATTAGGAACGAAGAGACCGTGTGGCAAAACACGATCTTCTATCGTGTTAAAAAGAGAGTGCCGTAGTCGCCCATCAAATCGAAATTGCCGTGCAAGGACTCGACTCCCAACGCAATGCACTATCAGAGCTGCCATCCACGGTCCAAAGTCGGTTTAGCATATCACCAAATGATATTATCGCATTGATTCGCACCCTTCGCTTCAATGGGAAAACTGTCACGACTTGCCCAAAAAGAGCAAGACAGATCCATCGGAAACGCACTCCGTGATCATGGTGTATCTAATCGCCATGCGGCGAGCAAACTACGCGTCAGTTCATCGCTGCATGTCGGTACACACCAAGCATTAAACCGTGGAAAAAATGACGTTTGTCCAAAGCAGGGCATTGGGGACAACGGACTTGGTTTCCACACAGTCACATCCTAAGACGGGTCTCCACTTTCAGACGTAAACGTTTCGAGGATACTCTGCCTCATCAAACTGGCCGATGAATCCGCACTGACATCTATCATCAAAACACCAGCGTTCACGAATGAAGCGATCCCAACATTATCCAAACTTTCGACACACGGACTTAGCAATGCTTGATCGCTCAGGCATGACAGATGCTGGGGTGGCGGAACAGTCCGCGGCACTACGGCATGGTATCTTTATGAGACAAAACAGCCGAATACCAATCACTAACATCTGACCAGCGGATAACTACGTGATGCATCCCAGTCCCCATGCGCACGGTGGGTACTGGAAGCTTATCCACTTCCGCCGGGTGATCACCAACCTTATCCCGCTAAACTGCCAACCACAACATGAACGCCACGAATCCGTATGTTCCTCCGGACACCAAACCTCAAGTCACACCAATCAAGCGACGCCGAACAACGCGTCATAGTATTTTTGGACTATTGTCGGGGTTCCTCACCCTCGCATTATTCCTGCAGTTCTCGGGATCGCGGTGGGGTGTTTGGCCGTGGCGGTTCTCTGAACGTGAAGCTGGATTTGATCGGATTGAACTCGTTTTGTTTTTCCTTGCACCACTGGGAGTTGCTATCTTCCTCGCTTTGTTCGCCGGACCAGCAAGACGCTGGATACTCGGAGGCCTCGCGATTACGTTCCTCCTTAGCCTCGTCTAACCAAGTGCAGGCAACACAGCCCTTACGCTTAGTTTGGGTGCGTTTTTGAGCTGTGTGGTTGCCGCTGGCCCATGTTTTTTGACGAAGCAAATTGCGTTGCGTTGGAAACAATGACGACGCGGGCGCGTTCTGTTCTCTTTAAGATTCTGCCCGAAACGAGACCAAGCTCAAGAAGCTCGCATAGTTTGATACGGGTGAGGTTTCTTGGCTTGCTGCCATGGTGACATACGAGCTCAAGGTTGAATCAGCTGACATCAAG
>Ga0315315_10006967_pt1 | contig 10461 bp, 8 predicted proteins | sample M140m3416metaG_FD_203699 | JGI IMG/M metagenome (GOLD analysis project Ga0315315, IMG submission 203699) | Ammonia-oxidizing marine archaeal communities from Monterey Bay, California, United States - M1 40m 3416 | ecosystem: Environmental > Aquatic > Marine > Intertidal zone | place: USA... | reverse complement strand
AGGCGGATCAAACGACTTGCCAGAATAGAGGCATTGCGGAATAATCCGCGTGCAAATCAACATCGACGTCGTAGACGTCGAAAATAGATTTCTGAAAAGAAGTAACCTAAAAGCCCTGGTATATTCAGGGCTTTTCTTTTTGGAACACTTTACCCTTCTTACCAATTTTAAGACTAAATAAAACAAAGAGTATTAAGACATGCTAATTCGAAGTATATCAGGCGTTAGAGGGCTCACAGGTTCTCATCTAAATCCATCCGTATCAAAAAAATATGCAAGAGCTCTTCACTCTTTCTTGCCAGATGGAGTCATAATGTGTGGAAGAGATAGTCGACCTTCTGGTGAGATGATTCAGTCAATAATGACAGATGAATTGATACGATTAGGTAGGACTATAATCGATTGCGGAATAGTCCCAACTCCAACCGTGCAGTTTATGGTCCACAACACTGAGGCCATAGGCGGATTCATTGTAACGGCAAGTCATAATCCTATTGAATGGAATGGATTGAAATTCTTAAGATCAGATAGCACATTCTTTCACCCTGAAGATTGTGAGAAATTGTTTGAATTAGCTGATCAAAATATTGACATTAATGATTCAAGTGAGAAAGGGATGCTCTGGGCAGAACAAAACGCTATACAGAAGCATATTATTTCTTGTGTAAGCATGAGCTGTATCGATTTGAATAGGATTCAAAAGAGAAAATTCAAAGTAGTAATTGATGCCGTAAATGGTGCGGGTTCAAACGCATTGCCACCCCTGTTGGAATCGCTTGGCTGTGAAGTATTTGAATTATATTGTGAGCCAAATGGAGATTTTGTCCGGGGAACAGAGCCGCTTCCCGAACATCTCAAGAATCTTGGTGAAGAAGTTATAAAGTATGGTGCTGATGTAGGATTTGCTGTTGACCCAGATGCAGACCGACTTGCAATTGTAAACGAAATGGGCGAGCCCCTTGGCGAGGAGTACACTCTTGTAGTTGCTGCAGATGGTTATCTGAGAGATACAGGCAGGGAAGAAAAATTTGTTATAAATCTTTCTACATCACTGGCTCTTGAGAAACTGGCAGAATCGAATAATAGCTCTGTAACTCGATCTGCAGTAGGAGAGATAAATGTTGTCAATAAAATGATCGAGATCAATTCTAAACTTGGCGGGGAGGGTAATGGGGGTGTAATTCTTCGAGAATGTCATTTAGGCCGAGATTCTATGGTTGCCGCCACAATGGTATTGAACCGCATGTCAATTTCTGAATCTTTGATCAGTGAAATACATGCATCTTTACCAAAGTTTGAGATTGTAAAGGATAAAATTGATATTGAAGGCATTGATATCGAAGATGTTATTGGTAGAGTTAGTTTACTATTTGAAGGTGCAGCTATAGATAAGATCGATGGAATTAAGTTTACTTGGGATGATCGTTGGGTTCATCTTAGAAAATCAAATACTGAACCAATAATGCGAATATATGCAGAGGCTCCAGATCAAGATCAAGCATTAAAACTTGTTAGTAAAATAAAAAGTATTTTGTGAGGAATTTATCTAAACTGATTGACCATACGAATCTTAAGCAAGATGCATTGAGATCTGAGATCATAAAGTTGTGTGAGCAAGCAATCGCTTTTGGTTTTGCTTCGGTTTGCATTAATCCAGTTCATGTTGCACTAGCTTCTTCAATTTTGAAAGATGAAACACCAAAAATATGTACTGTTGTGGGGTTCCCACTTGGTGCAGATTCAATTGAGATGAAATTTGCAGAAGCTCGCTTTCTTGTTCATCAAGGTGCAGAAGAATTAGACATGGTAATGAATGTTGGCGCCTTTAAAGAGGGTGAAATTGAACTTATTCGTAAGGAAATAGGTCAAGTTGTAGATGCCGGTGACGGTCGATGTGTAAAAGTAATTATTGAAACTTGCCTCCTAACAAAAGAAGAAAAGATTTTAGCTTCTAGTATCGTAAAAAGTAGTGGTGCAGATTTCATAAAGACATCTACAGGGTTCTCGCTTGGAGGAGCCACTGTTGAAGATGTAAGATTGATTCGTAAAACAGTTGGGAGAAAAATGGGATTGAAGGCAAGCGGTGGAATAAAAACACTTAATGATGTAGAGTGTATGGTTGATGCTGGAGCCAACCGCATTGGTACCAGTAGTGCCATTGAGATAGTGTCATGAGTGGGCAAGTGACCATAAAAAGAGGGACTGAGATAGAATTGAATGTAGAGTCTCTAGCGTATGGGGGTATGGGCCTTGCACGCGTAGAGAACTTTGTTATCTTTGTAAAGTATGCTATTCCAGGTCAAAGGGTACTAGCAAGAATTTATAAAAAACGGAAAGGCTATGCTGAGGCGCAAGTATTAAAGACACTGATAGACTCTCCTAATTCTGTAGAAGTTCAGTGTAACCATTACTGGATATGTAGCAAGATACAAAGTTTATCCTACGACCAGCAGATAAAAGAGAAATCGGAACAGGTCGAAGATGCGTTTACTAGACTCGGCGGTTTTTTAGATTTTAAATTGGATAAAGTTAAAAAAGCAGAACTGATCTATCATTATAGGAATAAGATGGAGTTCACTTTCTCTCCCAATCGTTGGGTTCTTGAATCAGAGCCAGAAGGGGTAGATAAGTCATTTGCTCTTGGGCTTCATATCCCTGGACGCTTTGATAAGATATTAGATATACATGATTGTCACATTCAACCTGAGATAGGGAATAAGATTCTTAAAGTCGCAAGAGAAGTTTGCCTAAGCAATCCAGAGCTAAGGCCATACGACCCAAGATCACACATTGGGTTCTTACGTTTTTTGATGATTCGATTTGGAACAAATACAGGTGACTTGATGGTCAATGTCGTTACATCATATCATGATATAGATAAACTCTCAATTTTGACGGATACACTTTTAGATAAATTCCCGGAGATAACCTCGCTCGTTAATAATGTAAATACTCGTAAGGCAGATGTAGCCTTTGGAGAATATGAGACGCTTTTATACGGTAAGCCATTTATCCAAGAAAAGATAGGTAGTCTGACTTTTGAGATATCAGCGAACTCTTTTTTCCAGACCAATACAAAGCAAGGTGAAGTACTCTATCAAGAAGTAGAGAATGCTTTAGAGCTAAAAGGTGATGAGATTATCTATGACCTTTACTGTGGGACTGGAACAATTGGACTATATTTATCACAGAAAGCAAAAGAAGTTTTTGGTTTTGAGGTGATTCGTTCTGCGCTTGATGATGCTGAAAAGAACGCAGATCGTAACCAAATATCAAACGTACATTTCCTGAAGGCAAATTTGGATACTTTCTTCAAATCGGGTCAACTTCCAAGAAGGATACCAAAACCAGATGCCATAATTGTTGATCCACCTAGAGCTGGAATGCATCAAGATATGGCCAATTATTTACCAAAACTCAGAGCAAAAAAGATTGTTTATGTGTCTTGTAATCCAACTACTCAAGCAAGAGATGCTAAGATTCTGTGTGACCATGGCTATGATATAGTGAATTCTACAATGGTGGACATGTTTCCACATACCCCACATATAGAGACAGTTATGTTATTTTCTAAGTAAAGCTTTAGAGAATCGAGAATTAGAGATCTCAATATCAAATTCAATATCATCGATTATCCATTCTGTACCCTTGCTATTCCTCTTAAGCTCATCTCTAAAATTAAATCGCGAAGGGAACCATCTCCCCTGAATTCTCTTGACATCACTCATTGTTGATGTCTTTAATAGTTTGCCGCTTTTAGCATATAATTCCTCTTTCATAGGCAGAAGGTATTCTTTGTCTATCCATGATTTTCTTTTTGGATAGGCCAAACCATTAATCTTTGCTTCTAAAACTACAATCCAATGGTCTCTCCCATTTATTTCAATAGACCCTTCAATCGAAGCTTCATAAAGTTCTTCCATTGGTTTGTCTTCCATCATATCATTGTAGGACATATCAGAGCCCATTACAGATTGCCGTAGCATATGCCCTGAGATCTGAATTACACGGTCGGTTTGCGGGGAATAGGTCCATAATTTATTACCAATTTTTAACATCTTTGTACCTGCCTCTCTTGGAGGTGAGATGTACTCAGTAAATGCTTTATCAATTCCGACTACCCAGTGCCTTGATTCAATTGTTCGACTTGATCGCCTTCCATGAACAATCATCTTGCTGGTCAATACCCGACTTTTTGCATTCATATTTTTGTCTATTTCACTAATAATATCCTTTACGGACATCTCTCCCTCTTGAGCAAAGGATATGGATAAGAGAATAGTGAGCAATATTACTTTTATCATATTTCTAGTTCCTTGAATAATTGTGACATTTCACGCTTGTATATTGCTAGTCCTGCGAGCATAGTACCCAATACTGTTGCTATTAGTCCTGGGATGAGGCCAATGTAATATAGATCTGGGGTAACTTTTGCGTAGAAGGTATTTGGCATTACCATTGATGTTGATGACATTGTTGATACCACTTCAGAATAATCGATTCCAATCTCTTGGACATAGTATGTAAGAGATAGGCCAATAACAGTGCCCATTATTGTACCTACCAACCCAATAATGATGGCTTCAAGAATCATGGATCGATATACGCCCCCCTTTGATTCTCCCATTGCAAGTCGAAGGCCTATTTCTCCATATCTTCTAAGGCCATTCATAAGCCCCATATTCCAAAGAACTACCATCACAATAATTAAAAATATTGTCCCAATGATTGTTAAAAATGCATCAACGAAGTCAACCATACTACCCATCTGTTGGCTAGAGTCACGCAATGCCATCATAACAGGACTGAAAATATCAGATGTATCAGAATAACTCACATTATAGTTTGACCGGATACCTACTGCTTTATCATCATCGTAAAATAGTGAATGTGTAAAACCAAATATCTCAGATGCTGCATTTTCCATATCTAAAGCTTTTCTAGCACCTGAAATATCAACAAGCATCATCTGGCTGTCTGCTTGTCCTTTTCGCAGATCGAATGTCCCCACTACGGTGAAATTATATGTTGTGAATGCGTTATGCATTGTTGTTCCGATGTAGGTTGCCGTATTTCCAATATCAATATTTAGTTTGGTCGCTAACTTTTGACTAATTAAAACCTCATCAGAAGCTTTTGGGAGTCGTCCTTTAACCAAATTTTTATCAAGTTCCCAGATCTCAACCATGCGTGAGTTATTATTCAGTAATTCAATCCCTAGGGCAAAAACTGGACCTTGATCTTCCGTTTCTCCATTCTTATCTGGTATGTCTAATAGTCCGCCAAATGTTATTCTGGGACTCCAAAAATGATCTGGATATTCTTTATTCAAATCTGAAATAATTTGATTAACATCCAGCAGGGAAAGGTCATTTGGGAGCATTTGACTTTCCTCTCTATAAGCGCGTGTCACTACTTTTTCATGACCTGAAATAATAACAGCGGTGTTTAGAAAAACATGATTCATAGATCCTTTCATGAACCCGATCGCAAAAATAACGATAGACACGGTCAGTGTTATGACAATTACCGGGAATAGACTTCGAGAACGGTCTCTTAAAAGGCCTTTAGTAAGAAAGTATATCATGCAACATTTTTTCCTCTTAAAGCATCTGTGGGTTTCATTTTAGCAATGCGTCTAGATGGTAGATAACTAACAATGATAACAATAGTAAAAACTAAAATTGTTGTGGTAATGATCAGGCCTAAAGAATAGATAGGTATAAGTTGTTTTGCTATCATAAATCCCATTTCTGTATAGTCCATAGGCATAGGGATACCATGTTTAGCTGTCCACCAAAAGATGATTCCAAATGGGAATGCTGTCAACGCTGAAGCTAAAACAGCATTGATGCCACCTTCAATTGTAAAAAGCCTAACAACTTTTGACCTTGTCATTCCCAGGGCCATCAATGTACCAATTTCTTTTCCACGTTTAAAAATTGATAAGACTTGAGCATTAAAGATTCCCATGGCTGAGAGTGATAATAGAATTGCAAACATAATCTGGTTGCCTGGCTTATCGGCCTCAATAGCTGCCTCAATATCTTGAATTAAATAATCAACGTCTCTGTGAATCCAGTCACCGGGGCTATGAATTTTTTCGAGACCTTTTTCATAAGCAACGTAGGTTACTTCATTCTCCATTACTAGCATCCTTTGTGCTTTTTCAATTGGAATCCATATATGACCCATGTCTAATTTGAAATTTTCAGTATCCATAATCTTAACTATAGTACCCTCATCAGCATCATATGTCCCACCAGAGTCAAGCCAGCGAATTGTAAAAGCATCACCTACATCTAATTTTATAATGTTTGCCATCCCTTTTCCGATTAAAACAGGAATGTTTACATCCATGCTCTCACCTAAGATTTTGGTAGGCATATTTAAGATATTTTGATTAGGGTCAATTCCTTTCATAATAACTGGCATTATTCGACCATTAGGATATATTGCTGCTTGGCTTACTAATATTGGAACTGCCTTTTTTCTTTTGATCAGAGCATCTATCTCTTGTGGTAAAATTGAATGTGAATCTTCAAAAATGATTGGATCCATTGGGTCATACATTGGATGCCAATATGCCCCACCAGCAATTTCTGTATCAATTGTGACCTGTTTTGCATGCTGGCGCATGCCGTCATACATACCTGTCATAAAAATGATCATAAAAAAAGATATTGAGGTAACAAAAATATTAAGAAATGTTCGAAGTCTAGCTCCTAGCAAATTTTTAAATGCAATCTTAAAAAGCACTAGACATTACCCTTTAATTTATTTCATCCTTAACAATCTTTCCATCTTCTAAGCGAATAATACGTTTTAGATATCCCATGATTTTCTCATCGTGGGTTGCAAAAACAAAAGATGTCTCTATTTCCTCATTTAGATTTACTAAGATCTTCATAATATTATGGGAGTTTTCGGCATCGAGATTAGCGGTAGGTTCATCGGCCATAACCATTGCTGGTTGATGAACTATTGCTCTAGCAATAGCAGTCCGCTGACACTCTCCTCCACTTAGCTTGTTTGGTTTAGAGTCTCGCTTGTCTTCTAAGCCAACCCATTCAATTGCTTGATCTACTATCCTTTTTCTGTCTGAGTGAACGATCTTATTAAGAATGAGCGGTAGCTCAATATTTTCAAAAACCGTGTAAACTGGAAGAAGATTATAGCTCTGGAAAATAAACCCCATATATTTCCGTCTTAATCTTGCACGCTCATTGTGTGTAGTATTATCCATTGAATGTTGAAGAACATTAACGCTACCCTTGCTTGCTGAATCTAGACCACCAATGATATTAAGGAGGGTTGTTTTTCCAGATCCAGAGGGCCCAACTAATCCAGTGAACTCACCCTTATTCAAAGTAAGATTTATGTCTTTCAATGCAGTGAAATGGCCATCACCAACAGAGAATTTCTTTACAAGATTTTTTATTGATATTACTGCATTCTTTTCCATTCTCTTTCCTCAATGATTGTAGATAAGCATAATTTGTAAACCAGTTCCAAACCCTGCTAATGATAAAGGTAGAGTCACGCTATCTGTATCGTAATTGGAACGTTTTGGACTGATGGATAATATAAAGTTTAAACTGAAATAGTCATATGTACTGCTCCATTTCACATAGTGATAATTACGATTTTCCTTGAAGTCTACTTGAGATATAAGCATTATATCATGGGTCATGCCAAGTGGCGTACTCGCCATGATTGAAAAATATGCATGGTCAAAGGCCAGCGAGGCCATCCTGTTTTGCACTGACATATACTCTGTTGTTAAAAGAATTCCTGCTGCATAAGGAAGTGTATAGTCTGCACCCACAGTGAACATTGTTGTTTTGGACTTTTCAGATTGGAAATATGCACTCTCATTCCATAGTCCAACAATACCATCGAACCTATAGTCAATTGCTACACGATAATCTTCACCAATGATCTGAGCGGGTACCTGACCAATACTTTTGATTGATTGTGAAAGATCCCTATGAAGTGTGGCACCCCATTCGCCCAATGCATTAGAGTATTCAACTCTACCACCATAGGCAACAGATTCATTCTCATTTGTTATGATCCAGTTCCAAAGAGATAGATTATTTGAAGGAAACCAACGTAGCCTAAGTGCTCTGACACCTTCAGTTCGACCAGTTGGATCAGTTGGGTCAATGGTATCAAACCAAGATAAAGTGCGTAACATAAAAGTACTTCCAAATACGATTTTCTGAAGGCCAATTCGTGCCTCTATTTTTTCATTGTAATAACGGAACCAATATCTATATGAAGACACATTATTATAAAATATTGAATCTCCAGAATAAGACCTATCGATACGATATGCTAATTCCATGTCCATTGATTGGGCATTGGATAAAGATTTTATAAATGAAAATGTAGGTATGTAACCTAAAGTTGACTCAATAGATGATGCCCCATTTGGGATGTCATTGCTGGTCAAACTACTTAGAAAAAATTGACCTTTTGTTGATAAGACCTGCGCAGAGATGGTGCAAAGGAAGACAGTTACTAGTAAAAAGATAATTGATAACTTTATTTTAGCTCTCCTCATTCGGTAGAACCAGACAGAGTGCAGGTAGCAGTGTCAGGTCGCATAGAAGCGCTGTACCAATCATACCTGCTGCTAACATACCAAATTGATACGTTGGTAGAAACGCTGAAAGCAACAGTACAGAAAAACCTGAGACTAGAATTGTTGTTGTGATCATTAAAGCAGAACCTGTGTTTAGGATGGTTGCTTTAATTGCTTCAACTCTATTTGAGCCTTGTCTTAACTCTTTGCGATATCTCAAAAGAAAATGCAGACTATCGTCTACAGCAATTCCTAGTGCAACAGAAAATGTCATAGCTGTTGGAGGTCTTATTGAAATACCAAACCAGGATAAAATTCCCAAAACGGTAAAGATTGGTATGAGGTTTGTTATGAGACTTGCAAATAATATCGATTTTCTTCGAAACATGAAGGCCATTACAATACTGATTAAAAGTAGCGCTATTCCTAAGCTGTTTACAAGTGATTGAACCAAATAATCATTGGTTCTGAGAGCAACAACTGTTGTCCCAGTGCACTCAATTGATAGGTATGAAGGGAAAGATTTAGCAAGTGAATCTAGTTTAGCATATATCTCTTCCATTTCTGAGGAGGTCTTATTCTCAATTAAGCCAGTTATCCTCAGCGTGCTCTGCTCCTGGTCTATTAATTGTGGTTGTCCTTTCTCTCTAACATTCAAGATCTGCTCTATGGTTGTGCTACTATAAAGAATGGAATCAGGTTCTCCACGGATTCGTTTTATAGATTTCAAAAATGTTGATAAGGAAAAGAATCTACTATTCTTAAGCTCTTTATTCAGTAGGTCTTCTATATCCTGTAAATAGGAGTAGACCGCAGGGTCCAGAACAGTCTTTTTAGACTCTTGATTTTCTTTATCCAGTTTTAATAAAACTTCAAAAGGTAGGACACCACCAAAATACTTTTCTGTCATTTTTAGATCTTGGTATAGCTTGTTTTGTGGTCTAAGGTCATCCATCAAAGATGCATCTGTAGATAGATCTTTAATCTTGTAGATGGCTGTAAACGATATCAAAAGTGGAATAATTATGAACGCCCATGGATGTCTTGGAATCAAGTCTGAAAGCCAATTTAAGATTGGAGAATATGTATGGTTTTCCTTTTTTTCAAATGCTTCAAACATCATAATACCAGATGGAATTAGTATTATGGAAACTAGCCAAGCTATCATTACTCCCATTGCTATCTCCATCCCAAACTCTTGAACGATGCTTATTGAGGTTGTCACTAATGCAATAAAGCCTATGGAGGTAGTAGCACTTGTAAGGAAGATGACCTTTGACATCTGAATCATTGTCAATAGCATTGTTTCTTTTGGATTTGAGGAGTTTTTCGAAAGATTTTCTCTAAATCGTGCTTGAATATGTATCGCATCGCTGATTCCGATTATGAACAGAAGCGTCGGAACTATATATGTCATAATGTTTATCTCTAAGCCAAATAGTCCCATTATGCCAAGCAACCATATCACAGTTATCAAGACTGTAAGTAGCGGGAACACGATAAATACCCAATTGCGAAAAACATAAGCAAGCAGGGAGACAAGAATTATCGCAATTGGAGGTAAAAAAACAAAATTATCTTTGAGCATGTACCCCACATACTCTGTTCTTAAGACCGATACCCCTGAGAATGTCCAAGATGGCGAGGTCGTTAGAGTGAGCTTTTTAATCTTTCTTAAGATATTAGTTCTATCTTGATGGTTATTTGAAATATCAGATAGGGTAAGCATGAAAGCTCCAAACCTTAGGTCTTTTGATAAAACACGAGACCCGAGGGAAGGGTCGGATTGTATGTATTTCAACTTTTGTATTATTGAATCTCTGTTCCATTCTTTATCTTCATCATACAAATCTCCTAGCCATGCTCGCGTA
>Ga0315315_10006959_pt1 | contig 10465 bp, 6 predicted proteins | sample M140m3416metaG_FD_203699 | JGI IMG/M metagenome (GOLD analysis project Ga0315315, IMG submission 203699) | Ammonia-oxidizing marine archaeal communities from Monterey Bay, California, United States - M1 40m 3416 | ecosystem: Environmental > Aquatic > Marine > Intertidal zone | place: USA... | reverse complement strand
CTTCGTTAACCGCATTTAAAACGGCCCCGGTCGACCCTCCAAATTTCGCCACTTCAAAACCAAGTTCCAACGCGGGAAACTTGGTTGTATCAGGAGGATAAAAATCAAGACTCATTGCCTGTCCCAAGTCTAACTTAGGACAGGGACCCGCCACCCGATCAGGATACGTAAATGCATATTGAATCGGCAACATCATATCCGGTGGACTCATTTGTGCGATGGTCGAACCATCTACAAATTCTACCAGCGAATGCACAATAGATTGAGGGTGGATGACAACTTCAATTTGAGAAGCTGGCACTCCAAACAACCACTTGGCCTCGATCACCTCGAGCGACTTGTTCATCATCGTCGCAGAATCGATTGAAATTTTCTGTCCCATATCCCACGTTGGATGGGCTAAAGCCTGTTCAACGGTGACCGATTCCATGAGATTTGCATCCCAATCCCGAAATGGCCCGCCGCTGGCAGTCAATACAATGCGATTCACTTCATCGGGGCTTCCTGCCTTTAAAGCCTGAAACACAGCACTGTGCTCGCTGTCAACTGGCAGGATCGTTGCTCCACTTCTGCTGGCAGAGTCAGTCATTAAATGACCGGCAACAACTAACGCCTCTTTGTTGGCCAACGCGACCGTCTTCCCCGATTCAACCGCTGCCCAAGCACTCGGCAAGCCAGCGACACCGACGATCGCCGCTAAAACAATGTCGACCTCCTCGAGACTGGCAATAAAATCGAGCTGTCCTTCACCTACCAAAACTTCCGTTTCCCCTAAATCAGGGAATGCAAAATTCTCAGCCATCAATTCATCAGCGGCCACGAGATAACGAGGCTTAAATTCTATCGCTTGCTCCACCAACTTAGCCAAATTGCTACGCCCCGAGATCGCTAAAACATTGAGCCCTTCAACGTGCCGCACCACCTCGAGCGCGCTTTGCCCGATGCTGCCAGTCGAACCGAGGATCGTAATATTTTTATTGCGGGTCATGGTGGAAGATACCGAGATCGATAGTCCGCTTTAAATAACAAAATTGAAAAATTTCATAACTGGCAATTTTCTCCAGAAACGAAATCAGAGCGAACCTGAACTACACTTTACACGTAATTGGCGTTGGTTAATCACAAGCAAATGTCGCAGTTGCTAAGTTAACTTGTCGCAGAACCGCGCTACTCTCATGAAAGAGAACAGCGACCTACCCGCTCCGTAATTACATCCCGAAGCAGGGCGAAACCAATCAGGCGGTGGATCGAAAACAAATATACAGAAAAACTCGGAATTTTACTCGTCGGTTCATTTTAAAAGGCTCGTAAAAACACCACAAGGCGAACCGCATCAACGGTAGAACCGTTACGCGTTTCCCGATATTATACGGTTAAAGAGGACGCTTATGAGGATGCTCGGGCAATCGATTTTCTTTTCTCTTGTTTGGCAGGTACGATAACACCGCGTTCTGCCAATCTTCGTTTAAGGTTCATCCACCGGTCAAATTCAATTTTTTGACCTGATTTGCCGCGAATAATCGACTGAAGCCCTTACACACGAACTTATCTCAGGCAATTTGATGGACGAAAATTCAAAACGAACCAACGAGCCAAAAAGCAACTCTACGGTCTTGTTCGCGTTGATTGTGGTCGCGGCACTCGCTGTTTCACTCTTCCTGATTCTAAATCAACAGAAAAAGACGCTTGATTTCAGTGACTTTAAAAAGTTACTTGAAATCACTACTTACGACGATTCTCACGAAAAACTTGTCACCGGACTCACCAATGACGGAATCCTGACAATCCAGGAATCTGGCACCAACGGACGACAATTGGAATACAAAGAGCCCAACAAAATGGTCATTGGTACGACCACGATTCGAGGCTATCTCAAGTTCCGAGTCGTTCCGGGAACGAATTCCAAAGATGCAGGTGAAGGAAAATTCGAAGTTCGAGAGTTCACCTGTAACAAAGACGCCTCTGAATCAACCAACGCAGATTTGCAGGAATTGCTTACGAAGAGTAACGCCAATTGGAATTTTGCAAATGGCCCAAGCGCGTGGGATCGCTACGGTTTCTTCTTTATCACAATGGCACTGATCATTGGCTTGTTTTATTTCATGCTTCGACGTCTCGGTGGAGCAGGGGGCCCAATGCAGTTCGGTCGCAGCCGCGGCCGCTTGATGGCCGAAGACGACCTCGGAGTCATGTTTAGCGACGTTGCCGGGATTGACGAAGCCGTAGAAGAGGTCAAAGAAGTAGTCGACTTTCTTCAAAAGCCAGAGAAATACCAAAAGCTCGGAGGCAAAATTCCGCGAGGCGTTTTGCTCGTCGGACCGCCCGGAACCGGCAAGACGCTTCTCGCCAAGGCAATCGCTGGAGAAGCAGGAGTACCATTTTTCAGCCTCTCTGGAAGTGATTTCGTTGAGATGTTCGTTGGCGTTGGTGCCGCACGCGTCCGAGATATGTTTCAACAAGCAGAAGCCAAATCGCCTTGTATTATTTTCATTGACGAACTCGACGCGTTGGGAAAAACTCGCAGCGGTAACGCGGTTGGGGGACACGACGAACGCGAACAAACTCTCAATGCTCTCCTCGTCGAAATGGATGGGTTCAGCTCCAACAGCGGAGTTATTGTGATGGGAGCGACGAACCGCCCCGAAACTCTTGACCAAGCCTTGATGCGTCCGGGAAGATTCGACCGACATGTGCTCGTTGACCGCCCCGATGTGATGGGTCGCGCAGCAATACTCAAAGTTCATGTTAAAAGTGTTAAACTTGATCCAGACGTGGAAATTCAGCAAATCGCAGCGATCAGCCCGGGCTTTGGCGGGGCTGAACTTGCCAACCTCGTCAACGAGGCAGCACTGCTCGCGGCTCGCGGCGGGTGTAATACCGTTCAGATGCAACATTTCAACGAAGGCGTTGAACGGGTCACCGCAGGGCTCGAGAAAAAACAGCGAATCATGAATGCCGATGAGAAACAGCGGGTGGCGTACCACGAGGCAGGCCACGCGCTCGTGGCATACAGCCTTCCCAATACGGATCCCGTGCATAAAGTTTCCATCATTCCCCGCGGACTTGCCGCGCTCGGATACACAATGCAGCGTCCCACTGACGACCGCTTCCTGATGACGCAAAGTGAATTGGAAAGCAACCTTCAAGTCCTCGTCGCTGGAACACTCGCCGAGGAATTAATTTACCAAGACATTTCCACAGGCGCGTCGAACGACCTCGAACGAGCAACGGATATTGCCCGCTCGATGGTCATGCAGTACGGCATGAGTTCGATGGGTCGGATTAATTTTAAAGAGGATCGAAGTAATCCGTTCCTGGCAGGTGCCAGCGGAGGCGGTGGCATGCGTCAGTACAGTGAAGACACCGCAAAAAACATCGACTCCGAAGTGAAACGTATTATCGAACAAGCAATCGAAGCGGTGAGAGAGACCCTGATCGTCCGAAAACAAGCACTCGTTGCACTTACAGAACGGCTGATCGAAGTTGAATCAGTCGATGCAGATGAGCTTCAAGAAATCATCGACGAAAATTCACCGGGCCCTTTACTGGTCCCCGGAACGGACGTCCCTGTACGAAGCGAATTCCCGAAGTCAAACGCGAACGAGGATGACCAAGAAGAACGAAATGCCGCTCAGTGATCTGAGAGCAGCAAACAAGTTGATTTTCCGAACTGTGTTTCGAGACCGCCAAGGCTACTTGGCGTTGGAATCCCGGATCGCCTCCCACTGACCGCGAGCCAACCCGCTGCGAATCATATGGCTTACCCAAACATTCGATTTCGAAAATAAACGCTTGAGTTTGTATTTCCGAAACTCCGAATGGGATTCGGATTTCAATTCTCCAACGTCTTGACTCCAGCCCCGGTTATTAGCGACTAAAGCACGCCCTTGCCCAACGAAGTAATCATAAACGTACTTCTGGCTCGAACGAGACGCAGGTATTTGGTGCCAAATCTTTGCTTGCGGGATCCAGGTTCCGGAATGACCATCGTCCAAAAGTCGACGAAACAAATCAAACTCATCCTCCCCCATCACGGCATCTCCCCGCCGGCCAAGCAATGAATCAAAAGGATATTGCTTTTGGATCTCAGTCAGGATTGCAAAATTAGCACCATAAGGAAGCCGATTTGTGTGAAAACCGAGTGGCTCCGATCCTAAATTGCGATCGGCAAAACAACCCTTAAGCTCATTCCAATTCTCCAAAATCCACCTCGGCATTCCGGCCGGGAATTCTGGTTCAATCACACTTCCCCAAAATGACGAATCAGAGTCGTTATTCACGAACTCAAGATACCGCTCAAGCCAGTCCTCCGACGCAATAATATCGTCGTCGGTCCAAAGCATCAGGTCACCCGTTGCCGATTCAATCGCCCGGTTTCGGCAAACCGTATGTCCCTGCTGAGATTCCTTTAAGATATTGACGGAGACTTTCTCGCCAATCGTTGAAGCGAACTGCTCGAGAAACCTAGAGGTGCCGTCGGTTGAATTATTATCGACTACAATAACGTTCGCAGTTACGCCTGCCGGAATCCGCATGCGGCAGACGCTAGTTAATGCCTCGGCCAACATCTCGCAACGATTCCAGGTACAAATTGCAATGTCAACATGTCGAACAACGCGACGGTTCATGCTAGACACTCGACTTTCCAATCACCCGTGGATTAGTTCGACTACAAATTGACACCAGGCAACCATCCTTTTGCGACCGACTCACGAAGAGCGAATTAGCTTAAGTGCTTCGGCAAAATCGCGAACCGGGTCATCCGAATAACGCTCTCGAATATGTTTGCCGGCCAAAACACCCATTTCCTGCCATTGGTGACGTTTCTGCCACGCTCGCTCGAGTGCTTCATCCAACAACTCAACCGACGTCCCCATTGCGACAAAACCAGATTCATTGTCATCCATAAGCTCGCGATTGCGACCAATGTCTGTCGTGATTGCTATCCGATTACACAACATCGCCTCGATCACGACCAACGGGGCACCTTCGTAGCGAGACGGAAGAAGCAGGGCGTGGTTGTTTTCCCAAATCTCCTCGACGCTGTCGGAAAATCCATGAAACACCAACTGCTTCTCCAATCCATGGAGCTTAATCAGTTCGAGCAACTGAAGCTTATTACCTTGGTCATGCCCGTAAAAAACAACCTTTAACGATCGCTTTCGCCATTTCGGCTGTCGCATTACATCGACAATGATGTCCTGCCCTTTGGATTGAAAATGCACGCGCCCCACCAAGGCAATCTGAAATTCCGATTCGGTTTTAGGCCAATCCGGATTGGCTTCGTGACTGACGTTGAACGGGTTCGCAATAATTTCAGTGTTGTCTAACTTCAATGCGATGTTGTTTTCGAGTTTGAGCTGATTCTCCTCAGACACGAAATATACTTTCTTAGCATTTCGATACCATCGCCTATATTCCTCCAGCCGATCGCCATGAATAAAAAACGAATTGCTCGCACACTGAATATTAATTCCGTACGGGATACCGCGCCGAAAACATTCATCGGCAATCGGAATTGCATCAGGATGATAGCCGAGCGTAATTAACACAGCATCCGGTTTTTCTACATCAAGCCAAGATTTCTTTTGTGGATTCGCTGAAAAAACACGATTCAACAATGGTCGTGGTGGAGGATCACGCAACCAAAGTGACGCCCCGTGGTCTTCTAGATGTTGCAATGTAGGTGCCTTGTAAGGCCACCACTTAAAATTGACAGCAACCTCATGGCCTGACCGCTGAAGTAACCGCGCAGTCCTTTGCCAAAGAACTTCGCTTCCCCCCCAAGGCATCCCACTCATGCATGAATAAAAACCGAACTTCACCAATTACTCCAGTAAAAAAACGACGTACTGTCAGTTTGATTAGTCAATCAAGACGACAGAATAAGTTCACCAAATCCGTTTGAATTGCTCTCTTTCTTTATTTGATGGGGTGAGCAACCCTCCGTCAACATTAGCCAGATTCAATTACTCCAGTAGCATCCGGCGGAATGGCTGGCATCCCTTCCCCCGGAAAGCTGTACCCTTCGAGGCGGTAGGTATCGACTGCCAAATCATATACTTTCTTGAGAAGTGGATAGTCCGCGTAAAAACCCTCCCGCAAGCGTTCAGGAATTGGCTCGTCATAGGTCGAAACATTAACGTGAGGCAACGATGCCGAGGCTTTGCCCAGAACCCGACCTAAATTATCAATGGTGGTTTGCAAGTCTTCAAAAATACCAATGTAAATAAAACGGGAACGTATTTTCTCTTCGTAGTTTTCCAACGTGACATCCTGCGGGAGGTGGTCGAACAACCAATAAGGGTAGGAGTTCACGTAACTTTCCACATTGGGAAACTGCTTACTAATGTCAACTGCTTCTCCCCGAAACCAAAAACGCCCTTCACGACTACGCCCTTTAGCGAAAAAATACATCGACACTGCCAGATCAAACGGATCGCGGAGGATCGAAAAATATTGATCGAGCTCGGGATAAAAATACGGGAGCCCATACCCTCGCCCATGATTAAAATGCCCGTGAATACAGCGAACATTCTCCAACCAATTCCCTTTAGCGTCCCTTGTCTCGACCCTCGGCAAAATAATATCGCGATGCTCATCCTGATTTAATTTGTGATACTGTTCGCCAAACCAATGCCGCAACAAACGCACGACACTGCTACCCGCACACTTTGGGATGTGGGTATAAATAAGAGGTTTGGATGGATCGTATTGACGCATGAATTAAACTTCCGGTCTCAAACTAAACTGCCACATCGCCTCGAACTCCTTGCTCCTGTCGCCTCGCTCAAACGGCATTTTGTTTCCACCGTGTCAAAACAGTTGGCACACAAATCCACCAAGCAGCGAATTACCCTTCGTCACTTAGTTTCTTGCCATCGATCGGCGGTTGCGATGGTTCGACCCCAAATCGTTTCCTAATCGCAACAACACGATTATGCATGTCCTCTACCCGGTCACGTGACCGATCCAGCGATCGCATCAGTTTCGCTATATACTTATTTTTTTCAGCCAATTCAAAAGGCAGCTGTTCTAATCGTTTGATCGCGGCGGCCAACTCTACCTGCAACCGTCGGGTATCGTCGTTTCCAAAGACTTCCTGGCCAGATTGAAGCACATCTATCTGGGATTCGCCTCCGACCAAGGCTGCTTGCCCAGCCTCCTCAGCCAAGATCCTTGACGGCAACGTAATCGGAACCCCTTTTTCGCGTGCCATGCAGCCAGCCTCGACAAGCGACTGGATCAACTCCAACAGCCGCGGAGTCGCCGGTGTTTGATTGGCCAATTGATCATGAAGTACAAAATTTTGATACATCATTTTGTGACTCGGTGGCGAGGCTAATTCATTCACAACAGAATCAATTTGGTCTGAACTGCTGATGGTCCAGGCAGACGAAATATACTGAGGGCTGTTATGAAAATCCAACCATGCCGTTGGCAACTTGCGCAATACACTTTCAAGGTAAATCGTTGAAGGCGTCGTCAACACCGCATCCACCGAGTCAAGCACCTGGGACATAGGCTCGCGATCCTCGATAGCGAGATCGTCTCCAACCCCCAATTCGGACTCCAGCCCATCACTTAAACGCCACACAACTTCCACCCGTCGATCCGCTAGGACTGAGTTACGGTCACTCCAATCCTTCACAGCTTGGATCGAACGAAGTACGGTTTCGCGTTGCGACTTATCGAAAGCAGGTGTGCTCGCCGTCGCGACCAGAATCCGAAACCGATCCGAGGACCCTGAATTATTTACCGCCGTCTGATTCACTTGGTCAAGTCGCGGCAAACCCACCACTTCACACTTCCCAGCGTTACCCCACGATTCTACCACTCTTGCTTGAGCCGCCCCGATGCAGGCAAGCTTATGCCCGAACACGGGTTGAAACAGTGATCCATCTACCAAATCAGGGTGCTCCCAGGTATTCCGGTATTCGAGAATACCGTCGGACAGGATTAAAATTGGAATTCGGTTTTCGTCCAAGACCTTCCTCAAAGCCGTCAATTCTTCCCACCGATAATGCATATGTGTGATCAGAATGCCGGCATCAGCTGGCACTGGCCAATCTGGAAGATACTCATCCACGACCACCGCGGGAATCGGCGACTCCGACATCCACGACGTGTAGATAGAACTGGTCTTTGCGAATCGACAAAGGATGTAAGCTTTCAAATTCGACACGCCGTTCCCCCTGAAAAGCTCACCGCTGTAACGTGCGAACGTACTTCCGCTCGCTTTTTCACCTGCCCACCTGTAACAGCAAATGAATATTGAATCGACGCTCCAATTTTAAATCGTGTGATCGACACCCGGTTCTCGAATCATCTCTAACTTGGCGGGTAATGATTTAATCCACTCACCATCTGGTTCGTAACCCATTTTCTTAAGTTGCTCCCCAGCAAATGCATCAAACAGTTCGCCATCGATCAAAGTAAAATAATTTCGCCAATCCCCAACAATCCCCTTCCTTGCTTTCGCAGTTGGTTCCTCTTGCCCGGGCGGGCGCCCCGACATTTTCTCAAACGTCGAACTCTCAACACACTGCTCAATCACTTGTTCATTAACTTCAACTCCAATGCCGGCGAAGATGCTTCCCAGTGCCTCGGGCATATCGCTCTTCATCTGCTCATAGGTGACTGAAACGTCTGGCTCTATGTCCGAGAAAACGTCGATCGTTTCACACCAATTTTCAGCCCACTTCTTAATGACCTTAGCGTCAAAAAATCTCTCCAATTTCATTCCGGGAATCGGATTAAAATAAAATTCATGCCGATCTGTTCCCTCCGCATCTTTCAGTAACCAGTCGAAGGTACCGCTGGTCAATACATCTCTTCCGTCACGGACAAGGTGAATAATTTTGGACTCAGGAAATAATCGTCGAATCTCCTCAACCACCAACCCGGCTGTTCCTGGGTAAGGCGTGATTTTATCAACGATTACGTTTTTCCCTGTCCGCCCGCTGGCAAAATGACACAGGAAATTCACAAACGACTTTTTAAAGTCCTCCACAAAGGAGCCATAGTCCCTGTTCATGAACTGATAGAAATAATGCATCGCAAAAGCATCAGCATATTTATCAAACGTAATTCTGGGAGATGAGCTACCATCGTTGTTTTGCCAGACTTCACAAAAATTCCCGAACAGTCTGTGCTCGGTTCCAAAAACATCCGGATGGCCGTTAAGCGCAGTCGTTAGCCAAGTTGACCCGCTTCTTGGAGCACTGATGATAAAATGTATTTCTGGTTTATCCATTGATTTCCCAGCTGTGTTGGAGCTTGGTTATTCCATTTATACCGTAGCCATCGGCATTCGTTGGAGGTCCGACTATCCGAAAAACTCCACGCAGTGAACTACGATGATAGAAATCGACCTTTTCGCGCCCAAACAATGAAATATTGAAGTGATAGGCGCCAATTAAGAAAGGAATTTTGGGAATTTCAAGTGTAATTACCCGTCCCGGCGGGTCTACGTCGAAATAAATCCCCTGATATGGCGACGAAACGGAACTTAAAACTCCGTGCACAGGCGAGCACAGAGCAACAATCAGCCTCGCATCTTTGATTTTTTCCCTCGCGTTTATTTGAATTCGCAGCCGAACCGTTTCCCCCGTTTCAAATTCGGCCTGAGGCTCCATCGCTTCATTGCAAACCTCAACGGAACCGATTTCTCCGATGCGCCCCGGCTCCTCTTTCTTTTTTGCACGTACGCGATCACTTGCTCCGAGCATTTCCTCGTAAATCGTGCAACCCGTTTCCAGATCACCATCATGAACGATCTTACCCTGACCAAAGACTACCGAACGCGTCGCGACTCGCTGAAGCATGCCAACCGCATGAGTCACCAGAACAATCGAGACTCCTTGCTTCACGAGCTCATTAAGATGTGCAAAGCACTTCATTCGAAACCCAACATCACCGACTGCCAACACTTCATCCATCAGCAACAACTCGGGACGCAAATTAGCCGCGATTGAAAAACCAAGCCGCACACGCATGCCCGAACTGTAGGTCTTGATGGGATCATTAATGACGTGGCCAAGCTCTGCAAACTCAACAATCTTCTCCATCAGCCCATCGACTTCTCGTTTTCGAATCCCCAACACAGCTGCGTTGATGTAGATATTTTCACGACCGGAAAGAATTGGGTTAAACCCGGTTCCCAATTCAATCAAGGCTCCAATTTTGCCCGTTATTTTAATGGAACCTGAATCTGGTTTAATCAGTCCGTTGATCATCTTCAGCATGGTGCTTTTACCGGCACCATTAGGGCCAATCATCGCTAAGCATTCGCCACGCCGCACCTGAAAACTTGCGTCACTGATGGCGAAAAATTCGCCCGAGCGAAGATCATGATGACTGCGGTCACGACCACCACCAATGATCTCACGCCCAACATCTTTGAGCCCGTACCACATTGCTCGCTTAAGATTTCGACAATAGATCTTCCAAACATGATCTACGT
>Ga0315315_10006958_pt1 | contig 10466 bp, 10 predicted proteins | sample M140m3416metaG_FD_203699 | JGI IMG/M metagenome (GOLD analysis project Ga0315315, IMG submission 203699) | Ammonia-oxidizing marine archaeal communities from Monterey Bay, California, United States - M1 40m 3416 | ecosystem: Environmental > Aquatic > Marine > Intertidal zone | place: USA... | reverse complement strand
ACAGGATTATTGCTTCCGATGTTATAAACCTTCCATGGAGCAAAACTTGACCCTGGGTCTGGATTATTTCCGCTCCATTTAGGATTGGATTTTGCGGGGTTATCAATCACTCTTAATAATCCTTCTATTATATCTTCTATATATGTAAAGTCTCTTTCGTGGTTACCATAATTATAAACATCTATCTTATCTTCATTTAAAATAGCTTTTGTAAATTTAAATAATGCCATATCTGGTCGACCCCATGGACCATATACGGTAAAAAATCTAAGTCCTGTTGTACTCATATCAAATAAACTACTATAAGTATGTGCCATTAGTTCATTAGATTTTTTTGAGGCTGCATAAAGACTTAAAGGATGATCTACATTATCATGAACTGAAAATGGCATAGTTAAATTTGCTCCATAAACTGAGCTTGATGATGCATATACAAGATTCTTAATGCTATTATGCCTAGATGCTTCTAAAATATTCATAAAACCTATAATATTACTATGAATATATGCATTTGGATTTTCTAGAGAATACCTAACGCCCGCCTGTGCAGCTAGATTAACTACTACATCAACCTCATTATTTAAAAAAATTTCATTCAAATCTTCTTGATTAGCTATATCAATAAAATGATGCTGATAATTCTCATGATGTAAGTGCCTTTCAAGTCTAGATTTCTTAAGGTCAACATTGTAGTAATCATTTAAATTATCAATTCCTATAACATTATCATTCCTCTCTAGAAGTTTTATTGATAGCTCTGACCCTATAAAGCCTGCAGAACCTGTTACTAAAATATTCATTTATATGATATCCATAGAAATTAATTGATTTAAAGATAATCCTTCTTTATCTTTTGGTGAAATACTGACTTTATTATTAATAATGGGCCATTTAATTTTGACATCATCGTCATCCCAAGTTAGGCAATACTCATCTGATGGTTCATAAAAACTTGTACATTTATATTCGAATTCAGCAAATGAGCTAGTTGTATAAAAACCATGAGCAAAGCCTGGCGGAACCCATAATTGAGTTTTATTATCAGCGCTTAAATCAATTCCAAACCATTTTCCAAAAGTTTTAGATTTTTTTCTTAAATCAACAATCACATCAAAAACACTTCCTGCTATAACTCTGACTAGTTTTCCTTGTGGGTTATTTTTTTGAAAATGAAGACCTCTAAGAACTCCATGAGAAGACTTAGAATGATTATCTTGGACAAAATTATTATTGAAATTTAATACATCTTTGTACTTTAAATAATTATAACTTTCCAAAAAGAACCCTCTGTCATCCTTATAGATTTTTGGGTGTATAACTTTCACATCCTTGATATAAATATCTGAATAATTCATATTTTAGCTATCTACCAATTGCAATAAATACTTCCCATAACTAGTATTTTTGTAGTTACTGGCCTGATTAAGAACTTGATCTATAGATATCCATGAATTTTTGAGGGCTATTTCTTCTAAACATGCAATCTTTAGTCCCTGTCTTTTTTCCATCATATGTACAAATTGCCCTGCCTCTATTAAAGAATCATATGTTCCAGTATCTAACCATGCAAATCCTCGCCCTAGCTCCGTTACATATAATTTATTATTATCAAGATATGCTTTGTTTACATCAGTTATCTCAAGCTCTCCTCTCTCTGAAGGTTTAAGATCTTTAGCAATTTCAATCACATCATTATCATAAAAATATAAACCTGTTACAGCTTGATTAGATTTTGGATTGTTTGGCTTTTCTTCAATACTTATAACCTCTTGGTTAGCATTGAATTCCACAACACCAAAATGCTCAGGTGTATCTACATAGTAAGAAAATACTGTTGCACCTATTTTTCTTGAAGTAGCTTCATTTAAACTAGATGAAAAATTTTGTCCAAAAAATATATTATCACCAAGAACTAAAGAGACACTGTCATTGCCAATAAATGACTCACCAAGAATAAAAGATTGCGCTAATCCATCAGGTGAGTCTTGAATTGTATATGAAATAGATATGCCAAACTGGCTTCCATCACCTAATAACTTATTATAAATTTCTAGATCCCAAGGATTTACTATGATTAAAATATCTCTTATTCCAGATAACATCAAAACAGAGATTGGATAAAAAATCATTGGTTTGTCATAAATTGGAAGTAATTGTTTTGAAACAGCAATGGTTAAAGGAAATAATCTAGAACCTTTTCCACCTGCTAATATAATTCCTTTCATAATAAATCCTTTATGTCTTTTCAAGATATGCTTTAACATACCAGTTAACTGTTTTATTTAGACCTGATTCAAAATTTTCTTCTGGACTCCATCCTAGATTAGATTTAATTTTAGTACAGTCAATTGCATATCTTGAATCATGCCCTGGTCTATCATCAACAAACTCTATCAATTCGGCATATGACGATATTTCTAAATTTTTTGAGGGAGAAATTTCATCCAATAAATCACATATCATTTTAGCTACATTGATATTTTTTAACTCATTAAGGCCTCCTATATTATATGTTTCCCCAATCTCTCCATTAGTAACTACCTCATATAATGCTTTTGCATGATCTTCAACGAAGAGCCAGTCTCTAATTTGACTGCCATCACCATAAATAGGAATTTTTTTATTCTTAAGAGCTCTTTTAATTATTGTAGGGATTAATTTCTCATCATCTTGATGAGGTCCATAATTGTTTGAGCAATTTGTAATAACAACTGGAAGGCCATAAGTTCTTCCCCAAGCTCTTACCAAGTGATCCGAAGCTGCCTTTGTGGCAGAGTAAGGTGAGCTTGGCTTATAAGAATTAGACTCTTTAAAAGGATGTTCATCTTTTGTTAGATCTCCATAGACCTCATCAGTTGAAACATGATGGAATCTAAAATGATTTACATTTTCTTTATTCATATAGCCTAACGCACAGTCTAATAAATTAAATGTTCCAAGAATATTAGTTGTTATAAACTTACCAGGACCTTTTATAGAATTATCTACATGTGATTCAGCCGCTAAATGCATAATGCAGTCTGGCTTAAACTCATTCAATACTCTAGTAATGTCTTCTTGATTACAAATATCAATTTCTTCATGGCGGTATCTGGATGAATCATTAATAGCTTCTAAAGAATTATTTGAAGCATAAGTTAAGCAATCAACATTTAGAATAGAATGATTATTACTATTCTCTAATAAAAATCTAATTAAATGAGATCCTATAAAACCAGAACCTCCTGTAACAAGTATCTTCATTGCCTATTATGCTCCATTTATACATTTCTCTAATGAGTACTGCCATTCTCTTAACTTAATGCCAAAAGTTAAAGCAATTTTACTACAATCTAATGCAGAATATTTAGGTCTTTCTACTGAGCTACCATATTCCTTTGCACTTATTTGAATAGTCTTGCAGTCTATCCCTGTAAGGGAGAAGATTTTGGTTGCTAGATCAAACCAACTACATTCACCTGAATTGGAAAAATGAAATATTTCTTTTTTTAATGCATTTGATTTAAATTTATCTGATTGAATAATTGAGAGGATTGCTAGAGCTAAATCTCTTGCGTTGGTTGGAGACCCAATTTGGTCATGTATAACCTTTATTGATTTCTCCTTTTTTCCAAGTCTTTTCATAGTATTCACAAAGTTAGTCCCAGAGATAGAATACAGCCAACTTGTTCTAATTATAATAGAGGGTATGTTTGATAATTGAATAAAATTTTCTCCCAATAATTTACTCTTACCATAGTGACTTTTAGGATTCGTCAAGCAGTCCTCTTTTAAAAGCTCACATTTGTTACCCTCGTAAACAAAGTCAGTACTAATATGAATTATTTGAGCAGTCGAGGAGATATTTTCAAGGACATCGCATAATTTATTTAGAGCATAGCCATTAATAGCATTTGCTTCTTGTTGATTTATTTCAGCTCCTTCAACATCTGTATAGGCAGCGCAATTAATAATGACATCAAAAGAGTTGTTAGAAAAAAAGTTAATTAAAGAATCTTTGCAAGAAATATCTACATCTGATCTATCAGCAAAAAAATATTCGTTATCACTAAAATATTTTGAAATATATTTAATTTCTTGCCCTAGCTGCCCATTAGAACCTGTAACTAAAATTTTCATTTGTAAAAGCTATTTATTTTAGTTCAAGAGTAATAAATTTTAAGGATCTAGTAAATATTATTTTTCGTCCTAAGAGATCAGTAAAAAATACTAATAGTACAGCAAATATTCCAGCAAGGCCTGTTATAAAAACACATATAAATGCTCTGTTAGGTTTAATTCTTATGTCAGATGGATAGCCAGAATCAATTATTTTAAAAATATAATCATCAGATATTTCAGCAAGCATTAACTTTTGAACATATGATTCTGTCATGCCGGCAAAAACCTTTTTTAGTTCTGTATTCTGTGCTTCATTAATCATTCTAGTTAAGTAATCGATTGAGGCCTTAGATTCTTCAATATCCATATTTTTTAAGTATAAATTCAAATTATCTAATATTTTATTAGTCCATCCTGCTGCAATAAAAGGAGATTCATGCTGAACAGCCAATTTAACATGTCCAGTGAGCTTTTCTTTTTCTACCCTCAGATGACTAAGGAAAATCCTATGAGATTTTGTAAAAATAGGCTCTTCAAGCCATATATTTTTTTGTGAGTTGTAAATTTCTTCATTATATATGTCTGATCCAGCATGTTTATTATATGCCAAAAGATTCTTCAAAAATTCCTCATCTTTATATAAAGTTTGAAAAAAATCCTTTGAAACAATCGTTGCAATAGCCTCATCGGTTCTATTACTTTGAATGCCGAGCATAGAAGACGGAGCAAGCATTCCAATAGCACCTAAAGAAGCAACGTTTGGACCTTGATCATCTTTAGACTTAAGTAACATGGATGATTCGTATGTTGGATCTATAGATAATGCGTAATATATTGAAAAAATACCAAATATAGAGGTAAACAGAAGTATAAAGATTTTATTTGTCCAAAAAAGGAAAAATACATAGATGATGTCTAATGTAAATTCTTCTTGTTTATTATTGTCCATGTAGAAAAATTATATCTTAAAATAAGAGATACTTATTTTCTTGCCTCTAAATAAAAGGAATCATCAGATCTTTGTGATAAATCTAACTCACCAACTTGGTTGTTTGGAATGGTTGTTTTGCCAGCTTCAAGTGTTGTGACCTCTGCAAATCCGCATTCTAAAAGAACTTTAGTTAAAGATTGGCTGTCATACATCCACGAATGATGTCTTGGTCCAGTATAAAATAAGTAAAGTTTTTCAAGAATATTTTTTGGTTTAGGTATAGTCAAGTAAGTTTCGTAAATAAATTTATCTGCATCACCTGTTTCAATATATTCTTCAGCTTTGTATCTTAGGTCAGGAATGCATAATCTTAAAATACCATCTTTTTTAAGAGTTCTAAAGCATTCTCGCACGCAAATTTTTGCATCTTCTCTATCTAGGTGTTCCAGCATATGAGAAGAATAAATAACATCAACTGAACTATCTTTTTCTGGAATTTTTTTAACAACATCTGCTCTTTTTACATGGTTTCTTTTATAGGAATCTACGACAATTAACTGTCTATCACTTATTATTCTTAACTTATTTAGGATATTTGGAATTGGTCCAAGTTTAGCTAATGTCAAACCGACTGAAATATCGTAATTGGTCCAACCGCTTGTTGGGTAGTCGCTGCATCCAATATTTAATCTATTCATAATCTAACCTACCTGTAAAAGTCTAGTATTAATTTATGGATGTATATTACTATTTATTAGAGTAGTTTTATAGCTTAATATTTAATTAAATGTGTATTTAATAATCATATTAGGGGCTTAAATTTATAAAAATTTTTTATGGAAATTTATAAGACTCTCATTATAAAAATTAGTCTCAGCATTTATACTATTAATTCTTGAATATAATTTACCTCTTTCATCATTAAAAAAAATGCGTCCTGATTTTTTAAGGCAATCTATCCACTCATGCATTACATCTGAGAAAATAGGTAAATCTAATCTATCAATTACAATAAAATATGGGATATCATTTTCGATGCAAAAATGAACCATTGTAGAGTCGCATTGATCAAAAATAACAACATCTGAAACTTTTATTATGTTCTCAGCTCTAGCACAGTCTACAATTTCGAATCTAATTTTCTCATAAACAGGATCAGATCTTAACGGGTGAGTTATATTTTTAATTAGGTGTTTAGTTTTTAGTAATTCTTCATAAATATATAACTTGTTTGCAGCATTATTAGTAATAGAATAGTTAAAAGGCGTAAGAAATTCATAAACACTTGGTTGACCGCCTCCTTCTAACCAATAAATATTTCTTTCCTTTTTATAATCAAGAGAATCTTCAAGCTTTTTAAATCTTGATTGACGATAAGAGTGCTCTGAAAGACCCCAACCATTAAATTTATTACACATTTTCATTTCAAAAAGCTCAAATAAGCTATCTTGTGCATCTTTATACATAAAATATCCACCTCCATGCTGGTAGCCGCTTACAAAAAAATCTGAATCAAATAATAATATATTTTCAGAGCCACTGAATTCAAAAAAAGCTGTTGCTGAACCTTTCAAATGTAGTGTCTTTTTACAATTAAAATTATATTGATTGGAAAAGAAAAAACTTGGGATTTTATTTATTAACAAATCATTATCGGATTTTATATTCAACTTATTAGTATATTTTAAAATAAGATCATTTATTTGAGATTGTGTTTTGACATTTATGTTGTTTGGCAAGTTTTCGACTAACTTGTTTGACAAAACATTATAAATTTTCTCTAATAAATTTTTTGACGGGTATCCACCACCCAGATATAAAACTTTATTAAATATGACAATTGATCTAAGTATTCTAAATAATAATAATGAAAATATACCAGATGATGCTTTTTTTAATTTACTTTCATTTGGAATATTAAATTCATATGAATAGGAAAATCTTAGTGGGTTGGTTTCTTTGCTTTTTAAAAATTCTTCCAAGCCTTTGAGATCATAAGTTATATAGGTCAAATAAATAATGAAAAGCCAATATTCTAAAAGAAGAATTATTCTATCTTTATTTCTATATTCAAAATAAATATTTTCAAGCTCCTCACGTATGGACCCAAATGCATTACTGTGTTCTAAAAATTTCATTTATTTAATTAAAGATTTAAAATCCCTCGAAGCAGATATCTCTTCTATATACTCATTCATTGTCATATTAGTAATTCTCTTAAAACTTAGGCTATCGACAATAGATATTTTTGAGCTAAGAAATTTAAGATACTTAAAGTTGTAGAATAAATCATGTTCAGCCAAAGAAAGACACAATTCTTTCTCTTCAATAAGACTTGATATAGATCTAGTAAGCTTGATATAACTTTGTCTAGAGTATGGCTCTTTCGAAAGATATAAATCAAATCCATTTACTATAAATTTTACATCTTTTTCTGAGTTTATTTTAGTCAATAAGTGTTGTATTACTCTTCCAAGAGCCATGGGGCTAGATATATTTCCTTCAGCAAACCTTGGTAATCTAGTAAATAAGTTTGGTAGTTTAGATATTCTGCATGATACATATATTTTGTCATAGCTCTTGAGAAGTTCTAATTGATATTTAGGATGGTCCGCAACCTGTTTTTTATAAAAAAAAGAATTTAGATAAAGTATCTTATACTTGTAAATGCTTAGATCAGAAGTAAATGGCTTTAAATGAACTAGAGTTGATTCCTTTGAAATTACATTTTTGGCGTCTATTTCATCAGCTCCAGGTCCATCAATTATGATTGAAGATGTATTAAAAAGCATGTTATCCGTATCTTTTTTATTAGAAACGTTAATTAGAGATTCCTCATAATCGACACATGAATTATTATTAATTAATCTAATATAAGATTCTGCATTTTTTAAAGAAGAGCTGCAGGAGGAATTATCTAATACATAATTGGACCATTCGAGTTTAGTATCTAATGACTTTTTAAGGTTATCTTCAGAAAGATAAAGTAAAAATCTTATTTTGTACAAATTGATATTAATCAGGTATTGGCAATTCTTTGAATTGATAAAAGAAATATTTTTAAATAGAAATATTATGAATTTCATTATTTTTATAGTGTTTTTATAAGTACAGAGATTAATTATCAATCTGATAGATAGCCTTATAATTTTTATAGAGATGCTTAAATTAGAGTAATTAGGCTTACTATCTGAAATTTCTCTATATTTGAAGTATCTTATATTTAACATTTGTACAATTATATAAGCATTGCAAATTTTATGTGATGATGATGAATAAGATGTCTAAAAAAATTCAAAAAATATTTTTATGTAGATATCTATAATATTAGATATACAATAGCCGTTATAACCCGGCTGGATGGCAGAGTGGTTATGCAGCGGCCTGCAAAGCCGTTTACGCCGGTTCGATTCCGGCTTCAGCCTCCAATATTATAAAAACTGTCAAGTGTTAAATCTTTTTTAATACCATGTTTACGCCTGAACATAGTTTTTCTTTATCAATAACTTTTTGGAAATCATCTATATAATTCCCAAAATAATTATTGATGATATTAGATTTTTTATCTGTAATTCCATTAACTTTAATATGTAAGTGTCTAAATAAATCAACCATATCTGTTCCAAACCACCATTCGCCAGCTCTTTGAAGGGAAAATTTGTCACATAAAAATTGTATAGATTCATTCGTATATAAGTGAGTATGTCCAGCATTAAGCTGTCTTGGAAAGACGTCATCATGCATGCTCTCTTGAATAGCTGCAAAACTAAATAAAGGAACTTGCAGATAAAGATAATTAGCTTTTGAGTCTTTAAAAGCTTTTAATGCTCCTACAGGATCCATCAAATGTTCTAAAACACCAACTAATGATAATACTTCTGTATCGGTTGACTCAATTAGCTCATTAATTAAATCTAGATCTTTATACATTATTCTATTTTTTTTAAGGACTGTAGAACCTAATTCAATTAAATCTTTATTAACATCGTAACCAATGGCATCAATGTTTAGATCCTCACAAGCTTTAACAAAATGTCCTCCGCCACAACCAATATCTGTTACTGAATAATCAGAAATGTTGTTGTCTACCAAAACCTCTCTTAAAAAATTAGCTTTTGGTAAATAGATGTCATTTACACGTGAATCAAAGTCCTCGAGATAGTTTTTAGAGTATATTTCACCATCAGAATCGGAATACAAAAACTCAGCAAACTCTTTTGTGTCCTCATGTCTTCCATTCAAATGATTACAATTTTCACAAAGAGAATAAGGTACATCGTGAATAATTAAATCAATCTCGCCAAGCTCCTGAGAACATGTCTTGCAATGGTTTCTTGAAGGCTGTTCTTTATAAAAATTATTAACACTTTTTACATGATTTAGATGCTTATCATTTTGTTCAAAAAAAGAAGTCTTATTTTTTATTACAGCTACTGATGGTTTAGAATATTTAACAATTGTCATTTTTAGAATTTCTATATTAAAGATCTAATTATATACAACTCATATGATAAATATAAGTTTAGTGTGATTAGGAGCATTTTAGTTATAAAATATATATCAAGTTGAATAATAAATTTTTTAGTGAACTATTAAATTATTTAATCCTATTTTTGGCCCCTTAAATATAAAGATTTAGGTTATGAGGAATTTTATGATAGAAGATAAACGAATCTTAGGAATTACCCTGGCAAGGGGTGGCTCTAAATCAGTTCCAAGAAAAAATATTAAAGAAATATGTGGCAAGCCACTTATTGCATATACTATTGAAGAAGCCTTAAAATCATCATATATAGATGACTTTATAGTTTCCACTGATGATGTTGAAATAAAAAGTGTTGCGGAAAAATATAAAGCAAATGTTCCTTTTTTAAGACCATCTGAGCTTTCTGACGATCAATCTTCATCATCTTCAGCTCTTATCCATGCAGTAAAATTTATGGAGACTGCTAATTCATGCAAATACGATTTAATAGTCGAATTAATGTGCACAAATCCTTTAAAAAACAAGCTTGATATTGATTTAGTCATTGAAAAAGCATCTAAAACAAATTCTGAGAGCGTCATTGCAGTTCATAAATTAGATGATCATCATCCTGCGAGAATTAAAAAAATTGTAGATGATAAGATTGTTGATTTCTGTGTAGAAGAGCCTAATGAAGCAAGAAGGCAGGACCTAAGGCCTTTTGCTTATATAAGAAGTGGCTCTATTTATTGCATGAGAAGAGACTTTCTGATGGAAAAAGGAATGAGATACGGGGGTAAAGATAGTAGACCCTATATACTTCCTGATGACAGAGCTATTAATATAGATACACTTAATGATTTTAGACTTGCTAATTTAATAATGGAAAAGGATTAATATAGCTTCATGAAAATTTTATGCATTACACCAATCGAACACATACCAGGCGTCAAAGACTTATTATCATCT
>Ga0315315_10006955_pt1 | contig 10467 bp, 11 predicted proteins | sample M140m3416metaG_FD_203699 | JGI IMG/M metagenome (GOLD analysis project Ga0315315, IMG submission 203699) | Ammonia-oxidizing marine archaeal communities from Monterey Bay, California, United States - M1 40m 3416 | ecosystem: Environmental > Aquatic > Marine > Intertidal zone | place: USA... | reverse complement strand
ATCCACTTGGCTATCAGTGCCGACTGCGCTTCAGCGACGGATTCTAGGAAGGTCAGATAGGGATTTTCTGCATCTACCGCCGCTGGATAATGGCGGGCAATGGCGTAGTCAGCGAGCTGGCGCACTTTCTCTTCATCACCCCGGGCGGCAAAGAACTGGAATGTGCCCACCCGCATGTGACTTGCCGCCACGCGGGTCAGCACGCCGCCGGGCAGCAGGGTTTCCCGCTGAATCATCTCGCCGGTGCTGACAGCGGCCAGCGCGCGTGTTGTGGGCACACCCAGCGCGTGCATGGCTTCGCCGATCAGGTATTCGCGCAAAACCGGACCCAGTGCCGACTTGCCATCGCCACCGCGCGAAAAGGGGGTTCGTCCTGACCCCTTGAGCTGGATGTCACGCCGCCGTCCCTGGGTGTCGATCACTTCGCCGAGCAACAGGGCACGACCGTCTCCCAGCTGGGGACTAAATCCGCCGAACTGATGACCGGCATAGGCCTGGGCCAATGGCGCGGCACCATCGGGTGTGACATTGCCGGAGAAAATGGCCGTTCCCGCATCCGTGATCAGATCCGCCGGGTCCAGCCCGAGTTCCGAGGCCAGCGCGTGATTCAGCTGCAGGAGCTTCGGGGCTCTGGCCGTGGCCGCACTGCATTCCACAAAACAGCCTTCGAGGCTGCGCGAGAAGCTGTTGTCGAATGCAAATTGGGGACGGGCTGGGCTCAGATTGTTCATATCGCTTGGTTCCGGTGTCCTAGCCTCTGAAAGATGGGATTGTTGCCGGAAATGTCCATATGGGCCCGCGCCCGCATCAGCCTTTACCGGTACCGGATACGGGCAGTTCATTGGGGAGGAGGATGTGTTCGCGGCCGATGGAGGGAATATCGGTGACACCGAGCACCGCCATGGTGCGCGTGATCTCGGATTCGAGAATTTCCAGCGCCCGTGTGGCACCGGCTTCACCGGCGGCCCCGACGCCATAAAGCGTGGCGCGTCCGATGGCGATGACATCCGCGCCCAGCGCGAGGCCCTTGAGGACATCACTGCCACGCCGCACGCCGCTATCGGCGATGATGGTCAGGCGATCGCCGACGGCCTGTCGGATCGCGGGCAGGGCATCCCAGGGTGTGACCGCCGTGTCATTCACATTGCCCGCATGGTTGGACACGAAAATGCCATCCGCGCCGCAATCTGCCGCCGTTACGGCATCATCCGGATGCAGCACACCCTTGACCAGCAGCTTGTGGGGCCAGGCGTCGCGAACGCGTTTCAGGAAGTCCCAGGTGAGGGTTTCGTTGCGGTTGAGGAAGCTGGAAGACTTGGCGGAGACATATCCGGTGGCGTCTGCCTTGGCCTCCTCAGGCACATGAATGTTGGAGAAGGCGGGCAACTTGCCTTCGGCCAGATAGTAGCGTCCCGCCGTTCCGACCAGCCAGCGCGGATGTTTCAGGCTGTCGATCGCCGTTTTCAGGGTGACGCGCGGCGGGAAGACCAGCCCGTTGCGGACATCGATCTCACGGTTGTTGTAGACGGGAGAATCCACGGTGACGACCAGCCCTTCGAACCCGGCATCCAGCGCCCGCTGGATCGTGACGAAGGCGGCTTCGGCATCGCGCCAGACATAGAGCTGGAACCATTGGGTGCCGCCGCCATTCTCATGGACTTTCTCCATTGCCGTGTTGGAGGTGCTGGCGAGCGTGAACGGTATATTGGCCTTCGCCGCTGCCCGTGCAAGTTCGGTTTCCCCGCGATACCAGACAAAGCCCGCCGGACCGGTCGGCCCGATTATCAGGGGCAATCCGTGTTGCTTGCCAAACAATTTGATGCCGGGATCGCGCCCGGAAATGTCGCGCATGATCCGGGGGCGCAGCTTGATTCGATCGAGCGCCACTCGATTGTCCCGCATGGCGATCTGGTCCTCACTGCCCTTGTCGCAAAAATCGAACAGGGCCTTGGTGAGACGGCGTTTCGCCATGCGACGAAGGTCTTCGATGTTGAGTGCCTGGCGCAACAAATCAGCCATGGGGGGCTCCGGTAAATTCTCTGGTTCGGACGCAGAAAAGGTCGGGCGTGGTGCCTAGTATGACCTTGAAAGCGGTTTCAGGCGACAGAGACCATGATCGCGGCAACGGTTCAAGCCGAAAGCTTTTATGATGATTCGCCTCGTCCAGAAGCTGTCTCAGCACGCGATCCCGAGACGTGAAAGGGGGGTAGGCTGTCGCGGAATTGTGGGAAATAACCCATGTTGAAATCCGTTTATGAAAGCGCAGGAGAGATATTGTGAAAATCTATCATTCCCCCGGTTCCCGATCCGTTCGTGTGATCTGGCTGTTTGAAGAACTTGGTCTACCCTATGAGCTAGTGCAGTTCAAACTGGGTGCGCCCGAGACGCGGTCCCCGGATTATCTAAAGGTCCATCCCATGGGGCGCGTGCCGGCGCTGGAGGATGGTAGCCAGACAATCTTTGAATCCGGTGCGATTATACAATACGTGGTGGCAAAATATGGCGATGGGGCGTTGGAGCCGGATGTCGCGTCCCCCGAATTCGGCAATTATCTGCAATGGCTGCACTATGCCGAGGGCATGCTGATGCCCCAGGTCAACATTCTGGTGGTGGAGACAATCTTCCTGTCGGAGGAACGCCGCAATCAAGTGAATATTGATCGCGCCATGAAGCTGCTGAACCGGATGCTCGTTGCTGTTGATGCGCATATGGAAGGACGGGACTATCTGGCCGGGGAATTTTCTGCCGCAGACATCATGACCGGCCATGCCTGCAGCGTGTCCCGGCGTCTGGGCGCCGATGTTTCGGAACTCCCGAATCTGAGTGCCTATATTGATCGTGTTGAAGCCCGACCTGCTCTGATCGCAGCGCGCGCACACAACGACTGACGCTCGGATACGAACATGCGTGACGGGTTCGACTACATCATCGTCGGTGGTGGCTCCGCAGGCTGCGTGCTGGCGAACCGCCTTTCGGCGCGTTCGGCAAACCGGGTGCTGCTTCTGGAGGCGGGGCAGGATACGCCGCCCGGGGCCGAGCCGGCTGATGTCGCGGACACCTATCCGACCTCCTATTACAATCCCAACTACGCCTGGCCGGCGCTGGAAGGGTTCAATCGCAGTCCCGCGGACGGTCCGCCCGTTCATCTGCGCCAGGGCCGCATTCTCGGAGGTGGTTCCTCGGTCATGGGGATGGTCGCCCTGCGCGGCACGCCGGATGACTACCGCGAATGGGTGGAGATGGGAGCGGAAGGCTGGGGTTGGGATGATGTGCTGCCGCATTTCCGCAAGCTGGAAACCGATACCGATTTCGCCGGGCACGATCAGTATGGCGTGTCCCATGGCGGTGATGGCCCGGTTCCGATCCGACGCTTGCCCGAGGAGAAATGGCCGCCGTTGCTACAGGCGCTGGCGGCTGACAGCCAGCAGCGCCAGCTGGCCCGGATCTTAGATTTCAACAGCGATTTTCGCGACGGTTACGGCGCGTTGCCCCTGAGCAAGTTCGAGAACAGGCGAGCCTCGAGCGCGATTTGCTACCTCGATGCGCAAACCCGCGCCCGGGACAATCTGACGATCATGACGGGAGCGGAAGTGCAAGGGCTCGTTTTCGAGGGGCAGCGGGTGACCGGGGTGGAGGTTTTCACCGGTGGTCAGACAAAGACCCTGAGCGCAGGAGACGTGCTTGTCTGTGCCGGTGCGCTGCAGTCTCCCGTGATGCTGCAGCGGGCCGGAATCGGTCCGGCCGATGACCTGCGCGCGGCGGGCATCTCGGTGGTGGCCGACATATCCGGGGTCGGACGCAATCTGCACAATCACCAGATTCTCTATCTGGTGGCTCATCTGAAGCGTGCAGCAGCACCGCCATCGGGGCAACGAGATCACACCACGGCGACCTGGCGGTTTTCGTCAGAGGTCGCCGATTGCCCGCCCAGCGATGTCTATATCAGCTATGTCGGGCAGACCGGCTGGCATGCACTGGGGCGGCGCATGAGTTCGCTGACGCCGGTGGTTCTTAAACCCTTTTCCCGGGGACGGGTGCGGGTGAATCCAACCGGGCCGGATGGCCCACCCGATATTCGCTTTGATTTTCAGTCCGATGATCGTGACCGTACCCGGATGGCGGTCGCAGTCCGTCGCGCGGCGGGCATGCTGCTGGCGCCGGAGGTTCGCGCGTTGTGGCATGCTGCAACCCCCGTGGGGCGCACCCAGCATCTGCGGAAATTCAACGATATCAATGCCTACAATTCGCTCCGGGCGCGGGCCATTTCGGCGTTTCTCGATCTTGTGCCGGCCGCCAGTCGTCCTGTGCTGGGCACTCTGTCTCATCCCGGACTGGATCTGGAGAGCCTGATGGAGGATGACGATGTTCTGGATGGGTTCGTGCGCGAGAGCGTGGCGGGCATGGCGCATCATGCCGGAACCTGTCGGATGGGGCTGGTGAATGACCCGGGCGCGGTGACGGATATGCAGGGGCGGGTCCACGGTGTCGCTGGGCTGCGGGTGGTGGATGCCTCGATCATGCCCTGGGTGCCCCGGGGCAACACGAACATTCCCACGCTGATGATCGCTGAGAAGATCGCCACCACCATGCTTGGGGAATAAGAGGCGACCGGCAAAAGCTTGCCGTCGCCCGTGAATTTGCGCCATCCTTGTCGGGCAGACGCATTCAGGAGAAGACGGCATGAGCGACATCATCAAGATGACCCAGGACGAGATGAACGCACGGATTGCCCGTTTCGCGGACCAGAAGGGCAATGATCAGCTGATGATCACCCAGAGCATTCCCGGATTTCAGCGCGATATTTACAGCATCATCGGCAAGGGCGTGTCCGAGGATGCGGAAACCCAGCCGGGTATTGTCGATTCCGAAGGATTCAATCTGGCCTATGTGGGCGCGGCTCCGGACAACGGCTCGGCCATGCACATCCACAATGAAGAAGTTGAGGTGTTCATTCCGATCAGCGGTCAGTGGGCGATCTACTGGAATGAAGGCGATGACATGGAAGAGGTCGTTCTGGGGCCGATGGATTGCATTTCCGTGCCCGCCAAGGTGATGCGCAGCTTCAAGAATGTGGGCGACACTTATGGCCATTTGCTTGTGATTATCGGCGGCACGAAGAACACGACCGTCTCGCGGCCACAGGATGTGATCGATGCGGCGGCGGCGGCCGGGCTGACGCTGGACAAGGATGGCAAGATGGTTGCCGCCGAATAGGTTACCTAGCCTGTGGTCGGGGCCATGGCCGCTTCGAGCATGTTCCGGAACTCATCGGACAAAGGCACCGAGCTTGATGTGGCCGGATCGAACTGCACGGTCACGATCTCAGCGGTCGCAACGCATTTGGCGTTCTGAAAAATCGCCTGTCCCAAACCATAGGACGACCCGCCGATGCGGGTGACGACGGTACCTATCTCGACCTCACCGGGATAATGCGCAGGTGCAAGATAGTTGGCGGCATATTTGACGACGGCAAATCCCGACAGCTTGTCGCCGGCGACCGAGGTCAGTCGCTGCAAGCGGAAGCCCACCCGGCCATCCTCGAAATACTGGTTGATGGCGCCGTTGTTCACATGGCCGTTGGGGTCCAGATCGCTGTAGCGCACGCTTACGGTTGTCCAGGTTCCGTAAAGATCGCGGGATGTGAGGTCGGGGTTGTCTGTTTGGGACATCTTTTCTCTTTTCCGGACCGTCATGCGGTCTTTGGTTTTCGCAGGCCAGCATATAACCTGACAGCCTGTCTGCGTCGATCCATAGAAGGGAAACAGCCATGCCTATCGCCACAATCCGCGGGGTGAACCTGCGCTACGACGTGATCGGTGACGACGGACCGTTTGTCACCCTGATCACCGGCGGTCGTCGCGGGTTCGACGAGTTCGTTCCGCTCGCCGAGAAGGTCGCCACCCATGGCTACCGGGTGTTGCTACATGACCGCCGCAACACCGGGGCTTCGGACATTCTGCTGGCAGCCGATGATGTGGAGGAAGCGGTCTGGGCCGATGACCTCAACGAATTGCTGCATCATCTCGACGCAGTGCCGGCGTTTATTGGCGGATCCTCTTCGGGGGCGCGGACAGCGCTGATGTTCGGTCTGCGTCATCCTGAATCCGCGCGGGGTCTTCTGCTGTTGCGGGTCTCTGGCGGGGCCTTTGCAGCCCAGCGCTTGCCCGAAGCCTATTACGAGCAGTTCATTCGCATCGCCCAGGAAGGTGGCATGGAAGCCATCTGCGCCACGCCGGAATATGGAGAGCGGATTGCCGCCAATGCCGCCAACCGTGATCGGTTGATGGCCATGTCTGCGGAAGAATTCATCGACATCCAGACCCGCTTGCGCGACCTGTTCGTGGCCGGTGCCGATCTGCCGGTTTTCGGCGTGACCGAAGCCGAACTCAGCTCGATCCGGATCCCCACTGTGGTGATCCCGGGCAATGACAAGGTGCATGATTCAAACAGTGGTCGGGCGGTCCACGCCATGATCCCGGGTAGCGAGATGCATGTTCTGCCGATGGAAGATCAGGATGTCCCCGTGGTGCCTTTCGAGGACTGGGAGGCCCATGAGCCCGAAATCGCGCAGACTCTGGCCGATTTCATGGCACGCCACGAGCAAGCTGCCTAATTGCGCCATTCGGGCAGAGGGACGGGGGTCCAGTCTCGGGTCAATCCGAGATCGTCGACGATCGCATTGGCGGCGATATAGCCCGGTGCCCCGTTCACCCCGCCGCCATTGCCTGATGAGGACCCGCACAGATACAGGCCATCAATCGGGCTGCGGCTTCCCGACAGGTCGGGGTGCGGCCGGTTGATGCCCAGCTGGCTGGGAATGAAGGCCCCCGTGCGAACGGCGCCCTGGCGCATGTTGACGTTTAGGCGTCCCACGTCCAGCGGCGTGAACAGGTATTCCGCGCGGACATTGTCGTCATCCAGATTGATGGCGTATTCACGCCAGACATCGAGCACCCTGCGGGCATAGTCGTCCCTGTTTCGATCCCAGTTGTCCGGCGCACCGTCCACGGCATAGGGCGCAAAGGGCCACCAGAACGCTGAATGTCCGCCTTCGGGCGCATAGGACGGGTCCACATGGCTGTTGCAGGCACCATTGCCCATCAGCACCCGGGGGAACTGTTCGGCCGCACAGTCTTCGAAACACTGTGCCACCTGATCGACGTCATCCATTCCGAAGAAGATGTTGAAGGCCCGGTCGATATCGGGGTCGAATGCGCGAACCCGCACCGCTTTCATTCTCGGGATGCTCTGGGCCGCGGCGATATTCGGGTTCGCACTGTCGCCCTTTTATGGGTTGTCCTTCGGCCTGCTCGTGCTGGCCGGGTTCTTCGATCTGTCATTCAATTCGATGATCCGAACGCTGGCGCAACTCAACGCACCGGCTGAAATTCGCGGCCGGGCGATTGGCGTATTCAATGTGGGCAGTTTGGGCTGCCGCACATTCAGCGGCTTTACGGTTGGATTTGGGGGCGGCCTGATCGGCATTCACCTGTCGCTGTCGATCAGCGCGGGTTTGTTGCTTGTGGCGATGGGGGCCCTGTATGTCTGGGCCCGCAGGCGAGGCGTTGTCGACGTCTGACGCGTGGGGTTAACCCGCTGCCGCCACGAGTTTTTGAATCTGGGGGTAGATTTCCCCGTTCCAGCGGCGCCCGCTGAAGGTGCCGTAATGGCCGACCCCGGCCTGCAGGTGATGGTGTTTCTGCTTTTTCGACAGCCCTGTACAGAGCCCATGGGCGGCTGCCGTCTGGCCAATCGAACAGATATCATCGCGTTCGCCTTCGATGGTCAGCAGCATGGTGCGCCGGATCGCTGCCGGATCAACCTTGCGACCGCGATGGATCAGTTTGCCCTTGGCAATGCGTTGTTCGTGGAACACGGATTCGATCGTTTCCAGAAAGAACTCTGCTGTCAGATCGAGGACCGAGCAATATTCATCGTAGAAGCTGGTGATGGTTTCCGCTTCCTCGGTCCGGCCTTCAACGAGGTGCCCGAACAGATCGCGGTGCGCCTTGGCGTGCTTGTCACTGTTCATCGACATGAAGCCGGAAAGCTGCAGAAAGCCCGGATAGACGGACCGACCGCTGCCTTCGAATCGGAAGGGCACGCGGCTGACAACGTTCTTTTCGAACCATTCGATCGGATGGGAGGTGGCGAATTTGTTGACTGCGTTGGGAGACACACGTGTGTCGATCGGCCCGGCCATGAGCGTCAGGCTGGCCGGGGCAGCGGGGTGATCGTCCTCTTCCATCAGGGCCACGGCGGCGAGTGCCTGCACGCTGGGCTGACAGACCGCGAAGACATGTGTGCCGGGACCAAGGGTTTCGATACACGACATGACGAGGTCGATATGGTCATCGAAGCCGAACAATCCCTCGGAGGGGTGCACATCCCGCGCGTTTTTCCAGTCGGTGATGTAGACGTCGTGTTCGCGCAGGAGGGTCTGGATCGTGGGACGCAACAGGGTTGCGAAATGCCCCGATAGCGGCGCGATGACGAGTATTTTCGGCTGCCCCGACACGCCATCCCTGGCGAAATGCAGCAAATCGCAGAAGGGGTGGCTGAGAACGACCTCTTCATGCACCGCAACATGGTTTTTGCCCACCTGCACATGGTCGATATTGTAGTCGGGCCGGGTGTGGGAGAGGTGTGAGCGGGCGGACATTTCCCAGAATGCGGTCATGTTCCGGTTCAGGCCCATGAAATGGAAGCCGGGAATCATGTCAGCGATTGCCAATGCACCCCGAGCCGCGCTCCGCATGGGTTCAAAGGCATCTGTGTAGTTCTGATAGCTTTGGTACAGCATGCGATCTAGCGTCCGAAACAGCTTCTGCGGTGCGTCAGACGCATAGGAAAATAGGAGTCTGTGCAGATTTTCATGAAGAAAGGCTAATCCCTCGAACCATGCGCTGCAATATTGACATATTGCGATGCACCAAATCCCGGGATCGCCATTTTGGGCCCGAATCGGGCTTTATTGCCATGCGTGGTACCCCAAGCACCGCCGTTGGTGGAAAGATCAGCGGGCGGATGATAAACTCGCCCGAGACCAATCCCCCATCAGGATTTAAGGTTCGGAGAGCCCGGCATGTCAGCAGTTGAAGATTTTACACCTGCACCATTGGTGGGACCGGATGTCTGGATGGGCGAAACGGCGCAGAATTCCGAAGATTGGGTGCATCAATTTTCCGATGCGGAACTTGCCGAGATCGACGCCGCCTATCGTCATGCGCGCGATGCTGGCGCAAGTCTCGCAACCCTCACGCGTGATGTGTTTCCGCTGCCCACTGTCGGGACGGTGCTGGCACGCCTTCAGCATGAGCTGGAAGAGGGCTGGGGCCTGTTCCTGTTGCGCGGTATTCCGGTGGAGCGTTATTCCAAGGATGAACTGCGTTTCATTTACTGGGGGCTTGGCCTGCATCTCGGCACGGCTGTGTCCCAGAGCAAGCGCGGCGACGTTCTGGGGGATGTGCGCGACCTGGGAACCGGTCTCGATGGTCCCGAGTTTCGGGGCTATACCAGTGCGGGGGAGCTGACCTATCACGCGGATGCTGCCGATGTGACAGGGCTGTTCTGTATTCAACCGGCCAAGCGCGGTGGCCTGAGCCGGATTGTCAGCACGTCATCCGTTCACAACGAAATCCTGAGAACCCGTCCGGACCTGCTGAAGGTACTTTATCAGCCCTACTACTGGAGCTTTCAAGGGAATGAACTGCCGGACACGCCCCCCCATTATGCGCAGCCGGTTTTCACCATGCATAAAGGAAAATTTGCGGCACGGTACACCCGAACTCATATGCGCTCGGCACAAATGATGGACCATCTTCCGAAAATGGCACCGGCACAGGCCGAAGCGCTGGATCTGCTCGACGAAATCTGTGCCCGCCCGGAGTTCCAACTGACCATGATGTTTCAACCGGGCGACATCCAGTTTCTCAACAATCATCTGATGCTGCACATGCGCACGGAGTTCGAGGACTATCCTGAGCTAGAAAAACGCCGTCACCTGATGCGCCTCTGGCTCTCCCTGCCCAATGGACGGGAGCTTTCACCCGGTTTTGCACCGTTCTATCGCGACATACGGGCTGGTGCCGTGCGCGGCGGTCATCCGGGGCATGGTGACGATATCGTCTTTGAGACGGCCTAAAGCGCGCTTTGTCGAAACTCCACGATTCTCCTCAGGGCGGCAGCGGACTTTTCGCCATCTTCTGTGATCTGGACGCGCCGGATCGTGCCGACTTTCGACCCTGGCTGGCCGAGGATATGTTTTCTGCACGCAAGGCGATCGGCTTCAACGCCTGCGCGAGTTATGACCGGATCACAGGCGATGGGCAGCAATTCCTGACCCTTTATGAAATGCCCAGTCTGGGGCATCTCTATGGAGAGCCCTATCAGGCGCTGCGCCGGAGCCGGTGACCGCGCGACGCGGCATATCATGAAAAATTCCGAAATCCGGACCGCTACACGCTG
>Ga0315315_10006953_pt1 | contig 10469 bp, 3 predicted proteins | sample M140m3416metaG_FD_203699 | JGI IMG/M metagenome (GOLD analysis project Ga0315315, IMG submission 203699) | Ammonia-oxidizing marine archaeal communities from Monterey Bay, California, United States - M1 40m 3416 | ecosystem: Environmental > Aquatic > Marine > Intertidal zone | place: USA... | reverse complement strand
AAAATTCCCACAAAATGACTAAGGAATCCTCCAAGAAGGCTTCCGATTTCATTGATGAACACGATCTCGTCTCCCTACATTCGGAGTACCGTGTCGAGTCGCTCGTAGAGGCATCAAAGTCTTCCCCGAAGAAGACCAAGTTGTCTACGAGAAAGGCAAAAGCCGGTTCCAGTGCTGATCTCCTTGCAAGCGACGAGGAGACAAATGTAAGCAGCATCTTCCGCTCGGACAACACTGCCCCTACCGCACCAACTCCGTTTGTCCCTACTATTCGGATTATTGCGACCGAGAAGGCGCAAGAGAATTCCCTAGCCTCCTCCGACTCCGATGCCACCCCTATTCAGGTCCGCTCCAAGATCGCAGAGTACAGGTCAAGGCTCCAGATTTTGGAGAAGCTTGTGCAGAGCACCGGCGAGACCCTAAACAAGGAGCAGATCCTCCCCACCATCGTTGCCCCTATTGAAATCGACCCGGACCCCTTCGAGGCTGACACAGTAGTCGCCCACACCACTTCCGTTGAGAAAGAAGACTGCCCGGTCACTCCCGTCGAGGAAGGAACAGATCCTGTCAAGGCTGAAACCCGCACCCCCGCCCCAGTTGAGGATGAGGAAAACGATGACAGTGATGTCAGGGTCATCGAAACCGTCGACTCTGATGAGATTTCGTGGGATGAAGACAAGGCTGCCCTTCTCATCGAAGAGGATGAGGCCCAGAAAAAAATCAAGAGCCTCTTTGGTGGTGTTGAGCGCGAGGAGACTGATGTATTTGGTATAAAAATCCAGATTCCTGATTGCTCCAACGTCAAAATTCCTGACTGCGCCGAAAGCCCTGAGTGCAGCAACGTAATGGCCGGCTGCACCGATTTACAAGTGTCAGATTGCACAAACTTGTGCCTCTGGTTTCTCAACGGAGTAGAGTTGGATGAGAATATGGACCGCTTGGCTCCTCCAAAGAGTGAGTCGGCCACTTATGAATCCGTCGAACTTCTTCTGGAACGTGATAATGTGGATGGAAACAACGGCGAGATGGCTGAGCTCACTTCCGAAGACCTGATTGCCAAACTCTCTCGAAGGATGGCCCTCGATGCCGTCATTCCTAAAAAGAAGCTGGGTAAGCCTGAGCACTACAATAATACCCTTTTCTCTAGAGATATCAGGATGGAGAGAGCTGTCAGGTAAGAAATGTTCCAATCGGCTACAGGAAAAGGCGTCACCATTTCTAGTAAACAGCAATCGTCTCACACTTTCATTTTTTTTTGTGGTTTACTCTTTTGCAATCGCCAGGCGCGCCATTGCTGCACAGGCATTAAATGAGAAACTTCTCGCTGGTCACACCATCATCGACAGTTCAGACGATTCCTGTCCTTGCGAGAAGTGTGGTAATCAGTTCCTTCTGACGAAGGTGAATGGTAGCGAGGGCGGTGATAAGGTGTGCGTTGTTTGTCCCGCCATTGAAACTAACCTTGTCAAAGTTATCAATGATATCAATCTCAGCGATCCTTATTACAAGGTCAAGCGTGAACTCGAGGAGGAGATTCGATTGCTCCAGGAGAGTCTCGACTCAAAGACGAAGGAGTCTGTGGAGGCTATCCAGGCAGAAGCCGATGCTATCAAGAGTAAGCGGGAAGCCGAGGAAGCACAGGAGATGCACAGTAAGAATATCAAGGAAGCTGAAGTTATGGTCAATTGGAAGAGCAAGCAGCTAACCAAGATTCGAGGGTCACTTTCCTCAGCGACTGAGCTCTCTCGGGTTTCTCTACAGGAAGCTGTGAAGGACAAGGCCGAAGCTAAGCGCAAGGCTAAGCTCGGTATCAAGCTTGCCGACACGGCCTGCATGGAGGCGAGCTACCAGCATGCCTTCTCTGTCAAGGCAACTGTTCTTGCTGAGCTCAATATTTTTATTGCTGAAGAAGCGGTTCGTAAGGCTGTTGAGGCTCGCAACGCGACCGTCGCCCATTTCAATGACATGAAGAAGTGCAGTGCAAAGCTAAAGGTCGAAGTCGAAACAAAGAATATGGAGAAGGCCTGGGCTATTGCGGGTGCAAGCATGCTTCTGTCAAACAAGGAATCCGATATAAAGGCCCAGCAGTCTCTCAGGGAGGAGGCCGAGCTCAAAACAGTCGAGCTTGACAATAAAATTCGCCTTGAAAAGGAAAAGGCAAGCCAAGATATCCAGACTAACAAGAAAAGTCTACTGTTCTCCATTTGCGATACATCTGATGCTGAGAAGGCTCTCGAAGACGCAAAAGAATCCCAGGAAGCCCTCGAGCAGGAAGCAAATACTCTCCGTGAAAAGATTGAAGCCAAGATTAAAGAATTGGGCGAGGCTCTCAATGGCTGCGGTGCCAAGCTCTCCAAGGAGCGCCTCAATCTCAAGTCCACCGTGGGAAAACTTAGGGCTGATGCCGACGAGCAGAAAGCATGGGAGGAACAATCGCTCTCCGTCCTCAAGACCTTCGAGACTCGCGCAGTAGAGAAGGACGCTGACAGTGAAACACCCGTGACTGACGCGGAGGTCGTCAATCATGGTGCCGCTAAGGCTGAGAAAGAAGAATATATCTTCAATTTAGGGTTGGGATTTGTTGCCGACGCCGAGGTTGAGATCTTCAACTTAGGGTTGGGCTTTGTTGCCGACGTCGGGGTTGGTAGCAGCGAAGAGACTAAGGAGGATGATGACATCGAGGCGAAGGATGCCTTCAATTTCTATCGAGAGGTGTGCGGCATGATCAGTAATCGGTGGAAGCATGACGAGGCCTTCCGTCAGCTTCAGATGGATCCTTTCTACCCATACTTGAATTCCTGTTCCGAGGTAAATTGCAATATTTCCTCAAAGAAAATTTCGCAGGAGAAAAATGTCCCCAACGAGAACATGTCTTCCGAGGAGATTGCTCTCGATCTTCAGAAGGGAGCCGAGGAGGCCAGACCTTATCTAATTGAGCTTTGTAAAGACCTCGCAAAGAGCTTGAAGATTTCAAAGATTGGTGTTGGTCCGATAAAAGACACAAAGGCTGCCATCACCAAGGCTGACAACAAGTACGGCGGGGATATTCTCAAGGTTACCGACTTTTGCCGTGCCTTCGTTGTTGTTGAGGATACTGCTACTCTCCTTGCTCTGTTTGAGACCCTCCACAGTACGATGCCTTCTCGTGTCAAGCGTATCAAGTTCAGTAGTCTCAAGAAGGGCAGCAAGTCTCTTTCAGGAGGCTACCGGGATTGCAAAATCAATCTACTTGTCCAGGGACACATTTGCGAAGTTCAGGTTCATCTTCAACCCATGTGGGCCGTGAATAAGGTAGATGGGTACTCTTACTACCAGAAGTCGATGGAATTCTCTGTTGACTCTATCAATGACCCCTACAAGTCGCTAAACAGCATCAGCGAGAAGACACTTGACAGCCTTGTCACTTTTGCTACTGAGGCTCTGCCTAGTGTCTCTCCTAACGAGCTCTCATGGAAAGATGAGGAACACATACTTGGATATTTTGCTCTGGCTGGCATTTACCTTCAGCTCAACCAGCATGCTGATGCCGAAACAATTCTTGTTACGCTCACGCGGCTCAGAAGCGAAAACATCAATATTGGGCCGCTTCATAGTGAGACGCTTTATCTCAAAACGAACCTAGAGGCTTCTCTAAGGGTACAGGAGCTGGATGTTATGGCCGACGTCATCGCTGAGCAGCTCGCAGAGGCCGAGCGCAGACTTGCGGCCATGGCTGATGACGCCACCGCGTCCATGCTGGAATTCCTTGGTTCTGAAGAGAAGTCTTCGCGTTGGCTTGACGCCAGAGAGGAGGAGAAAGAGATACTTAATTCAAAGAAGCAATGGCTCCAGAACCGCAAGAAACTTTTCACGGATCTTAACGAATGCACAGCAGCCGATATCGCCCTTATTCTCATGAGTGCTGATCGAAAGTAAATTTAATACTATGCATAGTACAAGCTCGTATATTATATTAATACAACACAAGTACAGAAAAAAACCCAGGTTGTATTCTTTTTATGGTATGATGTATGATAATATTATGTAGGTGTATAGTGATATATGTATCTTGCATTATTTGAAGTGTGCATCAAACTTGAATTATTTAGAGCAACGTTTATTCGTTTGCATCCGACTCGGATGTGTCCGATCCACAAGAATCTTCCGCCCTCGTAGAATCAATTGAATCCCCCGATTGATATTCTGAGTCCGGAGGCGGGCGAAAGTTCAAGTGATGCGATCCGAGCTGATGTATCTGATGTTGTTGGTGGGGAGTCGATCCCAGAGCAATATTCTGGAGAAATGGCGCTTGCGCTCCGCTGGCATGCGCCCTACTTTGGAGGATGTGCTCCCTTCGTTGCTGCTGCTGGTGAATCCGGTTCAAGGCCATCACTCGAGCGGCAGAAAAAGGCTCATAACCATACGGAGGTTGGCCAACGTTGGGTTCGGGAATGCCTCCTCCAATGGGAACCGTCCCCCCAGATATACCCGTCCCGGCAAACACGTCATCATCAGATCTGTCAGATCTATCAGAGCGGTCCGAGCGGTCAGATGCCGAGTCGTCAAATGATAAATCATCTCCAGACTCTGAATCGTCAACATCCGAATTGGAGGCCGAAGACCGACCCGCATGTGCATCGTCGATATCACTAAATTCGTAGTCAGCGTCATCATGGTGATCCTTCTGTTGGCTATTCCCACCATGCCCTTCGACTTCAACCTGCAACGGATCAGAGGACGCTGCTGAAGACTGGTCAGCGTCATTGGACGGATCTATCCCATCGCTCCTTGTCTGCTGCTGTTGCTGCTGCTGCTGTTGCTGTTGTTGCTGTTGCTGCTGCTGCTGCTGCTGCTGCTGTGGATCTTGCTGCTGTTTATCTTGATGCTGCGGCTGCGCCTCTTCCTGCTGCTGCTGTCGCTGTTGCGAAAGCCGGATTCCCTCGCCCAACGGGTCCGCTACGCCAAGGCCCAGGTCGGCCCGCTCCATTGGAGTCCGAGGTGGCGACAGCCGTGTGGACGATGTAGCTGTTGCGGCGGAGGCGGTGTTATTCGCTGCGAACAACAGCACCGGGGAAGGTCCGCGAGCGATCAGGCCCGGCGCTGCCGACGCGCTTCCTCCCCCCTCCAGTGATGACGATATGTGCTGGCGCAACTCCTGCTCGGATCGGACATCGAGCATGGCAGCGGTGGCGGTGGCGGTGCCTCCGGCGCCGCGCTCCCGCTCGTTGGCCGCAGGAGGCGCAGTCGGCCCCGGGCGGGCGGCCAGCAGGGGAGCCGCCGCAGCCTCCATATCGACCGGCGAAGACATGAATCGCTCGCTCATGGCAGAGAGGGCCGCTGATGCCAAAGCAGAGGACTGGTAAGATCTTTCCTCCCTCATGTTGCGCACGTACTCGTTCCGGAGCCCCGCGATGGAGGCCTCGTGCTGGGCTTCGCTGCCGACACCTCGAGGATGACTGTGAGCCGCTCGCTGGCCATTCGGATTCCCATCCTTCTGCGGACTCGTCGTCAATCCCGCCGCAGTCACTGCCTCCCAATTGTCGACGGCATTCTCCTTCATCATGCTTCCAAAAGCCGTTTCCGGGGACGTGATGAGGAGAAGCTTCTCGAGGGCGTTGCACAGCTTGTGCGTCTGGACGTAGTACTTCCCCGGAGACAGCAAGATCTCGCACACACGCTGGACGGTGAAGGGGGGCTGCTGCTGTGGCCACCACTCCCTGTCTTCCGCTTCAGCCTCCCCTGCACAACAGCCTGATGGTCCCGGCCCTAGCATCGCGACTAGCTTGGCCCTCCTGGCAAGGTAGGCCTTCTCCGCCAGCTCCTGTGGCGGAGCCGCAGGTGTGGCCACCTCCCCTCCCGGTCGGGCTGGGCCGGACGATGACCCGTTCTGATGCTGCTGCTCCTGCTCCTGCAGCGGACGCGGACGCGGACGCGGACGCGGACGCGGCGTTGCATCCGCTGGTGAGCCCCCGGCGGCGGCGGCGGCGTCGTTTCCAACGCCGGCGCTTTCGCCACTGTCCCGATTGTCGGCACCTCCTCCGGAGCCCAGACGTCGCTCCCTTCCGCCCCGCTCGGCAGTGCTCATCCGGTACCCCACACCCAACCTGTCACGACAGGCCTGGTAGGCCCCGTCAAGGACCAGGGCCAGCGCATCGCGGATGGCATCTCGCAGTGACGCGTAGGGCGGGACCTCGGCAGTGGAGGCAGAGGAGGACCCGTCGCCCCCATCCCCGGCGCGGTCCGCCGCATCCGGTCGCGGGCGCTTTCTGCCCGCCAGACCCCCAGAGGCGTCCGCAGCCCCGGCCGCGGGCGAGGCCACAGCCCAGGGCATCCCCTCTGCCGGCCGGCCCGTTCGGGCCACCCCGGCCAGGACCGCCCCAAGGCCGGGGGGCAGGACGGGGGGGAGGGTCTGGGAGGCCAACGACGAAGGCACCGCCGCCGCCGCCAAGGTCTGGGAGGGCCTGCCGCCGCCGTTCGGGGCAGTCCCGCCGTCGCCGCCTCCCGGGGATTCGGGCTGCGTCGTCTGGCGCGCTTGGGCCGGTGCCTGATCCACGACTGGCTGCCCCTGGGCCGGCCGGACCGGGCGCTGCTGCTGCTTGGCTGAGGCCGCCGACGCGGCCCTGCTGGCGGCAGCGGTGGCCATGGCCTGGGGCTGCTGCTGCTGCTGCTGCTGGGGCAGCGCCTCCGCCGATTCCGACTCTGGTGAAGCAGGGTCAGGGGGAGACACGGAAGTCGGGGCCTCGCCCATGGCCTCAGATTGCGACTGCGGCGGCGGTCCTGGAGGCGCGGTGGCGGTCTCGGCCTCGGCCATGGCCATGGCCTCGGCCATGGACCCTGTCTTCCCGCCCTCTCCTGACCGGTTCTGTCTCGGCTTCCACACCCACACGCAGCTAGTGCGTACTTGCGGTCTCTCTCTCTCTCTATTTTTTTCTATCTCACCAGCTCAATGGCGAGGTTGATCTTCCCTCCACGGCGGAGCAAGGCTGCGACGGCGCAATCCTCGACCGCTTTCGCAATGTGACCACTGAGGGCTGAGGGCTGTGTCGGAGACTGAGGGCTGTCGCCAGGCGCCTGGCGCAGGAACGCGGGAACTTGTTGGTAACGACGAATGACGACACGAAACGACTACTCGTAAACGACTCGCTGGAAGACACTCTACATTTACTAGCTAATATATACGACAAGAAATACGAGTAAATGACTTCGCTTGAAGACACGCATACAGCTTTGTAATATGCATACTACGAGATCGTGGAGTGTGCATACTCATAGAGTACTCTAGCTACTATATTAGTACAGTGTACTATGCATAGTCGTGGGAATTGTCCTGTACTACAGTACTCGCGTACTTCGTAATGTATTCATGTTACTCTACACTAGCTACTACTCTATTAGTAGTACCTACTAGTATTCATACTAAGCATACTGTACTGGGTATGCATAAGTATTCATCACACCATGATGTATCCATAACAGTGTACAGTGTACAGTGTACAGTGTAACTACTACTAGAGTAGATAGAGTATGGATATGCATAGTGAGAGGCTATAAACACTATTTATTTATGCATACACAGAGTAGCTAGATATCTATGAACACTGTACTATAGTATACATTCTCAAGTTCCAATATCTCCATTCGCAATTATACTAGAGTAGGTAGACCTTCATCAAACATTGCATAAGGCCTCCTCATACATGCTGGGGAAGGGAAGCATGGCTGGTGCGGTCGGGGGAGACGACCGTAACATCAAAGAATGGATCATTTCATCCGTCATGTGCTTCATGGCGTCCATGGGGGACAACACTTGGAACAGTCGGACGGCGTAAGGACGCGGGCGAAATGGTTGCGAACGAAGAAGAAAAAAGCAGCTGAAAGAAGGAATGTTCCCGTGCCGTTCCGGGTCCTGCTGATCGGCTATGCATATTAGCTACGAGCTCGTAGTATGCATACTACTAGCTAGAGTACTATTCATAGCTACTAGATACGAGCTCGTACTGTATGCATACTACTAGTTATTAGTAGTAGTTGATACGAGCTCGTACGCATATTACGAGTACATAAATAAATAATAATATACTACTCTAGCTAGAGTATGCATACGAGCCCGTAGTAGATAATATACGAGGGGATGGATACTATCACTGGCTCCCCGCCTGGTAATACTCTGCTGGTAGTCTTACGCAATCAGTCGTTCAAGGTTTCTCGATGCGGCTCATCGTCTCTCTCGCCGCAAGAAGGAGCCCTCGATCCGTTGTCAATCGGAAAAAGGACAGATGGAAGGATGCTTCTAACCTAATATACGTACATGTAAGTACTATTTTTAAGCGATTAACAAACCAACCCCACTGGCGTGTTCGATCGAGGCCCGGCGCATATGCGTCGCGCCACTCGGGCCAACGAGATCACTCTTGAAAGCCCATGCCGCTTACAAGGAGGGCATCTCGGGTTTCTCGATGTGGCTGGTCTTGGTGGTGATGACCTCATCGATGATGCCGTAATCGACCGCCTCCTCCGGCGTCATGAAAAAATCGCGGTCGCAGTCCTCCTCGATCTTGTCCTTGGGCTGGTCGCAGTACTCGGCGATGTAGGTGTTGAGGACCTCCCGAATGAAGAGAATCTCCTTGGCCTGGATCTCAATGTCGGCCGCCTGGCCCTGGGCGCCTCCTAGTGGCTGATGGATCATGATGCGGGAGTTCGGGAGGGCGCGGCGCTTGCCCTGCGCCCCGGCCCCCAGGAGGAAGGCCCCCATAGAGGCAGCCATCCCGAAGCACACGGTGGATACGTCGCAGGGAACGTATTGCATTGTGTCGTAAATGGCCATCCCAGCGCTCACCGATCCGCCCGGACTGTTGATGTAGAGGGTGATGTCAGCCTCAGGATCCTCGTTGGCGAGGTACAGGAGCTGTGCGACTAGGACATTGGCGACCTCGTCGTCAACGCCCTGTCCGAGTAGGAGGATGCGATCCTTGAGGAGGCGGGACATGACATCCATCTGGCCCTTCTCGGTGTCGATGACGGGCATCCTGACCGGGGAGTTAGGGGGCTGCTCGTCGGGGTTGCGCCTCCGGGGATCGACCTCGGGCTCGGGCTCGTCCGGCATCATCCTCCAGGGGCTGGAGCCGTCGGAAAGGGAGGCCATGGAAAGGGCAGAGCGGGCCCCGAACGTGGCGCGCTGGGGCGCGAAGGCAGAAGCCTGCTGGGCCAGGGCCAGGGACGCGATGGCGACGATGGCGGGAACCTTCATGGTATTGGGGGAGTCGGGCGAGTATGTCCGGTGATCGGTGACCGGGCCGGGGGAGGGCGAAGTCTGCGGGCGGCGGCCTCAGATTACCTAGCTAGAAGGTACGTGCGTACTGTTAGCTAGATCCAATTTCACATTACATACATCTCAGTAGCACAATACACTGCGGCCGAGCTGGCTGGCACGCCGGGCCGCGAGCGGAATGTGACGCATCCGACAAAATTAGCAGAAGCAAGCTCATTACCTCATTCTCCCACCAGCAAACCTGCAAAATACCTTCCACGTGGAACCATTTCGGGAAGCCACCCCCCCATTATCTTCAACTTTTGCGCCGCGCGCGAAAAGATTTCATCAGCTTCGTCTTATCTAGCTACCTAGGTGCTACTAATTACGCGTACTATGCATAAGTAACTACGACTCGTACAGTATATTATTATGTTGTATTTATGTGTGTACTTTACGAGCTCGTAGTAGGTACTTCTGTATATTATGCATATTATCCATACTAGCTAGAGTACACAAAAACATCAAGAAATTAGCGGCCCAGTCCTCCAGTGCTCGCTTGCCCCCAGGTTTCCCAAAGCTTTCAAAACTTGGGATCTATCAACCTCGCCCTAACACCGGCCCTCATCCACCCTACGATCCCGTCCAGCCAATTTACGCCACAGCAGCGCAGGAGTTTGTGCGCGCCATGATCTTTCGGAAGTCCCTGCCAGCCCTCGTGCTGACGGCGGCGGCGGCGGCGATTGCGGTCCCCTCCGCCGCCGATGCCGTTGCGCCGCTTCGACCGAGGTCTTCGGTGGAGGGCGCGTTCGGCGTGCGGCGGTTGGCGGGGGCGGGTAAGGTTCCTGGATCCGTCGCAATCCTTCGCGGGGGTGGCGCTGTCGATGACTCGAGCGACGACGAAGATTCCTCCGAGGATGTGGACGAGTACGACTCGAGCGACGAGGAGAGCGAGGAGTACGACATCGAGTCCGAGTCCGAGTCCGACCCCTACGACGAGGAGTACGAAGAGAGCGAATACGACGAGGAAAGCGAGGACGAGGAGGAGGGAATCCTCTCGAAGGGCCCCTATGACGAGCCTCTGAGGCCCTCCATGGTGCAGCAGATGGGATCGTCTGTCGGGGTGATGTACCTGTCGAAGAAGGTGGACCTGTTCGATCCCAAGGTGGTGAAGATGACCAGGGCGGCATTCGTTGCGTACACCGTCTTGACGCAGATCTTCCTAGCCTACGTGCGGATCCGG
>Ga0315315_10006950_pt1 | contig 10470 bp, 14 predicted proteins | sample M140m3416metaG_FD_203699 | JGI IMG/M metagenome (GOLD analysis project Ga0315315, IMG submission 203699) | Ammonia-oxidizing marine archaeal communities from Monterey Bay, California, United States - M1 40m 3416 | ecosystem: Environmental > Aquatic > Marine > Intertidal zone | place: USA... | reverse complement strand
ATTCAAAACTTAAATCTAATATAGTTCAATTAATTGATAAACCTTTTCACGTGCCGTTATATAAAAAAAATTTATCTAAAAAAGAAATAGATAAATATTATTTCGATTTTATTAATTCTGAAGAATATGACTTTGTCGAAAATAAAGGATTTTACTATAAAAAAGAGTGTTATTTAACAAATAAAGCTTTAATTGATAAAGAAAATATAAATAAATTGAAAATAAAAAAATCAACCATTATAATGATTTAAACTTAGAACAATACTCTATAAAAATGCAGGAATATCGTAAAATCAATACATTTGACGATGGAAGACAAAAATATAAAAATTTGGAAAATGTTTGGATCGTCGTAGAAACTAAATTTAATGGTGGAAAACTTGTCCTCAAAAACGCAATCAATAAGGATATTATCATCAACACTATTTCATCCTGGAAAACCGACATTATTCAACAAAATCAACCAGAATAATATATAGTCATTGTTAAAAATATATATAAAAAACTTAAAGTTTATGTCTCTATATATTAGTAATGGCAGATAAACGCGAACTTATAGAAAATGTAAAAAATTGGATTAGCATTGATAATGATATTAAAGAATTACAAAAAACAATGCGCGAAAAACGTAAAGAAAAGAAATTATATACAGAATCATTGGTTGAAATTATGAAAACAAACGATATTGACTGCTTTGATATGAAAAGTGGAAAACTTATTTATACAAAAAAAACTGTGAAAGCTCCTTTAAGCAAAAAACACCTTTTTGAATCTTTAACAAAATACTTCCAAAATAATAAAGAATTATGCGATGAACTGGGAAAATTCATTTTAGAAACAAGGAAAGAAAAAGTCAAAGAAAATATAAGACGAAAATAAATATATCCGTTTTTTTTAATATGATTATACTAAAAAAATTATATAATAGTATTATAATGAAACATATATTATTTGATACAGAATTTACAGCTTGGGAAAATAGTAAAAAAAATAATTGGGCAAACGCGAATGAATATAGAGAAATTATACAAATATCTGCTTTAAAAATTAACAATGGGAAAATAATAGAAACATTAAATATCTATGTAAAACCTATTATTAATAAAAAACTTTCAAAATATATTACCAATTTAACAGGTATTACAAATTATAAAATTAATAAATATGGTATAGATTTTAAAGCAGCTATGAAAAAATTCTATAATTTTTCAAAATATTATCCATTATATTCTTATGGTAATGATTATGATGTTATTAAAGAAAATTTATTAATTAATAATTTTAATAAAAATTCAAAATATTTTAAAAAAAGTTGGAAAAATAAATTTTATGATTTTAAAAATATTGTTAAAAATAAATCAAATGTTAATCCTTCACAATATACAAGTGGCACAATTTATAAAGCTTTCAGTATAAAAATGCCTAAGAATCATAAAACACATAATGCTTTCAATGATGTTATTTCAATGTATGAAGTTTATAAACAAATTTTATAATTCACCGAAAATAATTTACAAATAAATATATATATTAATAGTAATATATGTATCCTCTCAAAAATTTACTTGATAAAGAAAAGAAAAATATCATGGCCTCCGCCGATTCAACCTTTTTTTTATGCATCTTCTCCAAAAAATTCAAAAAAAATATTACTTTCCTTCCTTACATCGAATATTTACTTTTCAAACAAACTATTGGAGAGAAAAATGTAGCCTCTTTCCCTTACATTCATTTTAATAAAAATCTTAAAACAACTTACAAGGATATCCATCAATTATTGAAACAATTATCAGAAAAAAACAAAGTATTTAGAGGGTTTTTAAAAGAAAAACAACATTTCTATCTATTTTATGAAATTAAAGACGATATAATTCAAAAAACTTACACTCTAAATGATAATTGTATATGGGGGACCATACACGAAATTACAAACCTTCAAAAATTTTGCGAAACAGACATACATTTCTCAACAAGTGAAATCTTCTACAATAATCCCCTACTTTTACATATCTACGATAAGAAAAAAATACAACTACCCATCACAATTTATATTGATCTTAAAAAAAATAGCATTTTAGAAACATTGCAAAATTTTGATCATACCAAAAAACTTTTTCATATAAAAGAAAGTAAATTAAATAAAAGTAAAGAAATATTACGTTGTAATGTTTTTTTAAATGATGTCACATTTAACAAAAAAACCATTTTTTACAAAGAAAAAACACAAATGAACATATTATCTTTCCATATAGTTCAATAAATATTTATTAAATATGTATAATAAATATATATATGAGATTAACATTAACCATTTCCTTTTTTTTATTTCTAAATTTATTACTAATTGTTACACCTAAATTAATGCCAAATGTAATCAGCGCTGGAAAAATGCTTTTCTGGATCTTTTGGGTTAATGGCCTCTTTATATTAGCTATGATATTACCAACTCGCGCCAGTTATATCTTTGAATCAACAAATCGTGGTAACATAATAACTGAAGCTATCCAAAAACAAATTAGTATAGCAAAAGAAACCGCTTTTGGCTAATAATGAAAAATGTATATATTAAATTGAAATTTTTATATATTATTTTAAATAATATATAAAAATTTTAATAATGGAAAAAAGAATTACAAACAAAATCAATGATTATGTTAAAGATTTTAAAAAATCTTTAAAATTTGTAATCGATTCACAAAATATTAATGAAACGCAATATAATAATATTATTCAACATATTTACGATTATCCCCCTCTTGAAATTACAAAAATGGACTTTACAAAAAGAAAACGCGTCAAAAATATTGTTCCATTTCACGAAAGATGTTGCGCTTTACGTGCTAATAATGAACAATGCACTAGAAGAAAAAAAGACAGCAAACAATACTGCGGAACACATACAAAAGGAAGACCCCACGGTGAAATTTCCAACAAAACTTCCAGCAAATTAGTGAAAAAAAGAGAAGTCTGGGCTGTAGATATTCAAGGTATTATTTATTTCATTGATAATGAAGGAAATGTATATGATCATGACGACATTATGAAAGGCGTAAATAACGCCAGAATTATTGCAAAATATGAAAAAAATGGAGAAGAATATAATATTCCTAAACTATTTAATAAAGGCGAAACAAAACAATAAATTAATAAATAATAATACTATTCCAATGTAGAAGAGTGAGAATCATGATTCGCAATATGATTTAATTATTAGATTACCGTTTCTTTCTTTTTTTCTTTCTTGTTTTTCTACGTTTTTTTGTTTTCTTTTTCCTACGTTTTGTTTTCTTTTTTCTGCGTTTTGTTTTCTTTTTTTTGCCTCCTGTATTTAAAAATTTATTTGCAAATTCATCTCTTTCCTCCATGGTAAGTATGGACAAATTTTTTATCCTCTCTGCCTCAAATACCATCTTTATAATTTCCACTTTTAAATTAGGATTTATTATATTATTTTTTTCTAATATTACATTTAATTTTTCAGAATATATATCGAATAAGCTTCTTTTTTTCTCCTTCAGAACATCTCCTTCGAACAGCCTCTTCCACTTCTTCACCCTTCTTAAAAAAAATTTAAAGGTACCAATAAACTTAATATTCATAATCAAACTATTCACTAATTTTTTAATTTCTTTTCCCATTTTTTTCTCATGTCCCATTTTTTTCTCATGTAAGAAAGATTTCATTTTACTTCTATAATCTTGAGGAGACAAATTAACATTAAGAAACGATTTAATTTCATTCAAATATTTTGTTGAAACCCAATTTCTTGAAGCAAATGATTCCATCCAGGTAGAATTAATGTTTTTATTGTCTAACAAATTTTTTACTAGTTCTTTCATTTTTTTGTTTGGTTTTGGTGATATGAATGCTACCCAGTTTTTATCTGATTTCAGTTCGTTTTCTTTATTTGTAATAGTTTTTAAAAATTTTTTAAAATCATCTGTATTAATATCATTTTCTTGTTTTAATAAGTTTTGGGTTTCTTCCCAGTGTTCGGATTTGGAGTTTGTAATATAATACACCCAGTTCCTGGGATGTACACTAAGCAATAAATATTTGTCTTTAGTGTCTAACGTTCCACTGGTGAGTCTGTCCCACGCATCAACATCACCAGGTTTTGGTGATGTTTGGTAATTAGCTGAAAATCCGTAAGGCCGAATTCTTTGAATTTGTGGAAGCGGTGTTTCGTTTTGAAAAATTATTATATTTTCTGATTTATAATCATTTGACCAATTATCTTTTGATTCATTGTTTGATTCATTTGATTCATTTGATTCATTTTTTGATGTTAAACTTGCCATGTTTATATATATAATTTCGATAAATTAAATTTTAAATTATATAAAATTTAATTTTTAAGTGCCGTTTTTCTTTTTATATCCTTAAGGTTTATTTTTTTTCTTTTGGTAAAGCTTCTTTTGGAATATTATTTTTAATACAATCGGTTATAAATTTTACTGTTGGTTTACAATCATATGTAGTGCCTACATATACACCAGTGCCAAATCCTACCAATAATTGCCACATTATATATTATGTTATTATTTATTCTTTTTCTAATGAAGAACCTTTAAAACCGTTATATGTTGTCCAAACAAGATAAATTGTTAAAATACCAACAACTACTGTTGCACCTAACTTAATATCATTAATTCTATTATCCATTATAATAAATTATTATATTAAATTTTTAATATAATAATTATATTTTTACTTACTTTGTTTCAACTTTTCTATCAAAAAATAACGAATATATTTTTTCTTTCCTGATGCATCTTTTCCTGATGATTTTCTATATGGCTTCATTCTATAATAATTAACTTTCAATATTTGTCTTACTAAATTAAGTAAAGGCCATTTTTGTTTTATATCAGCATCTTTATGCAAACTTGTTAAAGTACTACTACTGAAATTTGGTGTTTTTCTAAGTCTTTTTAAATATGCATAAACATCCTTGTATTTTTCAATATTCATCAATAAATCTCTCGGAATAGACAAATTATTCAAATCATCTAAACTTGTTAAAACAAACCCACATAAATTCAAAATTTTGATTATAAACTTTTCCGAATTTTCATCCAAATTTTTTTCCGAATTTTCATCCGAATTTTCTTCGTTTTTCAAAGTTTGTTCGCTTTTTAAATTCTCTGTTTTTGCCGTTTTTTCTTCATTTTTTGTAATTATTTTTTCTTCTGTTTTTAACTCCATTTATAATCTTATTATTTAAAATAATAAAAATTTTTGAACGCATAAAAATAAATAATATTTTTAAAAATAAACGTTTTTTGCATTTTCTTATATGGTACCCCATATCCCAGATTGCATTTTTTGCCATTTTTTGAAATTTTTTTTTGAAAATTTTAGAAAAAAAAGGTTGTATAAGTGTTTTTAGCTATTTTAAACCTTAAGAAGTTTAATTACAAAAAAAATAATTATATTGTTGTTACCAACAGAAAAAACAGTCATATTTTTTTTTAATTTGATGACTCGAAAATCGATTTTGGACATTTTTAAAATGTCCAAAATTAAAATATAGAGAATAGAATGTCCAAAAAATGTGCCAAAATAGAAAATAGCGGGGTTATCATGTAATTACAAAAAAAATAATTATAAAACCGCTTCATTCTTATGGTAAGGCATTTTTTTTTTCAAAAAATTTGGCAAAAAAACCAAATTTACTAAAAAAAAAGCACCGTTAAAAAACTTGAAAAATGGTAACTCAAAAACGGACGATTTTTCAACACTTTTACACCTAGTGTTGAAAATGACCAACAGCTTACCATAAATGTTATATTTTTAAGTTTTTTCTCTTACCATATATTTTAAAATGGTAACTATTGGTCATTTTCCAATTTAGACCATAACAAGTAACAATATATATATATGTTTTTATACAAAATGTTACCTTTATCAAGAACGAGATTTGCGTGTTTTGATGGTAACTTTTATAGGATACAGCATTTAACGAGTAACTCAAAAAAAAACAAAAAAAAATAAGGTGAGGTTTTGGTCATTTTCAACAATAAAAATTTTCTCGCTGCGGGGAGAAATCTAAAATATTGTAATATAATTTCGTAAATTATATGATTATGGTCAGTAAAGTTAAGTGTTGAAAAACTTTTTTTGAAAAGTTACATCTCGAGCTAAAAAAAAGGCACTTTTCACAAAAAAATGGCAAAAAAAAAGCAAAAAAAAAATGCAAAAAAAACGAAAAAAACGGCATTTTTATTTTTAATATTAAGGGTTAAATATTAAAAATAAAAAAATATTTTATTATTATATGAGATACTATAAATGTCAAAAATGTAATTTTTTTACAAAAAATAAATATGATTATAATATTCATTGTCAAACTAAAAAACATTTATTGCAATTAAATTACTGCGATAATTGTAATAAAAGTTATCGATATAAAAGTGGACTATCAAGACATAAAAAAACGTGCAAGGGTCCTATTGATTTTTCTGAAGATAATAATTATATGGAAGAATATCTATGTAACAATGAAATTACTTTATTTAAAAAAAATGAAAAACAAGATATGAATGAATTGATTGATATTATTAAACAACAACAGCAACAATTGACTGAATCGCAAAAAATGATGGAGAAAGTAATTGAAGAAACAATTCCAAAAATCGGAAACAACAATAATAACAACAGCAACAACAAAATTTCTATTAATGTTTATTTAAACAAAAATTGTAAAGATGCTATGAATTTAACAGACTTCGTTGAACAGATAAATGTTTCTATAGAAGATTTATTATATACTACGCAACATGGACACGCGGAAGGATTAGCAAATATCTTTCAAAAACAATTAAAAGATATGAACCCAACTGATAGACCAATACATTGTAGCGATAAGAAAAGATTGCAATTTTATGTCAAAGATGACGATACTTGGCATAAAGATGAAAAACATATAAAGATAGATAAAACCATACATGATATTAGAATGAAACAAGTTAAAAATTTGAAAAAATGGGAAGATATGCATCCTGCATATTTAACAAATGAAAAGCTTTTAGACGAATGGCAATTAATGGTGCGTGAAATAATTGGACACGGTGAAAATGATAAAGATAAAGAAAAAAATATGATAAGCATAAAAAAACAATTAGCATCAACAATTCCATTTACACCGATGAAGATTTAAAACGGAACAAAAAGTTCCAAAAAAATCTTCAAAGTTTATCCTTTTCTGGATTATGTAAATTGTGGTTGTGCGGTTTCTCTTTCTTTACCAGAAAAAGAATGACATTGTAATTTGCCTACCGAAGTAGCACCGCTGACAACTTTTGAACGACTTAAATAAGTGGGTCGTTCGTTTTGATGAATAGCATTGTATGCTATTTTGTAGATATTCCTTGATGAATTCTCATCTCTGTTCCACAACGCCGAACATGTCTTACACATGAGGACACCATGAGAGAGTATTGAATTATTTTTCATTGGTTTAGGATTTCTACATTTTCTAAATTTAGAACATTCACCGCCTTCGCAATTGGAGCATTTACAACTGGTTCTAAACTCATCAACTAAATATACTTTATAACCATTTCTACGAAAAAGAGTTCTAAAACCTTTTCCCTTAATTGGTTCTTTGAATTTTCTATGTTTTCTCTGCTCAAAATCACCTATACAAATAATAGCATCCGTTGGTTTTCCAAATATTTTAGAAAATCTATTCATCATTCTTTGTTCGCTTCGTAATCTATTCCAATAACCATTTAGTTTTAATTTTCTAAATAGTTGTTTTTCATAAAACTGAAATAATTTAGAATTTACCTCGTTTTTCGTTTTGAGATATTTTTTGTATTCTTCAATATTAAGTGTTTTTCTGTTATAAAAGGAAGTTTCTGTTTCTAATTCTATAATAGTTTTTCCATCTATTGTTTCTTCCTTGTATTCTAAAATGATATTTTGATATTTTTTTTGTTTTGTTTCTTTTCGTCTTTGATTTTGAGTATAACGGAAATGATTTCGTTCTCGTGTATCACCGTCAACACAATATACTAAATCGCTCAAATTAGGGTCAATTGATATGATGGTTTTATCTTGTAAATTAGAGTAATCTTTTAACTCATCTATATATTGTTCTTGGTTTGGTATTTTATTTGTTCGTATTCTTTTACCTACCTTATCCTTGCGCAATAATAGAATAGAACAACTTACACCATCAGTTTCTATCATATGATGAAATGAATACCATTTTTTACTAAAACATTGTTTTTCTGTTCTAAAAAAAAAATTCCAAATTTTATCCTCAAATCGTTTAAGATTTCCTTTGAATAAATAATCACTTTTCTTTCCTTGTTTTTTAGTCATTAAAAGATGCACCAGAGTTGTTGTATCCAGTCGTATATGTTTTGGTATAATATCATTTCGTAGAGGAAATATATTATTAACAGAATAATCATTTTTTTCTACTTCTTTCATCATAAATACCATACAACTAAAATAATCTTGTGGATTACATTGTAAATCGTAGTATAAATTATTTTTTCTAAACTTGTCTTTATCTGGAACAACTAATGTATGGTGTTCTTGAATCCATTTATGATAAAAAGAGTTTGATTTATAATTTGCATTTTCTATATTCAATAAATCATTTTTAATTCTTCTTAATTGATTACATAATTGTTTCACTGATGTTTCTCGTTCTTTCTTGGACTTTTTTACTCTTCTAATAAATTCTATCATTTCTTTTTTTCTCCATACAACATTTACATATCGTTCAACATATTCTATGTAATGCTGTTTAATGTTATTTTCATACATCGTTAAAATATCAATGGTTAGATAATCTAAAATTGTATTCATGTATGTATAATCTAATTCTTCATTTTGACACAAAGATTTATAATGTAAATTGTAAAAAGTGGTTAGTTTTTCCTTTAACTCTTTAATTTCTTTTTTAGGTGGTCTTCCTGTTGCTTTTTCCTTACAAACAATTTTCATACAAGAATTTATAAATTCTTTATTTATGTTTGGCACATTATTATTTTTATCGTAATAATCCAATAAATAAAGTTTCATAAATTGTAATGTATGAATAACTATTTTATGTGCCTTAATTGCTGTTTGATTTATTTTTGGTTGATTAATTTCGTGGTGTTTCAGAACGTGTTTTAGTGATACTTTTACACATTTGAAAAACTCATCTGGTGGTTTTTCCTTAATTTCCATTCCTATACTATTACTAAATATTTTTATTTTTCTCATTTAACCGCGCTTTATATAATTATTCCTAAATATTTAAGTATTATTTTTTAATGAAAAAATATATTTTGTTGTTCTAATTTTTACACCATCTACCATAATTCTACTATCTGAATTATATATATTATACTTTGGTTTGGTTATAAATTTAATAATTGAATAATATGGTCTTTTACATTGCGTTGGAGTTGCTATTCCTACTACATTTTTATAACTAAAATACTTACGAATTGTTGGTATTAAATCTAAAATTAGTTGCTGTTTTTGTTTATTTGTATCTAACTCATGTAGTGTGATACTATTTTCATCATCCAAATTCATTATAGTAATAATTTTTTCTAATATTTCATTTTGCTCTTTTTTATATAACTCACTTTTTAGTCGCATTATTTAAATAGTAATAACAAATAATATTTAAATAATTTAATCTTTATACTTTTTATCTTTCCTTTTTCGTGTGGATTTTTTAGGTAATATCAATTTATCCTTATTGTAAGCATACAAAAAATAATTCTTGTAGTGTTGTTTCTTTATTTTTGTAAATGCCTTTTTAATTTCTTGTTTTATTTCATTAAATTTCAAAACCTTTTTATTTAGTTTTAAGTAGTGTTTTAACTGGTTAAATAAATTTTCTATGGCGTTTGTTAAATAAAATTATTTAATCTCCATCTTGCTCTGTATCCACGATATAATCTTTGAATTTTAATAGCCATTACAACACGATTCATCATTATATATAAAAAGATAATATTTTTATATATTAATATGACCGATTTATCTTCAAATATAACATTAGAAATGACTGAAACACATATAATTGATATTTCTGAAAACGATATTGTTAAAGAAAAGGGAATAAATGAAAATATAAATACTTTAATAGATAAAAATACAAATAAAGAGGAAGAAAATAAAAGAGAAAATAAATTAAATAAAAAATTAGATAAATTTTTTTATGGAAAAATGGACAGTAAAAAAACAAAACGTAGAAAAAAAAGGAAAAGCTATAAACATAAAGGAAAAAAAGCAATTACTTTAACTAAAGAAGACATTCAATGTGATAATATATTAGAAATTGTTCCTGACTTTGATTTTATTAATACAGTCACCACGTCTGGAAATCAAATTAACTATGTTACTTATTTTGATGTTGAAAAAAGTATTAAAGCTATGTATTACGATGTTAGTGAATATTATTCATATGCTATGGATATTTTAGCAACTTACGTGAGAGGTCAAAAA
>Ga0315315_10006948_pt1 | contig 10470 bp, 7 predicted proteins | sample M140m3416metaG_FD_203699 | JGI IMG/M metagenome (GOLD analysis project Ga0315315, IMG submission 203699) | Ammonia-oxidizing marine archaeal communities from Monterey Bay, California, United States - M1 40m 3416 | ecosystem: Environmental > Aquatic > Marine > Intertidal zone | place: USA... | reverse complement strand
CTTAATAGCTTCTTTATCGCCGGATTTAATAATTCTTGAAATTGAACTAATTTTTTTCTCGATAGATTCCAAATCCTTAAGCTGTAGCTCAATATCAATAATCTCCTTATCACGAACTGGGTCAATAGAGCCATCCACATGGACAATATTTCCATCGTCAAAACACCTGAGTACATGAAGTATGGCATCAGTTTCACGAATATTAGCTAAAAATTTATTTCCCAACCCCTCTCCTTTTGAAGCACCTTTAACCAATCCAGCTATATCCAAAATTTCCATTGTAGTTGGAATAACTCGTTCTGGATTCACCAACCCCTCAAGGTTTTCAAGCCTTGAATCAGGAACAGATATCGTACCAATATTAGGTTCAATGGTACAAAAAGGGAAATTTGCAGATTGTGCTTTCGCATTAGACAAACAATTAAACAGAGTAGACTTTCCAACATTAGGCAATCCTACAATACCACACTTTAATGACATGAATATTTTTTTGGAGTTCAAAGATAGCAAAGAATGACTAAAAACATCTAAAGAAAGTAGTGATATAGAGATAATTTTTACAAATGATTATTGTTGTTTTAAAAGGTCAAGAAAGAATATTCCGTAATTTTATTTCGAATTTGAATTTATGAAACAGATCCTCCTACTAATCGCTATTTTATTCTCATCCTTAACCAACAATATTCTTTTTTCGCAAAACACTGAGGTTTCTAGAGAATATCTAAGTACAGATACATTAGTCATTCGTAAAATATACGACATGGCCCTTTCTGAGGGAGAAGCATACGATAACTTAAGGTATTTGTGCAAAGAGATAGGTGCACGTATAACTGGATCGACGGAAGCTCAAATGGCCGTTGAATGGGGAAAAAAAATAATGACCGAATATGGATTTAAGGTATCATTACAAGAAATCACCGTTCCCCATTGGGAACGAGGAACCAAAGAAGCATTTTGGATTCGAAATGAAAATGGAGATATAATTAAGCTGAATGGACTTGCTCTAGGAGGTTCAGTGGGAACCAATGGTATATTGCGAGGAGAGCTAGTGGTTCTCAATTCTCTTGAAGAGCTTAAAAACAGCTCTATTGACAACATAAAAGACAAAATTGTTTTTGTCAATCAGCCTATGGATGAAAAACAGATTCAAACTTTTAAAGCTTATGGCGGATGTTATCCACTGAGAGGAAATAGTGCATCTGAAGGTGCTAAAAAAGGAGCGCTCGCGGTCATTATTAGATCTCTTGGTCTTTCTATCGATCCTCATCCACATACGGGCTCCATGAGATATGAAAAAGATGTCGATCAAATTCCGGCAGCAGCTATTTCAACTGCCGATGCAGAGCTTGTTGTCGACTATATAAAGTCTAATCCAGAAGAAAAACTTGAGTTCATTCTTGAAATGGATTGTAAAAAGCTAAAAGACAAAACATCATATAATGTCATTGGGGAAATTCCTGGCACATCCAAACGAAAGAAAATCATTTCAATTGGTGGACACCTAGACTCTTGGGACACAGGGGAAGGAGCCCATGATGACGGCGCTGGAGTAATTCATTGCCTCGAAGCTTTGAGAATATTAAAAACAATGAATTACATGCCAAAACACACCCTCAGAGTTGTATTTTTCATGAATGAAGAAAATGGTAATATGGGAGGAAAAACATATGCCAAATGGGTTAAGGAAAAAGGTGAAAAACATATCGCAGCCATTGAAAGTGACCGTGGTGGGTTTGCTCCAAGAGGCTTCACCTGTGACGGAAGCGAAGATCATGTAGATTGGCTCAAGTCACAAGCCTACCTGTTTAATGATTATGACCTGCATGTATTCGAAAAGGGATATGGGGGTGTGGATATTGGACCTTTAAAAAAGGAGTATCCCAAAATTGCCTTGTTTGGATTTGTTCCAGATTCTCAACGCTATTTTGACATGCACCACTCCCCTAATGATGTATTCGAAAATGTAAATAAAAGAGAGCTGGAGCTCGGTGCTGCTGCAGTCGCCTCTTTTTTATATCTAGTTGATCAGAAGCTAGATTAATAAAATTTAGTCGGAGAACCTTGGATCAGCAACATAAGCCTGTTTCTTCATAAATAATACCTCCAGGCAATAAAAATCAAATTCTTCTACTACTCGTCCTTTTAGACAGTAAACACCGCTTCCTGAAAATGGGTAACGTTTTAAAGAGCTTGTAAAATGAACTGTATCTATAATTTCACCATTTATATCATAAAACATTCCAAATGCAATGGCCTGACCCGAAGCAGACTTAGAATTCTTGAGTGACACCAAATAACCATAGGTGCACATTATTTTATTAATCAACTCGGGAACATCAGCTGCTGTATGATGCCTGGGAATGTCCTCTTGAAGTAATTGAAAAGGACTGCATAAGGGGAACCCCATCAGCTCAAAAAATTCAAAATCCTGCTCCAGTGATTGCTCCTGAAGAGCCGGTAATTGTAGCTCTTTACTTCGAATTTGATCTAAGGGAAGCATTTGCTGACTAGTTGATGTCTTTTGTCTGTAAAAAAAATGAGCCCTCCAAAGTAAATTCTTACGATCAGAATCAATTTCTCTAAATGCATTAACCCGAATCAACAAAATAAGTTGCTCAAAAGGAACCATAGTGTTTTCAATGAAGTCATTAAAAGTTTTAAAGTGTCCATGTGTCTTTCTAATTTTAAGTAAACCATTAATGGTCTTATGCTCAATACCACGTACCAGATTAAATCCAAGAATGAGCTTTTCGCCATTAATTACTGATTCATAGCCCCCCTTATTTATACAAGGAGCTTCAACAATCGCACCCATCCTCCTCGCCTCTTGAATATAAAACTCTGTTCGATAATACCCACCGAAGTTGTTGATTCCAGCAGTCATGTACTCTAAAGGATAATAAGCTTTTAAATATAAGCTCTGATAGCTTTCTACCGCATATGAAGCTGAGTGCCCTTTAGCAAAAGCGTAACCCGCAAAACTTTCTATTTGATTCCAAACCTGTTCAGCAAGAGCTTTCTCGTGTTTTCGTTTTTTACAATTGGTGAAAAACTTTTCTTTAACCAATAAGAATTCGGAACGAGAACGGTATTTTCCGGACATTCCTCTTCTCAATATATCCGCCTCGGAAAGACTTAAACCTGCGAAATAATGCGCGACCTTGATTACATCCTCTTGATAGACCATTACACCATAAGTATCGGGCATGATTTTGAGCAATAAAGGATGAGCTTTAGCTCGTTGCTCAGGGTGACGGTGACGGTGAATATAGGTTCGCATCATGCCTGACTGAGATACCCCTGGTCGAATTACAGAGCTAGCTGCAACAAGCTCTAAATATGTTTTCACCTTTAGCTTTGTCATCAACATGCGCATCGCAGGAGATTCGACATAAAAGCAACCTATTGCCTTGGCTTCAAGTAATAGCTTTTCAATTTTTTTGTCCTGCTTAAAAAAATCAATATCATTAATGTCATGAGGAGGGTTCTGTGGCTGATTTTGATTGACCAAATGAATACAATCCTGTATTTTAGCTAGACCTCGCTGGCTCAGCACATCAAACTTAAAAAGCCCCACATCTTCTGCTTCAAGCATCGAGAACTGAGTCGTTGGAAAACCCTTTGGAGGAAGAAAAGTTGCAGAGAACCAAGTGATTGGTTTTTCGCTAATTACAATACCCCCAGAATGTACACTCAAATAAGATGGCAACCCTTGAATACGCTTAGCATACCTCATAATAAGTCTTGATAGCTCATCTTTTAGCTGTGTATCCTTCTGCACAAGTTTATCAATCTCTCCTTTAGGCAAACCAAACACTTTTCCCAATTCACGAATGGTTGCTCGATACTGGAATGTGTTGTAAGTACAAAGTAGTGTCGCTGTAGGATAGCGTTCAAAAATATAATGAATGATCTCATCCCGATCCTGCCAAGAGAAATCGATATCAAAATCAGGAGGAGTACTGCGCTCTAAATTGATAAAGCGTTCAAAGTACAAATCAAGCTGAAGAGGGTCTACATTGGTAATGCGAAGCAAATAAGCCACAATGCTATTGGCTCCGCTTCCTCTTCCTACGTAAAAGCACCCCTTAGCACGTGCATAAGAAGTAAAGTCCCAGGTGATTAAAAAGTAAGACAGGTATTGCTTTTGAGCAATCACCTCTATCTCCTTTTCAATACGCTCAACAATTTCATCATTAAGCGTGTTATAGCGATGCGGCAAACCCTCAAGACAAAGCTTACGCAATAGCATTTCATCCCCTGAAATACTCCCTGTAAACGTGGCTGGGTTTTGAGGAATAACATTCTCATTAAAGTCAAAAGCAACAAAGCAGGAATCGAATAACGAAAAGGTCCTGTTCAAACAATCAGCAAACTCATTAAATTCATTTTCTAATTCTCCTTTAGATTTCAAAAGCTCTAGCTCTTGAGTTTGCTGTGAGGGTTCAAGAAGAGAAAGCAAGGTATTGTAATGAATAGATCTTAGTAATCGATGTGTGTTGTGATCTGCTTTATTTCTAAAGGTCATGCCCTGAAGCACAATAATTTTATTTCTATTTTTATTGTTTCTTAACTTTAAGTTATTTATTTTATCTATCTGAATATCAATGTATTCATTTTCATTTAATTCGTGTTCTGGACCAGGAAATGGATAAGAAACATAACAATTACTTAGATGTGGTATTTGATCGGGAAAGTCTTTTTTTTGATGTAAATACCTAGAAAGAAAGCTATTGATTTCATGCAGACCTCTATTGTTTCTTGCAATAAGTGTGGCTTTGATCTCCATATCATTACGAAGCTCCACACCTACTATTGGCTTTATTCCTTTTTTTTGAGCCTCCTGAACAAAAGACAATACAGCACCCGTAGAATTTATATCTGCCAGGAAAAGCGAGCTATAAAAGGCTTCTACGCCCCATTCCACAAGCTTTTCAGGGCTAAGTATTCCGTATTTTAGGCTATAGCACGAATGAAGCTTCATTGATTTGTGAAATGAATTAAGACCGTCTATTTGCCAATAAAGCCGGAGGCTCACCATTAAATGGATTCCAACCCCCAATCGTTTTAGCTTGTAACCCAATGGCTTTAATCACAGCACGGTCGCCATACCTGATTCTGATTTGATCCATTGCTTTGTATAGAGATGCATAGTCGGTTTCATCACCAAACAAATCCAGCTGATGATTCCCCGATACCAAAGCGCTGTAACGGACACCTATCAAACGCACAAGCAATCTACGATTAAACGCCCTTTGAAAAAGCTCCATAACCATAGGAATCAGCTCGTGATCAGCTGCAGTGTAAGGAATCTTCTTCTGAAGTGTTTGTGTCTGAAAATCTGAATATCTTATTTTTACTGTGACACACCCCGTCAGACGCGCACCTCTCCTCAATTGAAAAGCTAAATTCTCAGCCATTGCGGAAAGAATCCCCTTTAGCTTTACAACATCAATAGTATCTTGATTAAACGTACGCTCTGTGGAGATTGACTTGCGTTCATTATGTTGAATAACAGGCGAACTGTCAATACCATTGGCTTTCTTCCATATACCAATACCATTTTGCCCCATAGCACGCTCCATGAGCTCAACTGGCATCTTTTGCAAAGGTTCAATTTTACGAATTCCTAAACTGCATAGGCTCTGATAAGTCTTTAGACCCACCATTGGGATTTTACGAACAGATAAGGGCGCTAAAAAAGATTTTTCATGACCATTTGTGATTTCAATCTGATTATTGGGCTTAGCTTCACCTGTCGCAATTTTAGACACCGTTTTATTGGGGGATAAACCAAATGAGATGGGTAAACCTGTTTCCTTAATGATACGCTCGCGAAGCTCAGAGCTATATTTGAGCACCCCATGAAAACGATCCATCCCCGTAAAATCAATATAGAATTCATCAATAGAAGACTTTTCATAGAGTGGAGAAGCTTCCTTAATAATATTTGTAACCATTCTAGAATATTTGCTGTAAGTTCCAGAATTCCCTTTGATGACAATGGCCTCTGGGCAGCGCTGCTGAGCCATTCGCATGGGCATAGCCGAATGAATTCCAAATTTTCGGGCCTCATAGCTACAGGAAGCTACCACTCCCCGATCACTGGTTCCTCCAATTAAGATGGGCTTGCCATTCAGACGGCTATCGAGAAGACGTTCGCAGGAAACAAAAAAGGTGTCCAAATCCATATGGACAATTGATCGCAATACAGACATTAAAAGCTGTTTAATTGGTATTAAAAAAAAGTATTGCAAATCGTTGGAATACAAATATAGGCACTATGATTAGATTATCGTCTTTTTGTTTGATTAATTTTTAATCTAAAATGCAGGGGGTTAATTTAAAAAACGTAAAGGAGCTAAACCCCTAATTTTTGTATCTTACAACGTCCTAACTATTCAATAAGTAAAAAAAATATTTCTTATGAAAAAAGTACTGCTATCTATTACTGCAGTGGTCATCGCAATGACAACTGTCTTTACTCAGATAGACAACACCATTTATATGTACAGCAGTACGGACGGAACTACATTTAATAATCAAATTGTTTTCCTCGATTCTGCAGATGTACCCTCCATTGCCCACCATCCTTCAGATACCCTGATTGCTACCTATCAATACTTTCAAGGCGGATCTGGTTCATCTACCTTTGACAAAATAGGTGTACGTTTTTCGAGTGATGGAGGCACCAACTGGAGCACTCATCAGAACATTAGCATCAGTGGTTTACCTGGAGGCAGTCAGCGCCCCTTTGACCCCACCATTACGATAAGTGCGGACCTTCACTACAGGCTCTATTTTTCATATTGTCCGAATAGCTCAATGCTGGATTCTACCTGCGACACCTACTCCGCAATCTCCTATGACGGCATCAGCTATGCGCTTGAAAGCGGAATACGCATGGGAGCGCAATCGACTCCAGTAATTGATCCTACTGTTGCTTATTTTGGCCAATTATATCATTACTCCTCACCTATTGGCGCACCTCAGGAGGGTGCCAGACATGCTATAGCTATAGACGGGCTGAATTTCACAATTACAGATACCCTTGGTACCGGAGAAGGCAACATAAGATGGGTAGGAAGTTTTCTCAATGACGGCGCAGAGCTTCGTTTTTATGGCTACTCCACTGCCCCTGGAAATTCCGCTACACTCTGGTGGAATTCGACCTCGGATGGAGTGAACTGGACAGGTTATAACACCACCAATGTGGAGGGTAAGGACCCGGGTATTGTAAAGCTTCCCAACGGAAACTACCTCTTACTTGCTCCGCAGTTTGCTCCTAGCACATCAATTAATGAGCTATCAGAAACAGCTGCATTTGTACTGTATCCAAATCCGGCAGAAAGCTATGTCATTGTCAGGAATCCAATGAACGAATTTATAGACGAGGTACAGTTTCTCGATATGCACGGCAGAATCCGAATGCATCAAATTGTAAATTCATCGGAAGATATTGAGCTGCAAATCGCTGCGCTGGAAAAAGGCATGTATTTTGTTCGGCTGCAGGCCGATAAAAAATGTGAGGCCAAACGTTTATTTATAAAATAATAGGCTACAGGAAAATGTGTATCTTCCTTAATAATTGAATATGAATAGAAGAATAACATATGGATTAATGCTGGGCCTGTGCTGCTTTGGACTTTTGCTTACAGGGTGTAAAACTTCAGGCACTGCGAACGATGCACTGTACGAACCTTCCGAGCTAGATCAATTTGTTGAGGATTTTGAGCAATACAAAGCGAACAAAGACAGTACATTTAATCTTCAGAACCACGAAATCAATCAGATGGTGAACTTTATTAATCTGAATTATGTAGTTGACAAAGATGAGTCTATGGACATTGAACTGGTGGAATTCGACACTCCATTTGATTATAGCCATAAAGGTACATTTACAAAAATGGAAGAAGGAGGCGATACCACACTGTACGATTATGAGGATGGATGGAATACATGCACCCTGTATCTATGGAAAAATCGAAAAGACATGGATGGAAAACCACTAAAAGATTACATCTATAAGATTGAAATACGTGGCAGTAGAACAAAAAACTGTGGATTTCAACCCGACTATTCGGAAACGGCAGATGGAGAATACGTTGGAGATTACATAGTTAGTACCGAATTCCACGAAACGTGGTTGCTCGATCAGTATAAAGCTGTTGTATTTCACTATGAATATTTTTACGATGAATGCTGTATTCCCTCATGTACAGCAGATTTTGGAGGAGAAGCAGTTTATTATTACAAATCTAACCCAATTCTTTCGGCACGTACCGATGATGAAGGAGGCTTTGATCTGCGGAACGAAAATAGAACACACAATACACACGATCACAATCTACCTGAAGAAGAATATGAAGAAACATTATCTGGTAAATTACGCTATTTACTCGAAAGTGAAGCATATGAATACCATATGCAGATACAGGAAGCCAGCCCTGAAATCAAATCGTATCTAAAAACGCCAGCACGAATCATTGAGCTTTGGGAGAATTGATACTGTTACGCTTTCAAAATAATATTATAAAACAGCCCCCCTTAAGCTCATTAAGACACGTTTCTACTATAAACAATATGTATTCTATGAAATCCATAAAAAGAAATCCATTTGTATATTTGTTAGCCTTTATACTTGTGCTACTGATGTCTAGCTGCAACAAAAGCTCCAGTGAAATGGAACTCCATATAAATGCACAAGCCTGTGAAAATGCACAAAAAGCAAAATTCAAAGACCTCACTGGTCTTGATGGATGCGGAATGGTAATTCAGCTTCAAAACGGAAGCTACCTGGAACCTACCAATCTCTGCGATATAGACATTGAAATCAAAGACGGACAGAAAATATGGGTCAGCTACCATATCGCACCAAATTTGTCAAGTATCTGTATGGTGGGAGACATCGTGGTAATCGACTGCATAGCCCCAAGATAAACCATTTGAAAAACAATTTTTGTTAAGAATCATCAGGGCTTTTATTTAAACCTTATCTTTAGAGAAAATTAAATAAGAATATTATGGAGCCTATTTGGATCATCTTAATTGTTGTAGCTGTAATTGTCATATGGGTTATTACAATATACAACACACTCGTTAAACTTAAAAATAACCGCGAAAATGCTTTCGCTGATATTGACGTACAATTGAAGCAGCGTCACGACCTTGTTCCACAGCTTATCGGAGCAGTAAAAGGATATATGGAGCATGAAAGAGGCACGCTAGAATCCGTTACAAATGCACGTAATAAAGCCATGGGAGCGAGTAATATCAACGATAAAATATCTGCGGAAAAAGAACTTTCGGCTGCGCTTAGTGGATTTAGCATTCAGGTAGAAGCCTACCCCGACCTAAAGGCGAGCAATAATTTCATGCAGCTTCAAACTGAGCTTTCAGATATTGAAAACAAATTGGCTGCTGTAAGAAGATTCTTTAACTCGGCAACTAAAGAGTTAAACATTGCTGTTCAAAAATTCCCAAATGTATTATTTGCGTCTATGTTTGGCTTCAAGCAAGAACAAATGTTTGACCTTGGAGAAGGTAGGGCTGCTGCAGAAAAAGCACCAGAAGTAAAATTCTAATTAAGCATGAAGTACGTCGGTCTTCAGGAGCAGATTACCTCCAACAATAGAAAATCTATATTCTTACTATTGGGATTCCCCGGTATATTACTAGGGGCTGTATACGCCGTATTGATGTTCGCTTCATATGACGATTATGGAGGAGGGGTTGACACTGACATGACCAACGACATGTTTCTACAAACAATTCCGTTTGTTTTAGCAGGAACAGGGATATGGTTCCTGATTGCTTATTGGGGGCATTCGGCAATGATTGATTACGCCTCCGGAGCAAAATCCATTGAACGCAAGGAAAACATGAGGGTTTACAACCTTACTGAAAACCTGTGTATGTCAATCGGCATGAAAATGCCCAAGCTTAAAATCATCGAGTCAGAGGCATTAAACGCCTATGCCAGTGGATTAAACGAAAAGAACTACAGTGTAACACTCACAAGAGGAATAATGGACAAGCTCGACGACGATGAGCTAGAAGGTGTTATTGCGCATGAGTTGATGCACATAAGAAACAATGATGTAAAATTATTAGTCATCAGCATCATATTCGTAGGTATCTTTTCATTAATCATACAAATTGCTTTTAGAAGCTTGCTTTATGGAAGCATGACCCGTTCAAGAAGAAAGGATAAAGGAAGTGGTGGGTTAATGCTAGTAATTCTAGTGGTGTCCATACTCGCTTACCTAATATCATTGTTATTTAAATTTGCCCTAAGTCGAAAAAGAGAGTTCATGGCAGATGCAGGTGCAGCTGAAATGACGCGAAACCCATTGGCCCTAGCCAACGCCCTAAGAAAGATATCAGGAAATTCTAAGATAGACTCCATCAAAAGTGACGATGTCAAAGAAATGTTTATAGACAATAGCCCAGATGATACTTCAGCAAATT